>ADIG01001064.1_pt1 | contig 104713 bp, 103 predicted proteins | sample 268288 | NCBI WGS metagenome assembly ADIG01 (sample SAMN02954299, study PRJNA39533) | groundwater metagenome | biome: aquatic; feature: FW106 well; material: groundwater; isolation source: FW106 well in Area 3 of the Oak Ridge Field Research Center (FRC) near the... | place: USA: Oak Ridge, TN ...
GCCGCGAACCTGCGCCCATGGGTGCCACCGACCCCGGCGCAACGGCGGCTGCGCGCCCTGATCCATCGGCTCAACGATCTGGAGGGCATGCGCCAGATGGAGCGCAACCGGCTCGACGTCAGTGACCCCTCGGTCAATCCATCGATCAGCCAGCTGATCGAGACGCTGGACGCACAGATCGCGGACCTGAAAAAGGCCATTCACAACCACATTGACTCCGACCCAGATTTGCGCCGAGACAGCGACCTGCTGGCTTCCATCCCGGGCATCGGCGAGCTCACTGCAGCCTTCGTCCTGGGCTGCGTGGGGGACCTGCGCCGGTTCGACGACCCCCGCAAGCTCGACGCCTTCGCTGGCATGAATCCGGCCGTGCGCGAATCGGGCAAATGGAAGGGCCAAAGCCGCCTGTCCAAGATCGGCCACGCTCTGCTGCGCGCCAAGCTGTACATGCCCGCAATGACCGCCATCCGCCACAACGTCGCCGTGCGCGCCCTGTTCGAGCGACTGGTCGCTCGCGGCAAACCACGCAAGCTCGCCCTCGGCGCAGCGATGCGCAAGCTGCTGCACATCGCCTGGGGGGTCATCCATTCCGCCACCCCGTTTGACCCCAAAGTCGCCCTTGCATGAGGGTGGCCAAGACGGTATCTACCTGCGGTCATGAAGGGGCCATCTTGGAGGGCAGACATTCCTTACGGGAGCAAGTCATGAGCGATCGCCACATCACCCGCCGCGTCCACGGCACCGATACTTCTGACGGCGCCGGCGTGAAGCTGAAACGCATCATCGGCCAGAGCGCGCTGGACATGCTCGATCCGTTCCTGCTACTGGACGAGTTCCGCTCCGACAGCGCCGACGATTACATCGCCGGTTTCCCCGAGCACCCGCACCGTGGCTTCGAAACGGTGACCTACATGCTGGCCGGGCACATGCGCCACGGCGACAACCACGGCAACCGCGGCGACCTGGTGCCGGGCAGCGTGCAATGGATGACGGCCGGCCGCGGCATCGTGCATTCGGAAATGCCGCAGCAGGAAAACGGCCTGATGTGGGGCTTCCAGTTGTGGGTGAACCTGCCGGCAAAGGACAAGATGACCGCACCACGCTACCAGGACATCGGCCCGGAGCGGATTCCGGTGCTACATCCGGCCGACGACGTCGAGGTGAAGGTGATCGCCGGCGAACTGGCCGGCGCCACCGGCCCGGTCGAGGGTATTCCCACCGCGCCGGTCTATCTGGATGTCGCGCTGCAGCCCGGCGCCCGCTTCACCCTCGACCTGCCGGCGGGACATCATGGCTTCGTCTATCTGTTCGATGGCGAGTCGGCACTGGTTGGCGGCGAGCCGCTTGAGCATGGCGAACTCGGGGTGTTGTCCGACGGCGAGCAATTGCAGTTGGCCGGTGGCGACAAGGCCTCGCGCCTGCTGGTGGTCGCCGGGCGGCCGTTGCAGGAACCGGTGGCCCGTTACGGCCCGTTCGTGATGAACACCCAGGCGCAGATCCACGAGGCGATTGCCGACTTCCGGGCCGGCCGCTTTTAATCAAGGAAACGCGAGGAGCGCGATACTCTATTGAAGCGGGCCCTCACCCCTTCACACTGCCGGCAGCAACCCCTGCAGATAGTGCCGCTGCAGGGCCAGGAACAGCAGCAGTACCGGCAGCACAGTGACCACCGAACCGGCCATCATCAGCTCGGTGTCCTCGCTCTGTACTTTGGTCTGCTCGCTGAAGAGTGGCAGGCCACCCGCTATCCTTCGTTGATTCTTTGACGAGAAGACGAAAGGAGTGACGAAAGGAGTAAGGAATGACCTGCCGAACACAGGATACTGAAGCCTTGTCCGCGGTGGAACTGATCGCTGAACGGGGGATGGAAGGCCTGCCCGATGCGCTGGCGGCGTTGATCAACGAAGCGATGCGCCTGGAGCGTGAACGGCATCTGGGTGCCGGTTCGTATGAGCGCAACGACGAGCGGCGCGGCTACGCCAACGGCTACAAGCCCAGGACAATGAAGACGCGCATGGGAGCGTTGCTGGTGGCGCTGGGAGTCAACGAGGATGGCCGGCGCGAGGTGCTGGGTGTCTCGGTGGAACTGTCCGAAGCGAAGGTGCATTGACGCCACTTTCTGACGCGGCTGAAGGATCGCGGCCTGTGTGGTGTACGCCTGTTCGTCTCCGAGGCCTTCGCGGTCTTCGCCCTGCCAGTCAGCCACCGTCGCCGGCTACGCACCCGCAACGCCCTGGAGCGCGTCGACAAAGAGCTCAAACGACGCACCCGCGTCGCCACCTTGTTCCCCAGCGCAGCCTCCTGCGAACGCCTGGTGACCGCAGTCGCCGTGGAGATCTCCGAGGAGTGGACCACCGGACGTATCTACCTCGACATGACCGAAAAGGCCTGACTATCAACCCGACGAATCGATAGCGAAATTACAAAAAGGGTATTGCTTTATCACACCTGTCGCTACAGAAGAAAACTTGATCTGCTTATTTTCACGTGACGCCTTAGCCTATCATTCGAAGATGTCGTCATGAAACCATGTTTTTAATAACACAGTAGAATAAGTAACCTGCAGCCACAAGACCGACTGAACGCAGTTGCTAGTGGGTATCCTATCGTGTATGTTCGCGCAAGCACGTCAGCGTTTGGTTACCGCAGACACCCTCCGTACAGTGACCGCACAATGCCTGAAATGGAGGCCCGAAGCGGACGTTTGACGGATCTCCAACGAGGGGCTTAGAGACGGATCGGTCTCGACAATTTCAACCCACTTTGTAGTGATATTACAAATCAGGCGAAGGATCCGCGCCGTCGGTATATGGCTTAGTACGTGCATCCGAATAACTGTTCTGTAGCCAACCGCCCGCGCCGTTCGGACGGATTTTCTTATAACTGGAGGATTGATGATGAGATCGGGGAAACTTCTGAAGTCCGGCGTGCTCGCCTGCATGGCCGCCGCGATGCTGACGATGGCGACCAACGCCGCGGCGGCGGATAAGGGCGAGATCAGCGTCCTGAACTGGTGGACCTCGGGCTCCGAGGCGAAGTCGATGGGCGTGCTGCAGCAGATGATGGCCAAGGAAGGCTATAAGATGAACAACGATGCGGTGTCCGGCGGCGGCGGCACTAACGCCCGCACCGTGCTGAAATCGCGTCTGTCGTCTGACAATGTTCCCGGTGCGGCGCAGATCAAGGGCCCGGAGATCCAACAGTGGTGCGAGCAGGGGGTGACGACCAACATCGACGCGGTTGCCAAGGCCGACCACTGGGACAAGCTGCTGGCGCCTGCCATCGCCAAGGGCATGCAGTGCGGTGGGCACTGGGTCGCGGTCCCGTTCGACAACCACCGTGTTAACTGGCTGTGGATCAACCGTGCGGATATCAAGAAAGTCGACGCGCAGATGCCGCAGAGCTGGGATGAGCTGGTCAGCACCATGAAGAAACTCAAGGCCGCTGGCATCACCCCTATCGCCGGTGGCGGCGATACCTGGCAGATCGGCACCGAGTTCGACGCCCTGGTGGCTGGCGTCGGTGGCGCGGACTTTTATCGCAAGGCGTTTGTCGATCTCGACAAGAGCGCACTGGACAGCCCGACCATGGCCAAGGCCTTCGAGCACCTGCGCGTCATCAAGGAATACTCCGATCCGAACGGTTCGGGGCTGGCCTGGAACCACGATACCGGCATGGTCGTGAAAGGCACCGCCGCCATGCAGATCATGGGTGACTGGGCCAAGGGCGAGATCGCCAACGATGGCGCCACGCCCGGCAAGGAAGTCGCCTGTGTCGCCTTCCCCGGCTCGCAGGGCACGTTCATCTACAACATCGACAGCTTCGAGATGTTCAAGGTGAAAACAGCTTCCGAACGCGCCGCCCAGGCCACTTTTGCGCGCACCGCGATGTCGCCTGAGTTTCAGCGTAAGTTCAACATGGTCAAGGGCTCGATTCCGGTTCGTGAAGGCACCAGCCTAACGGGCTTCGACGAATGCGCCAAGGCCTCGGAGCACGATTACAAGGACGCGGCCAAGAAGAACGGTCTGGTGCCTAGCATGTCGCAGGACATGGCGGAAGTCGGCGCGATCAAGGGCGCTATCTTCGACGTCGTCGCGCGCTTCTACAACAGCGACAAGATGACGTCGCAAGAAGCCGCCACGGAACTGGCCAAGCAGGTCGAGCAGGCCAAGCAGATGACGCAGATGTAAAGCAGCATTCGCAACGTGGCAAACTGAAGCACAATCTAATCAGGAGCGCGGGGCGAAAGCGCCCGCGCTCCTTTGATCGAGCCGGGAGCCTTCATGGCCGCCAATTCACCCGCCGCTTCCGCCGGCACATACAGATCCTCGCGATGGCGCGAACATCTGGACACGGTACTGCCCAAGCTGACCCTCGTCCCGACCGGTGCGGCCGCACTTATTTTCCTCTATGGTTTCATCGCGTGGACGATCTGGTTGTCGTTTACCAAATCGACCCTGCTGCCCAACAACCGGTTCGCCGGTCTCGCACAGTATCGTTTCCTTTTCAAGCTCGACACTTGGTGGGTGTCGGTCACCAACCTTGTTATCTTCGGGGTCCTGTACATCGTCATCTGCCTGGCGATCGGACTGTTTCTGGCGATTCTCATCGACCAGAAAATCCGTGCTGAAAACCTACTGCGCACCATCTACCTGTATCCGCTGGCGTTGTCTCTGGTCGTCACCGGCGTGGCCTGGAAGTGGATTCTGAATCCCGATCTCGGTCTGCAGAGCGTGGTGCGGTCCTTGGGTTTCACCCATTTCACCTTCGACTGGCTGGTGCAGCCACACATGGCGATTTATACCATCGTCATCGCTGCAGTCTGGCAGGCGTCCGGCTTCGTCATGGCACTGTTTCTCGCCGGACTGCGCGGGATCGACGGTGCGATCATCAAAGCCGCACAGATCGACGGCGCCAGTCTACCGCGCATCTATCTGCGCATCATCATCCCCAGCCTGCGACCGGTTTTCTTCAGCGCCGTTATCCTGTTGGTGAGCATGGCGATCAAGAGCTTCGACCTGATCATCGCGCTGACTGGTGGCGGCCCGGGCTACGCCACATGGCTGCCCGCAATCTTCATGTATAACTACGGCTTCAATCGTGGCCAGATCGGCCTTGGCACCGCCGCGGCCGTGCTCATGATGCTGGCAGTCGCGCTGGCACTGCTCCCGCTGATTCTGTCCGAGCTCAAGGAAAAGCGCCGTGCCAGCACCCGCTGATAGTGCCCGGTGGTCGATTTCGGCCGCCGGGCGAATGTTGATCTACGCGATTCTGATCTTCGCTGCAGCGTACTACCTGTTGCCGCTGTACGTGATGTTGACGACGTCACTCAAAACCCTGCACCAGGTCAACAACGCGAGCCTGCTGAGCCTGCCCGACCCTATCACCTTCAAGCCGTGGGCCGAGGCTTGGTCGTCAGCCTGCATGGGTGTCAACTGCTCCGGACTGCAACACTACTTCTGGAACTCGGTATCGTTTGTGCTGCCGGCGGTGTTCATCTCCACGGTGTTCGGTGCGTTGAACGGCTATGTCCTGACCAAATGGCAGTTCCGGGGATCAAATTTGTTCTTCGGTCTGCTTCTAGTCGGGACTTTCGTGCCGTACCAGATGTTTCTGCTGCCAATGGCGTGGACGCTGGGCAAGATCGGTCTTTCCAACTCTATCGGCGGTCTGGTGCTGGTGCACTCGGTATACGGCTTGGCCTTCACCACGCTCTTCTGCCGCAACTTCTACGTGAGCATGCCCGATGAGCTGGTTAAGGCAGCGCGCGTCGACGGCGCCGGGTTCATTCGGATTTTCTGGCGTATCGTCCTGCCCCTTTCGTTGCCGATTCTGATGGTTTCCATCATCTGGCAGTTCACCCAGATCTGGAACGACTTCCTGTTCGGGATCGTGTTCACGTCAGGGACACACCAGCCGATCACGGTGGCGCTCTACAACATGGTGGATACCTCCTCCACGGGCATCAAACGTTACAACGTCGACATGGCCGGGGCCGTCATTACCGCGCTACCGACCTTCATCATCTACATCCTGGCGGGACGCTATTTTGTACGTGGCCTCACCGCGGGTTCCGTCAAGGGCTGACGCCCCGTTTGCGAGGATATAAAAGTGTCAGTTCTAACAATTCGAAAAATTAACAAAACTTACGGGAACGAAGCGGTTCTGCACGATATCAACATCGACATGCAGGATGGCGAGTTCCTGATTCTCGTCGGCCCATCGGGCTGTGGCAAAACCACGTTGCTCAACATGATCGCCGGACTGGAGAGCGTCACCGGCGGCGAGATCGCCATCGATGGCCGGCGTATCAACGGTCTCGGCCCGCGTGACCGCAACATCGCGATGGTCTTCCAGTCCTATGCGCTGTACCCGAACATGACCGTGCGCGGCAATATTTCCTTCGGCCTGGAGATGCGCAAGGTTCCGCGGCCACGCCGCAGCGAGATTGTCAACAGGGTCGCCAAGACCCTGCAAATCGAGCACCTTCTCGACCGCAAGCCCGCCGCGTTGTCCGGCGGTCAGCGCCAGCGCGTCGCCATCGGTCGCGCACTGGCCCGTGAACCCTCGCTGTTTTTGTTCGACGAGCCGCTGTCGGCGCTGGACGCCAAGCTGCGTGACGAGATGCGTACCGAACTCAAGATCCTGCACCAGCGCCTCAAGACCTCGATGGTCTACGTCACCCACGACCAGATCGAGGCTATGACCCTCGGCGATCGCATCGCCGTAATGTACGGTGGCCGGGTTCAGCAGCTCGGCGCACCGCAGGACATCTACGACAACCCGACCAACCGCTTCGTCGCCGGTTTCATCGGTTCACCCGCCATGAACTTCATCCCCTGTGAGCTCGCTGAGGAGAACGGCGCGTTTGGCGTGCGCCTCTCCGGGGGAGAAGAAACCAGGCTGCTGCCGCTGCCCGACGCCATCGCCGACAAACTGAAGTCCTGGGGCCGCGGCAAAGCGGTACTCGGCGTGCGGCCCGAACACGTGACGCCTTCGACGGCAGAGCAACAGACCGAAGCCGTCAGCTGTCCGGTCAACGTCGTCGAGCCAACCGGGCCCAACACTTATGTGTTCAGCAAGGTCAACGACGTCGAGATCATCGTGCGCTGTACGCCGGGTCACGCACCAGAGGCCGGCAGCCGCGCAAAGCTCGAATTCGACCTCAGCAAGGCCCTGTTCTTCGATCCCGAAACCGACGACCGCGTCGCCTGAACAGAAGGTTGCCCCACGACCGACGTAGCGTCACACAGGCAACGCCCCCGCGTCCCGCGGGTGTCTATAGAGACGCCGCTGACGGCCATCCGCCGAATGGCGCGACACGTGCGGTGAGTACCGTACTCACTTTTGGCGAAGCACTGATCGATTTTCACGCACAGGCGCCGAAGGAACCACAACAACCGCCGGTCTTCGTCCCACCCAATGCTCCGAAGTACGGGAATAACCGCGCAGACCGCTGCCGGACTCGCGCCAGCCATCAGTCTTTTCCAATTCAAGTATGAGCCTGAAGGCAGCTGATGCGGGTACAGCGCATGGGATCGATGGGTGGGGGGGATGTTCAGTGTAAATCCATTGATCCGGGATAGTGAGAACCTGCTTATCCGGTGCGTTTGAGTGCGGTTTTGAACAGTGTGGCGCGTGCTAGTTGCAGTGCTTGTGCGGCCTGCACATCGGTTTGTTGTTATGCCTGTTGCTGCAGGTCATTGAGGGTGATGCTCTGGCGCAGGAAGGCGTGTGCATTGGGCAGGCTGGCCAGCTTGTCGAGCGGTGTCATGACATCCTTGGGGCGGTAGATGCGTTGGATGCGACCGGGTTTGCTGGGGTCGGGTTTGTCACTAGCGAACAGGCAAGGTCGATGAAAGTTGAGGAACGGGTTGAGGATGTCGCGGCAAAAGGTGTTGAAGGCGGCGGCATGGTGTTGCGGGATATGTTCGTCGCCAAACAGCTTGCGCACGACGCCGCGGTTCTTGGTTTCGGCCAGGCCGTTGTGCCCCGAGGGCAGGCTTCGCGCTCGTTGCTGTGGCGGGGTCGGCTGCGGGTAAATTCGACGTGGAGTTTGCCGAGGAGCTTGGCCACCTTGTGATTGACATACTCGCTGCGGTTGTCGGCGTGGAAGCCGAGAACGGTGAACGGGAAAGAGTCGAGCATCTGCCCGATGACCGGCAGCAGGTGCGCTTCGGAAATGGTTTGTACGCTGGCGACCACTTCCCACTGGGTGACGCAGTCCACGGCGTTGATGTGATACAGCCCTTTGCAGCCATCCAGATCGCCCTGGTGCACGGGGTCGATACGGATGAAGCCGGGACGACCGTCGGGTACGGGCCGGCCAATGTCACACGGCTGCGGCGCTTCGCGATCGGCCTGCTCAAGACCCTCCAAAAACCGCGGCAACAGGCGTCACCGGGGCGGCGCCGGCCCACGCCGAGAAGATCCGCGCGTGTCTGATTACCAAGACCGACACCAACCCGTACTTCGTGACGATGAAAAAAGGCGCCGAGCAGGAAGCGAAGAAGCTCGGCGTGGATCTCAAGGCCTACGCCGGCAGGTACGACGGCGACAACCAGTCGCAGATGGACGCGGTGGAGTCGTGCATCGCCGACAGCGCCAACGGCGTCCTCATCACTCCCTCGGACACCAGCGCCATCGTGCCGACGGTGGAGAAAGCGCGCAAAGCCGGGGTGCTGGTGATCGCACTGGATACGGCGCTCAACCCCGTGACCGCCGTTGACGGCACCTTTGCCACCGACAACTTCAAGGCCGGCGAGCTGATCGGCGAGTGGGTCAAAGCGCGGCTGGGGCCGGAAAAGGCCAAGACGGCGCGCATCGCGTTTTTGGATCTGTCCACTAGCCAGGTGACGGTGGACGTGGAGCGCGACCAGGGCTTCATGAAAGGGTTCGGCATCGACATCAAAAATCCCAACAAATACGGTGACGAAACCGACCCGCGCATCGTCGGCCACGCGGTGACCGGCGGCGCCGAGGACGGCGGCCGCAAGGCGATGGAGGATCTGCTGCAGAAAGACCCGACCCTGAACGTGGTCTACACCATCAACGAGCCGGCCGCGGCCGGCGCTTACCAGGCGCTGAAGTCCGTGGGCCTGCAGAAGAAGGTGCTGCTGGCCTCCATCGACGGCGGCTGCCCGGGCGTCAAGAACGTGCGTGACGGCACGCTGGGAGCGACCTCGCAGCAGTATCCGCTGAAGATGGCCCAAATGGGCATCGAGGCGATCGTCAACTATGTCAAGACCGGTGAAAAGCCATATAACAGCCCGGGCCTGGACTTCTACAACACCGGTGTGCAGCTGGTGACGGACCATCCTGTCAAGGGCATCCCGTCGATCGACGCCAAGAAAGGTCTGGCGCTCTGCTGGGGTTGATGATCCGAGAGCTAGCGGCGGCGCCCGTCGCGGGCCCGACGCTTCAAGCGCTGGAATGATTCTTCGGGAGGAGTCTCATGCCAACGATTCTGAATGACCGAGGTACATGATGAGCGCCGAGACGATCGCCCCGCAGGACGCCGGCGAGAACACCCGGCCGCAGTTCGAGCAGCGCCGCGGCGTGAGCACGAGCAGTCTGTTTGAGGGTCAGACCGGGTGTCTTGATCGGATTGGTTGATGGGGGCAAGGTGTGGTGCCCTCGGGGATTTTGACGAATCCCCGAGGGCTGTCGCCACAACCGCCGCACGATCAAGGAGACCGTTCAAGTGTGCCATACCCTCCTGCACGACCCCAAGCGTCATACCCTGCTGACCGAAGCTGACGAGGAACGTGCCGCGCACGTTCGCGCCGCCGGCTGCTTCTGTGGAGGGCGGCTGCACAGCGCCCGCTACCCGCGCAAGCCGCGTGGCATTCCCCGTGAAGTGCGCCAAGTCAGCTACCGGCGCCACAGCTTCTGCTGCGATCTTGACGGTTGCCGTCGCCGGCACACACCGCCGTCCGTGTTCTATCTCGGTCGGCGCGTCTACCTCGGCGCAGTGATGCTGCTCGCCACCGCCATGCGTTGCGCCGTATCCGGTCGCGCCCTGCGTGAGTTGTGCGCGGTGCTTGGCGTGGCGCGTGCCACGCTGGATCGGTGGCGGATCTGGTGGAATCGGGACTTGTTGGCGACCTCCTTCTGGAAGGTGGCGGCGGGCAGGTTCATGCCGCCTCTGGCCGAGGCCTTGCCGGCCAGTCTGCTGGCGCGGTTCGCGACCACCGACCCGGCCGTGCAGCTACTTCAGGCGCTGCGCTTCGTGGCGCCCTTGAGCACCGTGAGCGAGGCGCGCTGAGATCAGGTAACCGGCCCGCAGAACTTCGCGATCGCCAAGGCTCGCGCCCGTTTGTAGGCTGCGCTCCCATCGGTGGCGACCGCCGCCTTACCTGGGAGAGACCATGGCACCCCGACACGATCCACACGATCGTGATCGCTGGGCGCGGCTGCGCTTCGCGATCATCGGTCCGTTGTTGGCGGCACCCCCGCCGGCTGGCGAACTGCACGCCACACTCGCTGCGCTGAGCCGCAAGACCTGGCAACATCCGGCCACCGGTTTGCCGGTAACCTTCGGCCTCTCGACGCTCGAGCGGTGGTTCTATCGGGCACGACGCGCCCGTCTGGATCCGGTGGTCGCACTCAAGACGGCGATCCGCGCCGATGTCGGTTGCCAGCGCGTCATGACCACCGCCGTGATCGAGGCACTGACGACGCAATACCGCGACCACCCGGGCTGGACTTGCCAGCTCCACTACGACAACGTCGCCGCCGCGCTCGGTCCCGACGCATCCCTGCCGTCGTACACCACGGTGCGCCGCTATCTGACGGCAAACGGACTGTTCCGCAAGGCGGTGCCACGCGGCCGACTGCGTCCCGGTCAGGTCGCTGCCGAAGTCCACCGCCAGTCGCGCGAGACGCGCAGCTATGAGGTGGAGCACGTCGGCGCACTGTTCCACCTCGACTTCCATCACGGTTCGCGCCGGGTCATTACCCGCGCCGGCACGCGCGTCACGCCGATGGCGCTGGCGATCCTCGACGACCGCTCGCGGCTGGCCTGCCACGTGCAGTGGTACCTGGACGAAACCGCCCAGAGCCTGGTGCATGGCTTCAGCCAGGCCCTGCAGCGCCGCGGCGTGCCACGATCCCTGATGACCGACAACGGTGCGGCGATGGTGGCCGAGGAGTTTACGGATGGCTTGCACGCTCTGGGCATCGTGCACGCGACGACGTTGCCGTACTCGCCGCAAATGAATGGAAAGCAAGAGGTGTTCTGGGCGCAACTGGAAGGGCGGTTGATGGCGATGCTCGAAGGGGTCAGCGAACTGACGCTGGACCTGCTCAACAGCGCCACCCATGCCTGGGTCGAACAGGAGTACCAGCGCCGCCAGCACGCCGAACTCGACACGACACCCCTGGCCCGCTTCGTCGAGGGGCCGTCGGTGCTGCGCGAGTGCCCGGACAGCCAGACGCTCCGTGGAGCCTTTCGCAGGGAGGTGACGCGCCGGCAGCGGCACAGTGACGGCACCGCCAGTCTGGAGGGCCGACGCTACGAGATCCCGGCGCGCTACCGACACCTGCAGCACATCCACCTGCGCTATGCGCGCTGGGATCTGAGCGCCGTCGATCTGATCGACGCCCGGCGGGGCACCGTGCTGTGCGCCCTGGCGCCGATCGACAAGGCCGCCAACGCCAGTGGTCGGCGCCGGGCACTGGCGCCGACCACGGTGATCGACACCCCGACGGGCGAGTCCGGCATCGCGCCGCTGCTACGCCGGCAGATGGCCGAGCACGCCGCGACCGGTCTGCCGCCCGCCTACATCCCGATCGCGCAGGAGAGCACCTCGTGAACCCGTCGCTGTTGGCCCTCTACGGCCTCAAGTGGAACCCCTTCTCGCAGGAACTGCCGACCGAGGCACTGCGCGTCACCCGACCGGCGGAGGACTTCCTCTGGCGTATCGAACAGAACCTGGTGCGCGAGGGTGGCTTCGCCCTGATCCAGGGCGATCCGGGCACCGGCAAGAGCGTGGTCATGCGCCTCCTGGCCGAGCGCCTCGAACACCTGGCCGACCTGACCGTGGTCGCGCTGAACCACCCGCAGAGCAACCTCGCCGACTTCTACCGCGAACTGGGAGAACTGTTCGGCGTCAGCCTCAAGCCGTCCAATCGCTGGGGCGGCTTCAAGAGCCTGCGCGAGCGCTGGATCGCGCACCTGGAAGGCACCCGGCTGCGCCCGGTGCTGCTGATCGACGAAGCCCAGGAGATGAACGCGATGACGCTCTCGGAATTGCGTCTGCTGTTCAGCGCCCGCTTCGACTCGCGCCCCTTGCTGAGCATCGTGCTGGCCGGCGACGGCCGGCTGGCGGAGAAGCTCAGGCGCGACGAACTGCTGCCGCTGGGTAGCCGGGTGCGCATCCGGCTGACCATGGAATATGCCAGTCGTGAGGATCTGATGGCGTGCCTTGAGCACCTGCTGGGCACGGCCGGCAATGCGACGCTGATGACACCGCAGCTGTGCGGCCTGCTGTGCGACCACGCCGCCGGCAACTACCGGGTGATGACCACCATGAGTGCGCAGTTGCTCAGCGCTGCGGTCCAACGCCAAGCCGCTGTGCTCGACGAGAAGCTGTACTTCGAGGTGTTCGCCGACACCCGGAGCGCCAGCGCGGCCAAGCCGCGCCACCGGGTAGGGAGGTGAGGCGATGGGCAACGAAGACATCCCGCAGCCACGCCCTCGACTGACCGACGAGGCGGCTACCCAGATGCTGGACTTCCTCTACGACCTGGTCGCCGACTTCGAGTCGGCCTATGCCGGCCAGATCCTTCGGCACCGTCAGGCCGAGGCAGAACACCAGCGCGACCTCAGCCCACTCCCCCCGTTCGGCGATCCCGACGGCGATCCCTTCTGAAACCGTCAAACCCCGCCGCCTGACAGCGGCGGCTTCACGCCCGGCGACCCTCAATCATGCTGATCAGAGGGTCATCAAAGAGCGTGCTCATGCTCACGGCGGACCGCTGCAGCGGGTTCAACATTTTGGCTCTCTCTCGATCTGTGTGGTTGACTCTCAAGTGCAGATCGGTTGGGCAGGATGGTGCCAAGGGTTCTTTGGCAGGTGCTTGAGCTTGGCGCAGACGAGGTAGCTGATGGTGATCAGGTGCGCGTCCGAGCCGTAGCCCTTGGCGCGCGCCTTGGCGGCTTGGACGCGCCCGTTGATCGCCTCGGCAAAGCCGTTGTTCAGACCGGAGCGGAAGTGTTCGAGGATCCCGTCCAAGTGCTTCTTCACGGTGCCTGCCAGCCGTTTGAACGGTGCCAGTCGACAACGACGGGCCCAGCTGATCCAGCCCGGCAGCAGCGCTTCGGCGGCGGCCCGATCCGTGCATTGCGCAAACACCGCGCGCAACCGTTCCTTGAGCCGCCAGGCACGCGCTGTCTTCAATCCGGAGCGCTGCAACCAGTGCATCTGCGCGACCTGCTTGTCAGTCCAGTTTGCCGCATCCTTCAAGGTGCCCCAACGGCAGCCTTTAAGGTCGACCTCCTGCTTGACCTCGGCACGGCGCACCTGATCGAGCGCCTCGTTGGCCAGCGCGATCACATGGAACGGATCGAAGCTCACCACCGCCTCCGGGCAGTGCGTCCGCGCGCCGGCCTGGTACGCCGCGCCCAGATCCAGACTGACATCGGTGATCGCCTCGGCTTCACCACCGTGCGCCACCAGATCCTCGGCAAACGCCTCGAAGGTGGCCGCATCCTTGCCGGGCGTGGCAAACAGCAGGCGCCGATCGTCCGCATCGCAGAACATCGTCACGTAGCGATGCCCACGTCGCGCACTGCGTTCGTCGGCACTGATCCGGCGTACCACCGAGTAGTCCTCACGGGCGCGCGCCTGCTTCACATAGTGGTCCAGCACGCGCCAGACCCGATCGTCCGACACCCCCAGCAGTTGGGACACCGCCAGCACCGGCATCTGCTCGCACAGCGCCACGATGAACGCTTCCAGCGTCTGCGTGAAGCCCGCCCCAACCCGTGCCCAGGGCACATCCACCTGCGAGGTCTTCTCGCATACCGTGCAGGCCACCCGCGGCACGCTGGCTTGCAGCACCGCCTGATACTGGAAGAAGTTCAGATGCCGCCAGGTACGCGGCAACCGGTCATGAATCGGTTGATCGGCCGCGCCACAGGCCGGGCAGACCAGCCGCTTGGCGGTGTTGTCTATCTGGAAGGCGATCACGCCTTCGGCAGGGCGGAAGTCAAGGCTGGCCACGCGCCACGGCGCGCTGAGCCCGAGGGCTTGAGTGAAGAGAGTTTCCATCGGCGAAGCTTGCCGGTACGCTGCAAACTGCGCAAGTCAGGCGGAAGTCAACCACACGGATTGAGAGAGAGCCGCTTTCGCGGCCAAGGTCATCATCATGGACGAGCCGACCGCGGCGCTGGGCGTGAAAGAGTCCGGCAAGGTGCTGGAGCTGATCAAGGACGTGAAGAAGCGCGGGCTGCCGATCGTGCTGATCTCGCACAACATGCCACATGTGTTCGAGCTGGCCGACCGCATCCACATCCACCGCCTGGGTCGACGCGCGGCGGTGGTGGATCCCAGGCAGATCTCGTCGTCGGACGCGGTGGCCATCATGACCGGCGCCAAGCCGCCGCCGCCGGAATCTGCGGCGGCGTGAGGTCCGGCTGATGGGCGAGGATCTGACGCCGCTGGTCCAGCGGGTGCGGGCGCTGGCGGCGGCGCGGCCGCGGGTGGTGGTGGCAGTGGCCGGCGCGCCCGGCGCCGGCAAGTCGACACTGGTCGAGCAGTTGCAGGGCGCAATCGAGCGGGACGACCCGGCGTTGGCCTGCACGGTGGTGCCGATGGATGGCTTTCACTTCGACAACGCGGTGCTGGATGCTCGCGGCCAGCGGGCGCGCAAGGGGATGCCGTTCACCTTCGATTTCGCTGGCTATCACGCGTTGATTCGGCGTATCCGCGACGCAGCCAACACCGAAATCGCGGTGCCGCTGTTCGATCGGGATCTGGATCTGGCCCGCGCCGGCGCGCGACTGGTGACGCCGCAGCACCGCGTGGTGCTGACCGAAGGCAACTACCTGCTGCTGGACGAAGCGCCGTGGAGTGCGCTGGCGGGGTGTTTCGACCTCACCGTGTTTTTGAACGTGCCGGACGCGGTGCTGGAGGCGCGGCTGGTACAGCGCTGGCGGGATCACGGCTACGACGAGGCTGGCGCCCGGCGACGTGCCCACGACAACGACATGGTCAACGTCGCGCACGTCGTCCAGCGCAGCCGCGAACCCGATCTGCGCTGGTGAGCGCATCCGGGGTGGGAGCGCGCCCGCTCATGCCGGCACGGCGGACAGTTCAAGGCGGCAACCGTCGAGGCCGGGTAGATCGATTCGGCCATGCGGTAGTCGTCTGCGACCGAATAACGGTGACGCTGGGGCGGCTGGATGACAGCACTTATGCCCCTGGTCTGCGACGATCCGCCGAGTCTGACAACCGCCGTCCGCACGTAAGGTCGCGATCGAGAACGGCTGATGGCGCTGCATCGGCCCCAGCCCCGCGCGGGCGGAAGCCTGCGGGTACGGCAGGTGCTTTGAAACGCAGCCACGATCGTTTCACCATACCGCGCAAAGCGTGCTTCCAGACTCGTGCCCATGACCCACCTCCTCACGTGTCGCTCGAAGATGGCGTCGATGGCGTCATCATGCCATGCTTTTAGCAATACAGCAGAACTAAGAAGGCGAGCGAAGCATCGAGCTGCCCTGCCGTGTGATGACAATGGGGCGATCAATAGTTCTGTTGTTACAACGCGACCGACTGATGTGTCTGCATGGATTGGCGCAAGGCAATGGCGATGCGCGTGGCTTCGGCGGCGTCTTCAAGAGTGAGGTCGAATGGTTTGTTGTCAAGCACGGCGTCCACGAAGTGCACGCACTGGGCGTGAAAGGCGTCGCCGAAGCGTTCGAAGAAGCTGGGTGTGGATAGCGAACGCACGCCGTGTGTATCGGCGATTTCCAAGCGGTTCATACGCGGATTGCGGCCGATGCTGAGTTTGCCAGCGGTGCCGGTGATCTCGGTATGCGTGTCATGGCCATGGGCTTGTGTCCGCGAGGCGTGGAACATCGCCGTGCAGCCGTTTTCGAATTCGCAGATCGCCATGCCGTTGTCGATATCGCCCAGCGCCTTCAACTCGTCATACACCGCCACGGTGCCGGTGGCATAGGCGCGAATGGCCTTGGGACGACCCAGCAGCCAGCGCGCGAGATCAACGTCATGCACGCTGCAGTCGAGAAAAAGGCCGCCACTGGTCGGTGCAAACTTGACAAAGGCGCCGCTGGGATCGAGCAGGTCGGCTGTCTGCGAATACACCATGAACGGTTTGCCGATGGCGCCCGCCTTGATCTGCGCCTTGGCGTCGCAATAGCTGGCATCGAAATGGCGGACAAAACCGACCATTGCACGCAGGTGCGGAGAACGCGCGGCGTGCGCCACTGTACGCTGGCAGGCTTCCAGTTCCAGCGACAGCGGCTTCTCGCAGAATACATGTTTGCCGGCATCGAGCGCCTGCGCAATCTGATTGGCGTGCAATGACGTCGGCGTAACCAGAAACACCGCATCCAACGTTGGATCGGCAAGCATCTTGGCGTAGTCGCTGTAGCTCCGTTCGACCCCCAGCGTGTCACGTGCCCAGGCAACTTCGTCTTCCAGCGGACTGCAGACGGCTGCCAACTTTGCATGCGGGACATTGAACGCGAGGTTTCGCGCATAATGTCGTCCCAACCGACCTAGCCCTGCCAGACCGATGGTGAGAATGTTCTGATTCATACGTGAGCTCCGTTAGCTCTGCCGGTGAAAAGGTGGGCAAGCACGCCCACGATTTTTGATGGTGATGCGAAGCACAATTCGCAGGGAACGCTCAATTCAATCTCTGGCCCGGCACCCGCTCTCAAATAGAGCAGTCAAGAGCTTTGCCTTCCTTCCACGAGCGCGTAGCCAGCTCGGCCAGCTCCAGCGACTTGATGCCGTCGGCAATCGTGGTGCGCACCGGTGTGCCGTTGCTTAGTGCGTCGAAGAAATGTGCGATCTCCAGTGCATACGCGTCGCGGTAGCGCTCGAGAAAAAAGTGCTCCGGTTTGTCGGTGCTGATCGACTGCTCGCCCCATGCAACTACCTGGGTCGGCCGCACGTTGCCGGCCTGCAGCAGGCCCCTGCTTCCCAACACCTCGAAGCGCTGGTCGTAGCCGTAGGCAGATCGGCGCGACGCATTGATCTGGCACAGACCGCCGCTCCTGGTGCGGATGCTGACGGTGGCCTGGGTGATGTCACCGGCAGCGGCCACTTCCGGAAAGCCGAGACTGCCGCCGGTAGCATACAGGCTTACCGCCTCGCCGCCGAGAATCCAGCGGAAGATGTCGAAGTCGTGGATTAGCATGTCCTTAAACACACCGCCGGAGCGTTCGATATAGGACACCGGCGGTGGCGCCGCATCGCGGCTGGTAATCACCAACATCTCGGCATCACCGATTTCGCCGGCTTCCAGGCGTGCTTTCAGCGCAGCAAACGTTGGATCGAAGCGGCGCTGAAAACCGACCATGCATACTACGCCGGCCTTGTTCACTGCGGTCTCGCACTCACGAGCGCGCTGCACATCCAGGTCCACTGGCTTTTCGCAGAAGATCGCCTTGCCGGCAGCCGCCGAGCGCAGGATCAGGTCGGCATGCGTGTCGGTGCTGGAACCGATCACCACCGCACCAATGGCCGGATCGCTAAGAGCCTCTTCCACCGAGACCACCTTGGCCCCCGATTCGGCGGCCAGCGCGTCGGCCGACGGCACGTGCGTGTCGACCACGTATTTAAGTTTTGCCTGCGGGTGGCGCGCCACGTTGGCTGCGTGGATCTTGCCGATACGGCCGGCACCAAAAACGGCTACTTCAATCATCGTATTCTCCAGGTGGGGTAGTTTCTTCAACAGTCAGCTCAAGCTTGTAGGCCAGAGCCACGAACAGCGCCTGACACAGGCAAATGGTGCTGGTCAGTGCGCGGAACGCGAACGCGCTGCCCTCGCGCACTTTGAGCAATACGCTGGCGCGACGAGCCAGCGGACCCATGCCGCTTTCGGTAATCGCCAGCACTTTCGCCTTGCGCTCTGTCGCCACACGGACGCAGTAGAGGGGTTCCTTGCTGTAAGGCGGAAAGCTGATTGCAATCAGCACATCCTTCTTGCCAATGCTGTGCATCTGCTCGCGATACATGCCACCCAGCCCATTCACCAGCAACACCCGCTTGTGCGTGTGCTGCAAGGCGTAAGCAATATAGCTGGCAATGGAAAACGCACGGCGCACGGCAACCACGTAAATGGTTTCCGCCTTGGCCAGAAGATCCACCGCGTCCTCGAAACTTTTCGCGTCGAATTCGCTGGCCAGATCGTCGAGCCCAGACCGGCTGGCCTCGATGAAACGCAGTGCCATCTGCGCCGGCGCCATCTGTTCGGGTTCGTCCTCGATGACTTGACGAATACGCTGCTGGTAGCTGCGTGCCGGTGTGACTTGCGCCGTGTGTTCGCTGCGGAACACGGCCTGCATCTCGCTGTAACCGGAGAAGCCGAAGCGCTGCGCAAATCGCACCACCGCTGACCCATGCACACCGGCACCTTCGGCGACCTCGTTGACGCGCTGAAGCATGATATTGGCGCGCTGTTCCTCGACATAACGCGCCACGTTCCGCTGTTGCCGCGGCAAGGCATCGAACTGCTCGGCAATTCGTTGCATCAACTGTTCGACACCGCTGCTTTTGGTCATGTGTGCGGATCCACTCGTCAAGGAAGGTTTGTCACTGCAAGCGTGACGGAGAAGCACATCTTATGCATGAAATGGAATTTTTGTTCTAGTTTTTTTATTGTGCAATGCACATTGCATTTCAGGAAAAAGGGGGCCACGCTCGGATCAACGTCTAACCCCAGCCTGTCAACAGACATGGCCCGATCTGAACCGAGCCGGCAAACCCGGCCCCCACGACTGGAGAGTGCTATGCAACTTCGGAAAAGTTTCCTCTGCCTGGCAACCATGCTGGCCGGTATGATCCTGACGCCTGCTCTGCGGGCCGCCGATGGCCCGCACGCAAACGAACGTTACGTCATGGTCAGCCACGCCGCCGATTCCGATTCCTGGTGGAACACCATCAAGAATTCCATAAAACAGGCTGGTGAAGACTTCGGTGTACAGGTTGACTACCACAATCCGCCCAACGGTGACCTGGCCGATATGGCGCGTCTGCTGGAGCAGGCGGCCGCGCGCAATTACGACGGCGTCGCCTATGACATCGCCGACTATGACGTACTGTCCAAGGCCGCTGCAAAAATCACTGCCAAGGGCATCCCAACAGTTACCTTCAACGCCGGTACCATCGAAGAAAGCAAAAAGCTCGGTGCGATCATGCATATCGGTCAGCAGGAATACGCGGCAGGTAAAGCCGCCGGCGATCGTGCCAAGGCGCGGGGCATCAAGTCCTTCGTTTGTGTGAACCACTACGTCACTAACCAGGGCTTGTTCCAGCGCTGCAAAGGCTTTGCCGATGCCATCGGCGTGGACGCCAAGAGTTCGATGATCGACAGCGGCATGGATCCTACCGTGGTCAAGAGCAAGGTTATGGCCTACCTGCGCAACCACCCCAAGACGCAAGCGATTCTGGCGCTTGGCCCCAATTCAGCCGAACCGACCGTGCAGGCGCTGAAGCAGATGCATCTGAACGGCAAGATCTACTTCGGCACGTTTGATCTGTCACCTGGCATCATCAAGGCGATCAAGGGTGGCACGATTAATTTCGCCGTCGACCAACAGCCGTACCTGCAGGGCTATATGGCGATTGCTGCCTTGGTGATTGCGCATGAAGACAAGACGACGGACAAGGACAAGATCATCGCCACGCTGAAGGCGAATCCGAAGTTCCAGATGCGCCTGAAGGAATATGGTCTGGTACCGGTCTACAACGCCGACGGCGTCAGTTCCGGCCCGGCCTTTGTCACCAAGAACAACGTGGCCGCGGTCGAAAAGTACGCCGGCCAGTATCGCTAGGGCTCGCTGAGGACCGGTCGCCCCGGGGCGATCGGTCCAACGATCGACAAATCATTCCTAGTGCAAGCGTTGGAGATTTCATGAGCAGCACGTCTTCCGATATGGTTATGATTCTTGCCAAAACTATTCCCGCGAATACAACACTGAAGCAGCCGAGCGCGACACCTCCTGGCGCGCCCCCCTCCGTCCCGGGTGACGAGCGCGTGCGACACATCTCGCCGTGGCGCGCGTTGCTGAATCGCCCCGAAGTGGGATCGATCGCCGCCACCGTTCTCGTCTTCGTATTCTTTGGCGTGTTCGCCGGTGACTCGGGCATGTTCAACCTCGACGGCATCATGAACTGGTCGCAGGTGGCTGCTTACTTGGGGATCATCGCGGTCGGTGCCAGCTTGCTGATGATTGCCGGCGAGTTCGACCTGTCGCTGGGGTCAATGATCGGTTTTGCCGGCATGATGCTGGCCGTGCCATCGGTATTTTTCGGCTGGCCCATGTGGCTGGCCACGTTGTTCGCTTTCGGTGGCTGCATGGCGCTGGGCTGGTTGAACGGCTATCTGGTGATGCGCACCAAGCTGCCCAGCTTTATCGTCACGCTCGCTTTCATGTTTATTTTGCGCGGGTTGACCATCGTGCTGTCCACCGAGTTTGGTGGCAGCACGATCGTCAGCGGTGTAGGCGCCCATTTTTCACGGGATCCGGTGACACATGCGCTGTTTCAGGGCACCACCCTGCACTGGCTGTTCACTTGGATGGCGCATGTTGGTGTCATCGATAAGTTGCCCAGTGGAAACCCGGTCGTCGCTGGCCTGCCCAAGGTGCTGTTGTGGTGGGCACTGGTGGCCTGCTCTGCCGGCTTCGTCCTATCCAAGACACGTTTCGGCAACTGGATCTTCACCGCCGGTGGTGATGCCAACGCGGCCAAGAATGTCGGCGTGCCGGTGCGCCGGGTCAAGATCAGCCTGTTCGTGTTCACCGCCTTCTGCGCCTGCCTGTTTGCGGTGCTGCAGGTTTCCGATGTCGGTTCCGCTGCATCGGATCGCGGCCTGCAGAAAGAGTTTGAGGCGATCATAGCCGCGGTCATTGGCGGTACCTTGCTCACCGGCGGTTACGGCTCGGTACTCGGCGCCTGCTTTGGCGCGCTGATCTTCGGCGTGGTGCAGATCGGTATTTCCTATACCAACGTCGATTCCGATTGGTACCGCGTGGTGCTGGGCGCCATGTTGCTGCTTGCGGTGCTGTTCAACCATTACATGCGCTCGCGCGCAACGACCGGCAAGTGAGGATCGACTGATGGGCACTCAAGTGAAAACTCCCAGCGGTAGCAATGACTATATCCTGCAGATGGAAGGCGTCAGCAAATTCTTCGGCACGGTGATTGCGCTCAAGAACGTGACGCTGCGTTTGCGTCGTGGCGAAGTGCATTGTCTACTCGGCGACAACGGCGCGGGCAAGTCGACGCTGATCAAGACGCTGGCCGGAGTCCACAAACCCAGCGAAGGCCGCTATCTGGTCGAAGGCGACGAGGTCAGTTTCGAGTCGCCGCGTGAGGCGCTGGATTGCGGCATCGCCACGGTGTACCAGGATCTGGCGCTCGTGCCGCTGATGAGCGTGACACGCAATTTCTTTGCCGGCCGTGAGCCTACCAAGAGACTGTTCGGCGTGATCCCTGTGCTCGACATGCGGCTCGCCGCCTACACTGCCGCCAACAAGCTGGCCGAGATGGGCATCCACGTGCGCTCACCTCATCAGCCAGTGGGTACGATGTCCGGTGGCGAACGGCAAAGTCTGGCGATCGCCCGCGCTATCCATTTCGGCGCGAAGGTTCTGATTCTCGATGAGCCAACCGCGGCGCTTGGCGTCAAGCAGAGTTGCAATGTGCTCAGGCTGGTGCACAAGGCGCGCGAGCGCGGCATCTCGGTGATCTTCATCACCCACAACGTGTATCACGCGTATCCGATCGGCGACAGCTTCACCCTGCTCAATCGCGGACAGTCGATGGGCACCTTCGCCAAAAACGACATCAGCAAGGAGGAAGTGCTCAATATGATGGCAGGCGGCACCGATATCCAGAGTCTGGTCGACGAGCTCGAAGGCCACCAAGCCGCCTGAGTACTGAGCAATACCGCCTTTCGCCATTGCCACGCTGAGTTTTTGCACTATGACTGAACACCGCTATGATTTGATTTGCCTGGGTCGCCTCACTGTCGATTTCTATGCCCAACAGCACGGCGCGCGCCTGGAGGATGCCTCCAGCTTTGCCAAATATCTCGGTGGCTCCTCCGGCAATGCCGCCTTCGGCGCGGTGCGACTCGGGCTGCGCTCGGCGATGCTGACGCGGGTGGGCAACGACCATATGGGCCGCTTCCTCACCGAGACCCTGGGCAAGGAAGGCTGCGACGTCAGCCATGTCGTCGTCGACCCAGCCCGACTGACCGGCATGGTGCTGCTCGGCATCAAGGACCGCGAAACCTTCCCGCTGATTTTCTATCGCGAAAACTGCGCCGACATGGCGCTGTCGGTGGACGATATCGACGAAAGTTTTATTGCTTCCAGCAAGGCGCTGGCAATTACCGGCACGCACCTGTCCACGCCCGGCACACTGGCGGCCAGCCGCAAGGCACTGGCGTTTGCGCGCAAGCACGGTGTGCGCACGGTGCTGGATATCGACTATCGCCCGGTGCTGTGGGGGCTGACCAGTCGCAGCGATGGCGAAACCCGTTTCGTCGCCGACGATGGCGTTACCGCGCACCTGCAGGGCGAGCTCGGTCAGTTCGACCTGATCGTCGGTACCGAGGAGGAATTTCATATCGCCGGTGGCAGCAAGGATCTGATCGCTGCACTGAAAGCCGTGCGCGCGGTCAGCCAAGCCTGCCTGGTGGTGAAGCGCGGCGCGCAGGGGTGCAGCGTGATCGAGTCGACCATTCCTGTCGCCATCGACGACGCACCCACGTTTCGCGGAGCCCAGGTCGAAGTGCTCAACGTACTAGGTGCTGGCGACGCCTTTATCGCCGGCTTTCTTTCTGGCTGGCTGTGTGACGAGCCGATCGAACGCTGTTGCGCGTATGGCAATGCCTGCGGTGCGATCGTAGTGTCGCGCCACGGCTGCGCGCCAGCGATGCCCAGCCGCGCCGAGCTGGATTATTTTCTCGCCCACGCCGAACACCTGCAGCGACCGGATCGCGATGAGCAGCTTGCCCACCTGCATCGCGCCAGCGTGGCACGGCCACACTGGGACGACCTGCACATCTTCGCGTTCGATCATCGCAGCCAGCTGTTCGAGCTGGCGCGCGAAGCTGGTGCCGACGAGTCGCGCCTGCCTCGGCTCAAGCAGTTGCTGGTGCAAGCCGTGGCACGGATCGAAAAAAATCTAGGACTGACCCATCGCATCGGCCTGCTGTGCGACGGTCGTTACGGTCAGGATGCACTCAATGACGCCACCGGCCGCGGCTGGTGGATTGGCCGCCCGGTTGAACTGCCTGATTCGCTGCCGCTGGAATTCGAGGCTGGGCGTGCACTGGGCAGTGAACTGATCCACTGGCCGGTCGAACAGGTGGTCAAGTGCCTGGTACCGTTCGATCCCGACGGCACGGCGGAACAGCGGCTGGAGCAGGAAACCCAGCTGCACGCGCTTTATGCGGCCACCCGCGCCAGCGGTCATGAACTGTTGCTGGAAGTCATTCCACCGGCCAACCCCGCCATGCAGGCCAGTCAGGGTGAGCGCGTACTGCGTTCGCTCAAGCGCATCTACAATCTCGGCATCCGCCCCGAGTGGTGGAAGCTGGCGCCGCCGCCGGCCCAGGACTGGGCGGCGCTCGATGCCCTGATTGCCGAACGCGATCCTCTCTGCCGTGGCGTATTGCTGCTTGGCCTGAACGCGTCGTTTGCCGAGCTCGCCGCGGGTTTTGCCGCTGCCGCACGCAGCCACAGCTGTCGTGGTTTCGCGGTGGGGCGCAGTATTTTTGTCGAACCGGCGCGTGCGTGGCTGCGCGATGACATTGACGATGCAGCATTGGTCGAGCGTGCAAGCAACGGCTTCGCCGAACTCGCTGCGCTGTGGCGGCAGGCTCGCAGTGAGCGCACGGTATCGACCTCAGCGATGGAGAGCGCCCCGACCAAAAATGCACATGGGGTGGAGGCCACCGCATGAGCAATACCGTTCGACTGACCATGGCGCAGGCGCTCGTGCGCTACCTCGCCGTGCAGCAGGTTCGCAATGACGACGGCCAGATCGTGTCGCTGTTCGGCGGCGTGTTCGCCATCTTCGGTCACGGTAACGTCGCTGGACTGGGCGAAGCACTGCATGAGCAGCGCGACAACCTGCCGACCTACCGCGCGCACAACGAACAGGGCATGGCTAATGCTGCCATCGCCTTCGCAAAGGCGAACATGCGCCGTCGTATGATGGCGGTGACCAGCTCGATCGGGCCGGGCGCCACCAACCTGGTTACGTCGGCCGCGCTGGCCCACGTCAATCGCCTGCCTGTTTTGCTATTACCCGGCGATGTCTTTGTCTCGCGCGCGCCCGATCCCGTGCTGCAGCAACTGGAAGATTTCTCCGATGGCACCGTCAGCGTCAACGACTGCCTGCGCCCGGTGTCTCGCTATTTCGATCGCATCGTGAAGCCGGTGCAGTTGCTCACCGCGTTGCCACGCGCGCTGCACATACTAACCGATCCAGCCCTGTGCGGACCGGTAACGCTGGCACTGCCGCAGGACGTGCAGACGGAAGCCCATGACTGGTCGGAGAGCTTTTTTGCGCCGCGCGTTCACGAGTTCCGCGCGACTCCCGCGGCAGATGATGAGATCACTGCTGCAGCCACTGCGCTGCGTGCAGCCAAGCGTCCGGTAGTGATTGCCGGTGGCGGTGTGCTCTATAGCCACGCCAGCAACTCATTGCGGCGTTTTGCCGAAAACCACGATGTGCCAGTGGCCGAGACGCAGGCGGGCAAGGGCGTATTGGCCTGGGATCATCCACTGCAGCTGGGACCTGCCGGCGTTTGTGGTTCCACCGCAGCCAATACCTTGTTGGCTGATGCGGATCTGGTGCTGGCGGTGGGCACGCGGCTACAGGATTTCACCACCGGTTCCAACGCGCTGTTCGTCCAGGCGCAGATCGTCACTCTCAACGTCAACGGCTACGACACTCTCAAGGGCGGCGGCTTGGAAATTCTTGCCGATGCGCGACTTGGCCTCGATGCGCTTTCCAGGGCGTTGAACAGCTGGCGTACCGACAGCCAGTGGCGCACCCATGCCGAGCGCGAAGCGGATAGCTGGCGCGACATTGTCCGCACGATCACCAGTCCGCGCGAGTTACCAGGCCGCACCATACCCTACGACGGCGAGATCATCGGTGCGGTGCAACGCTCGCATCCGCAGTCGATGCAAAAGGACATCGTGGTCTGCGCCGCCGGTACGCTGCCGGCCGAATTGGAAAAGCTCTGGCGAACGGTGACCCCCGGTGGCTATCACATGGAGTATGGCTATTCCTGCATGGGCTATGAGATCGCCGGTGGTCTGGGCGTAAAGATGGCCAAACCTGATCGCGAGGTCATCGTGATGCTGGGTGACGGCAGCTATTTGATGCTGAGTGCCGAAATTGCCACCTCGGTGATGCTGGGCATGAAGCTGCTCATTGTGGTGCTCAACAACCGCGGTTATGGCTGCATCAATCGCCTGCAGCAAGCCTGCGGTGGTACGCCATTCAACAATATGTGGGACGACTGCATACAAGGGGCCGACGGCGCTCCTGCGATCGACTTCGCCGCACATGCTCGTGCGATGGGTGCCGAAGCCGAGCATGTCGACAACCTCGCCGAGCTGGAGCAGGCGTTGTTGCGCGCCCGTAGAGCCACGCGGACGTATCTGATCTCGATCAATACCGATCACCGCCGCACCACGGAAGAAGGTGGCAGCTGGTGGGAGGTCGCCGTACCCGAAGTATCGGCACGCTCTGCGGTGAACGATGCGCGCCACGATTACGAATTGGCCAAACAGAAACAGCGGCACCACGCAGTGCAAGCACCTTCCGAATAGGTGAAATCCGATGTCTGACATTCTGGAAGTAAAGATTGGCATCAACCCGATCAGCTGGAGCAACGACGACCAGCCCTCACTGGGCGGTGAGACGCCGTTATCCACCGTGCTGAGCGAAGGCCGCGAGATCGGCTATCAGGGTTTCGAGCTGGGCAACAAGTTTCCCAAGGACCCGGCCGCGCTGCGCGCGTTGATGGCGGACTACAAGCTGGACGTGGTCTCCGGCTGGTACTCTGGCCGCCTGGCCACGCAATCGGTGGCTGAAGAAATCGTCGCCGTGGAGTCCCACCTCAACCTGCTCGCCGAGAACGGTTGCAAGGTGATGGTCTATGGCGAAGTCGCCAATGCCATCCAGGGGAACCGCACGGCCCCGCTGTACAAGCGTCCACGTTTCGACGACGAGTCGTTCAAGCGCTACGGCGAGCATCTCACCGCTTTCGGAAAATATCTGCTGACGCGTGGCGTGCGGTTGGCCTATCACCACCATATGGGTGCTTATGTTGAATCGCCGGACGATATTGATCGCGTAATGGCCTGTACTGGAGAGGAAGTCGGCCTGCTGTTCGACTCCGGTCATGCGTATTTCGGTGGCGGTGATCCGCTGAGCATTCTGGGCAAGCACATCGGCCGCGTCTGTCACGTTCACTGCAAGGACGTGCGGCCGGCAATCATCCGCCACGCGCGCAATCGCCAGTGGAGTTTTCTCGACTCGGTCTTGAACGGCGTGTTCACCGTGCCCGGCGACGGCGCCATCGATTTCGCTGGCATCATCGAGCTGCTGCGAAAGCACCATTACAAGGGCTGGCTTGTCGTGGAGGCCGAGCAGGACCCTGCTGTTGCCCCGAGCTACGCCTGTGCCAACCTGGGTTATCAAACGCTGCGCGGACTGGTCAATGGCGTTCGCACGAAGGAGGCCGCATGAGCCTGCTGGTCAAAGGCGCGTCAAAAGGCCGTGTCATCGTCAAGGTCACACCGGAATCGGCTGGATGGAAGCACGTGGGTTTCGAATGCGCGCGACTGGCTGCGGGCGAATCGCTGAATTTCGATTTACCATTCGACCGCGAAGGCTGCCTGGTGGTACTTACCGGTCGTGTCGACGTCACGGTGGGGGACGAGAGCTGGACGAATCTCGGCGGTCGCGCCAGCGTGTTCGAGGATCGCTCGCCCGATGCGGTCTACGGCCCGCCCGGTTCTGCGTTCGTAATCCATGCGCACGAAGCCGCCGAGCTGGCCCTGGCTAGCGCACCGGCTACAGGCAAACATCCTACGCGATTGATTCCTGCGGCAAGCATGAAGCGCATGGTGCGTGGCCAGGACAGCAACGTGCGCTACGTCTGCGACGTGCTGCCGGAAACCGAAGCGGCTGAATCGTTGCTCGTGGTCGAGGTGGTAACACCTGCCGCCAACTCGTCCAGCTACCCGCCGCACAAGCACGACACCGACAACCTGCCCGTGGAAAGCTCGCTTGAGGAGACCTACTACCACCGCATCGATCCACCGCAGGGCTTCGCATTTCAGCGCGTGTATACCGACGAGCGCGATATCGATGAATCGATGGCAGTGGGTGACCACGACGTAGTGATGGTTCCGCGTGGCTACCACCCAGTGGTGATGCCGCATGGCTACCGAGGCTATTACCTGAACGTGATGGCCGGCACGCATCGCGAATGGCATTTCAAGAACGACCCGGCGCACGATTGGCTGATGCCGCACTGATTGCTTTTGCGATGAATCAGACAGTTTTGTTTTAACAATGCTTTTTATGGAACCACTCATTATGTCTACTCAACTTTCTCCTTCCCCTGCTTGCGTCCATATTGGCCACTACATCGGCGGCCGACATCAGGCTGGCAAAGGCTCGACCGTGCCAAGCTTCAACCCGGCCAGCGGTGAAGTGATCGGCGCTGTGGCACTGGCCGATGTGCATGAAGTCGATGTGGCCGTGCAGTCCGCGTTGGTGGCATTTCCTGCGTGGTCGCAGACGCCCCCATTGAAGCGTGCACGTGTAATGTTCCGCTTCAAGGAGTTGCTCGAGCGCGACATGGACAAGCTCGCCGCGACGATCACCCGCGAACACGGCAAGGTGCTCTCCGATGCCAAGGGCGAACTGATGCGTGGCCTGGAGGTGGTCGAATACGCCTGCGGCATTCCCGAGTTGCTCAAGGGCGACCACACCGAACAGGTCGCCAACGGTATCGACGCGTGGACCATGCGTCAGGCGCTGGGCGTTTGCGCAGGCATTACGCCGTTCAACTTTCCTGCCATGGTGCCAATGTGGATGTTCCCGATGGCCATCGCGTGCGGCAACACTTTTGTGTTGAAGCCCTCTGAGCGTGATCCGTCTACGGCACTGCTATTTGCTGCTTTGCTTACCGAAGCCGGTCTGCCCGATGGCGTGTTCAATGTGGTGCAAGGTGACAAAGCCGCCGTTGACGCGCTGCTCGATCACCAGGACGTTCGCGCCATCAGCTTCGTCGGTTCAACGCCGATCGCTGAATATGTTTATGCCCGCGGTACCTCCCAGGGCAAGCGCGTACAGGCGCTGGGCGGCGCCAAGAACCACATGATCGTGATGCCCGACGCTGATATGGACAAAACCGTCGACGCATTGATAGGGGCCGGTTATGGTGCCGCTGGCGAACGTTGCATGGCCATCTCCGTAGCTGTTGCTGTGGGTGAAGCAACCGCCAACACGCTGGTGAAAAAATTGGCGCCAAAAGTGCGCGCGCTGCGCATCGGCGATGGCATGGACGACACGATTGAGATGGGCCCGGTCGTGACCAGCCAGCATCGCGACAAGATCACCAGCTATATTGATGACGGCGAAGCGGTCGGTGCTGAGCTGGTGGTAGACGGCCGCGGTCATCGCGTCACGGGGTGTGAAAAAGGCTTCTTTCTCGGCGGTACCCTGTTCGATCACGTCACATCATCGATGCGCATCTATAAAGAGGAAATATTTGGTCCCGTGCTTTGCGTCGTGCGCGTGCCGGATTTCGCCAGTGCGTTGACTCTGGTAGACCAGCACGAATATGGCAACGGCACCTCGATTTTTACTCGCGATGGTCATGTTGCACGCGAGTTCGCTCATCGCGTGCAGGTGGGCATGATAGGTATCAACATACCCATTCCTGTGCCGATGGCGTTTCATAGTTTCGGTGGTTGGAAAAAAAGTTTGATGGGTGACCACCATGCGCATGGCCCCGAGGCGGTGCGCTTTTACACTCGTCAGAAAGCGGTGACGCAGCGCTGGCTGGCTGATAACGAGAGTGCTGGCGCCGAGTTTGCGATGCCTACGCATTGACGGGTACTTGCTGCGTTATACAGCAAGCACTTTTTGGCAGTGCAGCATGAAAAAACGCAATAAGTATTGCCTGCTTGATCATTGAACGCGGTCACCTTTCGTTTAAAAATGGCGTCAACTATAAAATAGTATAAAAGAGGGCAGACGAATTTTCATTTTTGTCTGTTGAGTAAGGTTAAACGTAAAAACGCTTGAAATCGCTTCACCATTCGGCGCATCACCATTGGGAGAGATGGCATCATGGTTTCAACACTTCGCAAAAAACCGCTTGCTTGGGCGGTAGCATTCGCTGGCCTGGGTCTGGCTATGGGTCTGGTCGCACCACAGGCGCGCGCGACTGATAATCTTCGCACCAGCCCTTATCTTTTCGGCGACTGGAATGGTGAGCGGACTCGACTGGCCGATGAAGGCATCACTTTCGACTTGGGCTACGGTGGTAACGCAGCACACAACTTTACTGGCGGGCGTAACTCTACTGGCGGTACTTCGCATCTGACCCGCTACACCGATCAGTGGATAGGCGGGGTAACGCTAGATCTAGCCAAGCTTTGGGGCTGGAAGGGTGCGACCTTTCGCATGCTGATTACAGATCGCAATGGTCGCAACCTAGGCGCTGACGCGCATATCGGTAACAACCAACTTATCCAAGAAGTCTATGGGCGTGGTCAGACCTGGCACCTCACCGAATTCTTTCTCGAACAGCAGTTCTTCGATGGCGCGTTGGCGGTGAAGGCAGGACGTCTTCGGGTGGGTGGGGACTTCGCTGCGTTCTCGTGCGACTTCCAGAACCTTACTTTCTGCGGCGCCCAGCCGGGCAATATCGTGGGCGGTTATTGGGTCAACTGGCCGACCAGCCAGTGGGCGGCCAACATCAAACTTAACACTACTAAAGAAACCTACGTGATGTTGGGCGCCTATCAGGTCAATCCAAAGTATATCAACGATAACTATGCACGTCACAACGGCCTGATTCCAGACTTCCCCAGCGGTACCACCGGTGTGTTGATTCCACTGGAATTTGGCTGGGCACCTAGCGCTGGCGGCCTGCCGGGAAGCTACAAATTCGGCGTCTGGTACAACACATCCAAGGGCAAGGATCTCTATTACGACGTCAATCACGACCCTGCCGGCAAAACCGGCCTGCCGGCGCTGCAGCGTGATGCGCAGTACGGCGCCCACATCAATTTTCTGCAGCAGGTCAGCGGCGATGCCGGCAGCAGCGGTGCGTCGATCTTCCTCAATATTACGCAGGCTGATCGCAACACTGCAGCTACCGATCGTCAGGTCTCGCTGGGTATGGAGTACAAGGGCCCGTTTGCCCGTGCCAATGACATGATCGGCTTCGCCGTCGGCGAAACCAATGCCAACAGCCGCTATGCCGATTTCATTAAGCAGAACAATGCCCGTACGGGAGAACACGTTATTGTCGGCGACGGCAACGAGTACGTCACCGAGTTGTTCTACAGCTGGTCGCCGATTCCATCGATCTTCCTGCGCCCCAACCTGCAGTACATTCTGCATCCGGGTGGCACCCGCGAAAACAGCAATGCGTTCGTGCTCGGCCTGAATACCAGCTTCACGTTCTGATTCCATGGGTAAGTAGCCCCCGGCAAAGCCGGAGGCATTAACGATTGCGGGCCCCTCAAAGGGGCCTTTTCGCAATCGAAAGTCAAGAGCCCGTCACTCCACCCTCGATGCATCGACTTCACCATTCCAAGCAAGAATGCGCCGTCGGTTCGATATCTACGCTTGAACTACCTCCATGCCGACGACCACTTCCATAAACGTTAAACTGCTACTACCTCCCCGGCAGAGCCGGGGGGACTCCCACGTTGGTCGAGTGTAGTGCTTCATTCCGTTTGGAATTTAAGCTTCTTATGCTTTATCAGCGTCGAGTTCTACCCAAGAGACTGCCCCATGCGAATCGGATTTGTCGGCTACGGCCACGGTTTCTTCGTCTCCCTGACCCATGCCAACGGCGTGGTTTCTCACTTGGGGGGCCATGCGCTGCAAAACAGCCAGGCACCACGCTTTCGGGTCAGTGGCACCTTGGGCTGTTACACCGTCGAGGGGCTGGATGGCCAGGAAGAGTCGCTGATGGCCGGTAAGTCGCCGAAAAGCGAAGGCGAGCACTGGGGCGCTGAAGAACACCGACGTTGGGGCTGGTTCGAGCAAGGGCCGGAGCGTGAGCGGGTGCCGTTGGAGAAGGGCTGTTGGACGCAGTTTTATCGCCAGTTGCAAACAGCCGTGCAAGGCCAGGGGCCGGTACCGGTCGATCCTCTGGACGCCCTGGAAACCACCCGTATATTGGACGCCGCACGGCTCAGTGCCGAGCGCCAACAGGTGATCGAATTGGCCACGTTTTGAGGCAATGGATAAACTCCCCGGGTGATCCAGCACGACAGAACCGTAGTAATCTTGGTGAAGCTGGTTCTTGACTGGCGCTGAAGCTAGGCCGGTCGAAACGGCGTAACGGCCCGCAAACGCTGCTCTGGCCAAGGTTTGCAGTATGCGAGGGCAGCTAGCAACCGCGGCACAAGAATTTTAAGGTCGAAGCGGCGGTTGAATCGCCACTGGGCTTCGGCAAGGTAAACGATGAATATAGGCCGAAAATTTGAACGCTTGATAGATGCCGTCGAGGGACCGTTTGACGTTGCTCAGTACCGTGTTGAGCTAGGGCCTCTCACCCACTTCGGTGGCGGCACGGCCGCCGATACTTTCAACGACCGTGTGCGCGTGGTCTTCCGCGATAACGGAGCGGAAGGCACTCAGTCTGTCGCTGTAGACCTCGGTGACTGGATGCTGCTACGTTCACGTCGCGAGCACCTTCAGCGTGAAGCCGGGTACCGGCGTCATCACCCCCTGCTTCGGGTGCCCCGCATCGGAGAGTTCCAAGGCGATCACGAAAGGCACCTTGTTTTTCGAGCCACGTCCCGCTTTGCCACCGTTACGCGCCCCTCCAAGATACGCATCATCCATCGTCACGATACCGTCAAGCTGGCGCCTCGCCTCACGTTCGGTCATACCCTTGATGATCTTGTGCTTGGTGCGCCAAGCCGTGCGATAGCACACGCCCAGGTGCCGCATCAGCTCCAACGCGGCCATGTCGGGCTTGCTCTGCATCACCAAATACCACGACAGGAATCAATGCGTCAGCGGCAGCTTGGTGCTGGCGAACAGCGTGTCGGAGATCAGGCTGATCTGGTGCCGACAGGCCGGACACTGCCACGAACGCTCGCCGTGACGGTTGGTGCAGCGGCTGTAACGCCGATGCTGGTGGCGCGGGCAAACAAAGCCCTTCGGTCAACGCGTTCGGTGCAGCGCGCGAGCGCACGCCGCTTCCGTACCATACTGATCGAAAAAGCCGGCCAACGACAGACCGAGCTGAAACTAGACACGATTCATAGCCATGAGTCTGACCTTTCTGATGGAGGCTGCAGCGTCACTCAAGTCCGTCGCATAGGCTGGGACTGCGGCTTAACTTCAGCGCTAGTCACGAGCCGGTTTTTGATGGCCGGGAACACACACGTCATGAAACGATTTGAACAACGCACTCGAATCCGCGCGGCAGGAAAAGCACGGTTGACGAATTTATTCGTCAACCTGACAGACTGCTAGATCAGTAACTCCGCCGCGAGGCCTTGAGTTCTTCGCGTGTTGGTTCAGCGAAAAATTCTGGCGAACTCGCCATATTTGGTTATTGAAGCACCCATGGGACTTTCTCCACCCCCGCATCGCATCGCCCTGCTATTTAATGCCAATAAAAAATTTGACCGTGATGTGATCACAGGCGTCGGCCAGTACATCAAATCGACTCGCTCCGAGTGGGATCTGTATCTGGAAGAGGATTTTCGCACCCGTGTGCAGGGCATTGAGCACTGGCACGGCGACGGCATTATCGCGGACTTTGGTGATCCGCAAGTGGCCCAGGCACTGAGCCAATCTGCCATGCCGGTGGTCGCCGTTGGTGGTTCGTATGCAGATGCCTCGCTGTATCCCCAACACATTCCCTATATCGCTACCGACAATGCGAAGCTAGTGCAGCTGGGCTATCGCCACCTGATCGATCAGGGTCTGTCCAACTTTGCGTACTACGGTCTGCCGCCAGCGTCGGACATCGCATGGGCCGCCGAGCGCGAAAACGCCTATCGCCAGGAGTTGCAGGCAGACGAGCTGGCGATAACCATTTTTCGCGGCCAGTCGACCAGCGCCAGCGACTGGTACAATGCGTCCGAGCAGCTGGTCGAATGGCTGCAGGGATTACCCAAGCCCGTCGGCATTCTCTGCGTGACCGACGCGCGCGCGCGGCAGGTGGTGCAGGCTTGCCAGCTGGCGAGGATCCCCGTTCCCGAGCAGGTGGCAGTCGTCGGTATCGACAACGATGCGCTGACCAAAGTGCTGATGCGCATACCGCTCACATCCGTGATACATGGTGCCGTGGGAATAGGTCGCACGGCGGCACATCTACTACAGCAGGTACTGTGTGGTGCCAACCACTCCCAAACGCGGATCGTCGTGCCGCCAGCCGGCATCAACATCCAGTCGTCGAGCCGGTATCAGCCGCTGCGCAGTCCATTGGTGATGCGCGCTCGCCACTACATTCGCCAGTACGGCTGCCTCGGCGTCAAGGCCGAACAGGTAGCCGAGTACGTGGGCGTATCGCGCACGGCGCTGGACGAGCATTTTCGCCGCGAACTGAAGCGGACCGTGCATCAGGCGTTGCTCCAGCACAAGCTGGAACACGCCACCAAGTTGCTGACCAGTTCATCGCTGCGACTGGCCGATATCGCCGTGAGCTGCGGCTTTACCTCGCTACAATACATGTACGCCGTATTCCGTCGCGAATATAACCTCACTCCCAAACAATTTCAGGCGCAGCAGTGCAGCCCCGAGTTCACCGATTCCGACGGAAACTCTGCATGGCTTTCTTGACGTATCGTAAGCGACTGCCGTAGCTACCTTGCCCGCCGGGCAAGGTGGCTACGGCAGTCGCTTACGATCCACCAGACAAGGTGCGATGGCGTAATCCCGCATCCCCACCGGATCGGTACGATCGAAGGCAGCCAGGAAGGCCGCAAGCTCGGTCTCAGAAAGAACCTTGGGCAAGGTGGCGCGCCGCCAGTCGGCGATCCGGGGCAGTGCCGCCGCCAGAATCCGTCCCGACTTGCCGTCCCTGCAGATCGTCCGGTAATGGAAGTAGCTGCGGAAACTGTTGCAGACGTCTCCTTTTGACGCGGGTCGCAGGTGCTGGCACTGCCCTTTGATGAAGGCGTCCAGACGTGCGACGGTCAGGCGCGGTAACACCGGCCCCTGAGCGACGTCTTGCCGGGTGAGGAATCCACCAAGGTGGCGCACACGCTTGTCACCAGTGGAGGGTGCCAGCCCACACGTACGGGTGAGATACGCGCCGAAACGTTGCAGCTCCGCAGCCAGCAGGCCCGCTGCCGTCGTAGGTGCAGATCCATCACCCTTCGGTAGCTGTCTGGTCAGGTGCCTCAGGGCGGCGCCCGCGCTAGCGGCGGTGGCGTAGCGTGGAGCCGGACAACGGCAAGCAGGTAAATGACGCTGTAGGAATCGATCAATGGTTGCTGTGGCGATCGGTCGCGACCACGGAATCGACTCGCTCCGCATCCAGTAGCTGAAATGGGCGAGACTGCCCAGGTAGGCGCAGATCGTACGTTCGTGGTAGCGCTGCTTGCGTAGAGTCGCGACGTACGAAGGCATCGCGCCTGCCGGCGGGCAGTATCCTTCGACAGCCGCCGCACGCACAACCATACCCCTTCATCACAGCACAACACCTTGATGCGCGTGCCGGACCGGTTGCGAGCGCTTCACAACAGCGAAGCTGGTCAACACATACGCCCCGCCACCACCTGGACCGGGACGAAGGCCGACGCCATCGGCGCCGGTGCAGCGGCGGTACGTTGCGCCTTGTCCAGTCGCCAGGCCCAGTACGACAACGTCGCCGCCTTCACCCCATGCTCAGCGCAGTACACCGCCCGCGTCAGGCCGCTACTCCGCCACCGGCGGACATGCTCTGCCCATGACTCCACCTTAGCTCATCGCCATCGCTCACACCCGCGTCAGGAAAGACCACAGCGTGATGGGCTTAGGCGAGGGCAACAAGATGGCGACGGCAGACGCTTACGCTCAATCGCTTTCGTAAGCTCTTGGTGCGGTATGAGAAGCTTGAACGAAGTTTCCTCGGCCTTAACCACCTTGCGGCGGTGATCATCGCGTTTCGAAAGGTTCCTTTGAAGGTCAACATTATTTACGGATAAGTTCTTAGTCAACGACAAAGATTGTCGTTATTGCTGTCCCATCCGAGCAGACATATCAATCGTTCAACTTCCACAGACATAATCGGCATGACCTGTTTCATGATCTCGATCCGGTCGAATAGATCGGGGCGACCGTCGAGCGCTGCTCTGAGCCCACGACCGAATGCCTGTCGGAGGCTCGTTCCGATATTGAACTTCGACACTCTGGTGCCTATCAATTTGCGGATGTCGCTTTCCAGAATTCCCGAGGTCCCGTGGATGACGAGAGGTACGGACACTATGCGTTCGATCTCCTCAAGTCGGCCGAAGTCAATCGTTGCGCCGGGGGAAGTCAATCTGTGCACATTGCCGACTGATACCGCGAGTGCATCCAGGCCACTTTCAACGCAGAGGCGGGCCGCCTCTTTCGGGTCCGTTAAAGCCGACTTGATATGATCCCGGCCCTCGGCATAAGGCACTGAGCCGATCTCGGCCTCTACGGAACATCCTCTGCGGTGGGCGTATTGGACAACCTTTTTAGTACCGGCGATGTTTTCGTCGAGAGACAACTGCGAACCATCATACATAACAGAGGTAAAACCGAGGTCAATGGCGCGGAAAATGGTTTCAACGTCGTACGTGTGGTCCAGATGTACGCATATCGGGACACTAGCCCTCGTCGCTAGCGGAAGCAGCATGCTGGCGATTACGTCAAGAGGAACGAATGTTCTGAAATCTAGATTGACGCTAAGAATTACCGGTGCACGGAAATTCTCAGCGGCTTGAACCACTGATAATGCGTCTTCCCATCCGAACACGTTGAAGCAACCAACGCTATACGGTGAGTTTGACGCTGGCGTCAATAGTGTCGACAGGTTTGTGAGCATACTATAACCTCATTGGAAGATCGTTATTTGAATTTAGCGATCATGTCCTTGATGCCGGGAATCGTTTCTAGCTGATATGCGTGGCTAGGTTGGAAATACTGAATTAATGGTCTCTGGCTTTGACCCGCTAAAATGGTGAAGTAGTACATCTCATACCCCGGGGCGGCGACACTGGGGTGGTATCCTTTGCCGATTTTTACAGTCGATCCATTGACGACTTGGAACGCATGGCCGATATCGTCTTCGTGTTCCTGAAGCAGTTGCATTCCAAAACCGTTTTCAGGTCTAAAACGAAAGTTGTAGATCTCGTCATGCTTGGTTTCAATGGGAGGACGATCCGTGTCGTGCTTGTGAGTAGGAAATCCCGACCAACCACCAGCCCCTACTGTCAACAGTTCCGAGACTAGGAGACGACTGACCTTTCCCGCGGAACTTTTTCCCAGGATATGTTTGATCTTTCGGTGGGTCTTCGTGTCGTCAGAGCCGTATTGCAATTGATCGATCTGATCCGGCCGCACCTCGAACGGCTGAAAGACCTCAGTGCAACGAGCGCCGGCTACAAAGACTTCCGTCCGATCTGATTTACTGACTATCTCTGCTTCCGCACCGAGCGGTATGTATACCGCTGATGGGTCGCCGTCCCATACTGAGCCGCGCACCCCGACATCACTAAACCTCATGCTGCCAGTGAAGACGTCGATAGTTCCGGAAGCCGGTACGATGCAGGTTTCATAACCCGGCACGTTCGATATGAAACGCTCGCCGCGTTCAAGCTTCACAATATTCAAATACGCCAACGAGACGTCGACGTCGTCAATGTCGACAATGGGGCGATTTGAGTTTGAATAGGGCGGAATATGCATAGTTTCCTCACTAGGATTAATTTTCAGATATGAATAACTCCAATTCGTCTCTAGTCGGCATGGCGGACGAACAACCTCGACGTGCCACCACATAGGCGGCTGCCGCAGAACCGAATCTAACCGCTTGCTCGAATTCCGCGTCGCGGACAAGCCACGCGACCACGTTGCCTAGAAACGCGTCGCCGGCGCCGAACGGCTTCTTGGCCTCAACGGTAAACGTACCGTTCCTGAAAATCCCGGATTGCAGGTAACTGATAGAGCCTTCGGCACCTTGCTTGAGGATGGTAAAGCTCGCCCCCCTCTGCACCAAAGCCTGAGCAGTGTCACTTGGGCGTCGGGCGTTACCGCCTAAGATGAGAAATTCCAATTCGTTCCCAACAACTGCGTCCACCAAATCTGCGACCTCTCTGTACTGTTCGCCCGCATGTTCGCGCGATAGCCAAGAATAGTCGCGATGATCGATATCAAAGATTGAGAACGTTTTATGGACCTTGGCGATCTTGAGTGCGGAAAGGACTGCTGACCTCGATGATTGCGAAGCAAGAGATGTTCCTGTGACCACTAAAATACAAGCCCTTGCAATTAGGTCCGACCGGATGTCCGCCGGGGCAAGCAAGAGGTCTGCCGCCTGATTCCGATAGATCACCACTTCGCACTCCGTAGAACGCATTTCCGCAATAGCTAGGCTGGTTCGATAGTCACCAGTTACAAGCCTGCAACCGGAGACGTCCACATTGCGGTCTTTCAGCCGCTGCAGTACGGCTCTGCCGATAGCGTCGTCGGACAGCACCGTTGAGATCGCGCAGCGCAAGCCCTGCGATGCGACGGCTGCACAGATGTTGGCTGCAGACCCGCCAACGTCTACAGTCATCATTTCGGCAGAGTCGATGGTAGAGCCGTCCGGATACGTATAGAAATCCATACCGGCTCGTCCGATTACAAGGGCAGCGAGGGGGCGCTCCCGTGGTAAGTCAAGTTTCATGTCACACCCCGCGGCGCTGCCGTTTGCGACCAATTTCCAGTCTTTCCCGAGCCTCGCGAATTTGCGGGCGACTACTGATTTCCGGTATCCCTACCTCCCACCACGCATTGCTTTCGTCGCTCCACGAGTACGGATCGACCTTGATCGCAATGACGTAGGTCCGGTCAGAGACTCTTGCTCTGGCAAGGGCGTCGCCAAGTTCGGAAATCGAACGGACCCATTCTGCATTCGCGCCCATCGAACGAGCATGAGCTGCAAAGTCCACGCCAAACGGCTCGACGGCCGTCCTGCAGTCCTTGATCAAGTTGTTGAACGACTCGTTACCGGTATTTCGCTGCAGCTTGTCGATCACGGCGAATCCGCCGTTGTCGCAAACAACAATGATTGTCTTATGGCCGCTTAGCACCGAGGAGTAGATATCCGAGTTCAAGATCAGGTACGAACCGTCGCCGACCAATACAAAGGTGTCGCCTTTCGATTGTTTCTCCACCTGAGCGATCCGGGATCCCCATCCGCCTGCGATTTCATAACCCATGCAAGAAAATCCGAACTCGATATCGACGTTACCGACTCCGGTCGACTGCCAATTGGCCGACACCTCGGCAGGCATGCCGCCGGCCGCGGTAAGGACCCTGTCTTCAGGGGAGCAAATGTGGTTGACCTTCGCGATGACCTGTGCGTAGGATGGCATTTCCGTGTTGGGTTGGGACCTACTCGATACGCGGCCCTGCCAAGCCTTCGTTAATGTCGCCGCGTGCTGGGACCAGTTCGCTTCGGTGCGCCAGTCGCCGAGCTCCGCGTCGAGCGCCTGAATCCCTTCGAGAGCATCGCAGATGAAGGGCAGCGCCATATGTTTCATCGAATCGAAGCGGCCGACGTTCAAACTGATGATTTTCGCGTCCGAGTTGAAGATGGTCCATGATCCTGTCGTAAAGTCCTGAAGCCTAGTTCCGATTGCAAGAATGACATCCGCTTCTCCGACAAGCGTATTGGCGCTGTCAGCCCCGGTAGCGCCAACCGTTCCGCAAACGAGCGACGAAGAGATGGGCGCCGATGAGATCCCGGCAATGGTTTCCACTACAGGCAGATTTCGTCGACCAGAGAATTCGCTCAGCGCCGGTTGAGCGAGAGAATAATGCACGCCACCACCTGCAATGATGATCGGTTTTTTGGCCTTCCGTAGCAACGCCGCTGCGGCGACGACGTCCGCCTGCTCTGGCCGTGGCCTACGAATGCGATGGACCCGCCGCTCGAAGAACTGTGAAGGAAAGTCATAGGCGAGACCCTGCACGTCTTGCGGCAACCCCAGGAACACTGGGCCGCAATCTGCCGGGTCGAGCATTGTAGCAATTGCCGTTGGTAACGATTGTATGAGCTGGGCCGGATGTGAGATGCGATCCCAATAGCGCATCACCGGTTTGAAGGCGTCGTTGACAGAAATCGTAGGGTCCCCGAAGTGCTCAACTTGCTGCAGCACTGGATGAGGGAGCCTGTGATGGTATACGTCTCCTGCTATGAACAAAACGGGGAGGCGATTAGTATGAGCGACCCCAGCGGCAGTGACCATGTTTGTCGCCCCCGGTCCCACCGAGGACGTGGCGACGCAAATGCGGCGTCGCAAATTTGCCTTGGCATACGCTACGGCAGCCAGGCCCATCGATTGTTCGTTTTGACCTCGCCAGGTGGGCAGTATGTCGCGGCACTCGTACAGCGCCTCGCCCAAACACGACACGTTGCCGTGTCCAAAGATCGCAAAGACACCACCGAAAAGTGCTACCTCGGCACCGTCCACCTCAATATACTGAGCAAGGATGTGCCGGACGAGTGCTTGCGCGGTAGTCAGCCGCATGTAGCGATTTTCGGTAGTTGCCAAGTGTATTCCTCCTAATTTGTTTCTGTCGCAGGTGTGTCGAATAGGGCGCCACTGCTATGACGCGTTCCCTCCGCTCGTTTTCGAGCCGGCTACCTGTTGGTACATGCTGGACGAACATCGCATCGATTGCAAGCGCTTGCACACAAAAGTTAGGGCGCGTGGCCTGCAAGTGAGCCCTTCGCGCACTGGATCTGGCTTACAGCCGAGTGGTGCGACGGCTTTGTACGGGGTGCGGTAGTAACGTAAGCGGTAACTCAGCGGTGTTGTTGCACGTACCCGGCATCTATGGCGTAAAGAGCCGAGCGCAGCGGATTCTGCGTGAAATGCGGCTTCCACTGGCGCGGGGTGAGTTCGGCAACGCGCAAGGCGGGATGCTGACCGACACGCTGCAGCACATCGACCAGATAGCTATAGGGATCGATGCCGTGCAGACGGCAGGTGACGATCGGGCTCTGCATGATGCCAACGTGCTTGGCGCCGAGTTCCACCCAACAAAAATTCCAGTTACTGCGGCCCATCGGTATCACCCGCAGCGCACGCTCCAGATGGTTGGTAAACGTAAATATATAATTCGTACTTTGTAGCATCAAGCTATAGACTTGCCGAATGGAAGCAGATGTATTGATTACGGCCCGGTATGAAGCGCTCAAAGGGATCCTTGATGAGCGGCAAAGGCGACTGCATGTGGCGGTGGAAGCGAAGGTGTTGGGTCATGGCGGCGTCAAGCGTGTGAGCCAGGCTACAGGGGTGGCGCGGGGCACCATACTGGCCGGACTCAAGGAGCTGGCTGCACCTCAGCCGGTCGTGGATGGGCCGCATCGCGTGAGGCGTGCCGGGGCCGGGCGCAAGAAGCTGGTAGATCGGAACCCGGGCGTACGCGAAGCGCTGGAGCGCCTGGTCGAGCCTGCCGCCCGCGGCGATCCCCAGTCCCCGCTGCGCTGGACGTGCAAGAGCTTGATGCAACTGGCGTGTGAACTGGGCGCACAAGGGCATGCCATCAGCCATGTTTCGGTCGGTGTCTTGCTCAAAGAGCTGGGGTACAGCCTGCAAGGTAATCGCAAGACGCTGGAGGGTGCCAGCCACCCGGACCGTAACGCCCAGTTCGACTACATCAACGACAAGACGCAAGCGGCTCTGAGTGCGGGACAGCCGGTGATTTCGGTGGATACGAAGAAGAAAGAGTTGGTGGGGCGCCACAAGAACGCCGGCAAGGAGTGGATGCCCCAAGGCGCGCCCGAGCCCGTCAAGGTGCATGACTTTGTGGATGCCGCGTTGGGGCGGGCCAATCCCTATGGCGTCTACGATGTCGCCCACAACGCCGGCTGGGTGAGCGTGGGCACCGATCACGACACCGCCAGCTTTGCCGTAGCCACGATTCGGCGCTGGTGGCAGGCCATGGGGCAGCCCCTTTATCCGGCGGCCAAGGAACTCCTGATCATGGCCGCTGGCGGTGGCAGCAACGGTTCAAGGGTGCGGCTGTGGAAGCTGGAGCTGCAACGCCTCGCCGATGAGCTGGGTTTGTCCATCCGGGTGAGCCACTTTCCACCGGGCACCAGCAAGTGGAACAAGATTGAGCATCGTTTGTTTTCTCACCTCAGCCTGAATTGGCGCGGACAACCCTTGGTGAGCCACGAGGTCATCGTCAATCTGATTGCCGCAACGACGACCCGCAAAGGGCTCAAGGTGCGCGCAGCACTTGATCCCGCGCTGTACACCAAGGGCGTCAAGGTCTCTGACGAAGCATTCGCCGCCATCCGCCTCTCCCGCGATGACTTCCATGGCGAGTGGAACTATGTCATCTCACCAAACCAATAAAAGCTATGTTATTTCTTTACGCTTCCTTGGTGTCGATCGGCACATCCGGATCGGTGAGGAACATTTCCAGACCCAACCAGCGCTCGCGCGCATAGGCCAGTGCCTTGGTGAATGGATTGCTGGGCAACAGACCCTGGCGCTGGAACTGGCGCTTGATCCAGTCGAAGAACCGCTCCACCTACGTACGGAAGCGCTTGCAGCAATGCAAGCGCTTTCATAATATGCGAAATATTGCAAAAGGGAGCGTACCGGTGTCCAACATTATGGAAAAAACCGCTAGAAGTTCGCCAGTGGGTCGTCGTGCGACGGCAAAAGAAGTAGCGGAACTCGCCGGCGTGTCGATATCGGCAGTATCGCGCGCTTTTACCGAAGGGGCGAGTGTCTCACCGAAGACGCGAGAGAAAGTTTTAGCTGCGACGAAAGCTCTGGGGTACCAGCCTAATGCGTTGGCACGCAGCTTAATGACGCGTCGCACGGAACTGATCGGGCTTGTGGCTGATAACTTCAATAACCCAGCGTTCATGGAAATCTTTGACTTGTTTGCGCGCAAGCTGCAACAACGGGGCTTGAGGCCACTGATTGCTAACCTGTCAGAAGCGAAAAATCTAAACGGCGCGCTGGAGATGCTATTGCAATACAGTGTCGACGGGGTCATCGTAGCTTCTTCGAGCCTTCCGTCGGGATTTGTGCGAGCGTGTAAAAAAGTTCACATTCCGGTAGTTCATGCCTTTGGCCGACCGGTCGAGAACAGTTCCGTTAGCGTGGTCGGAGCTGACAACTTCCAAGGCGGTCGTCTCGCTGCCGACCTGTTGCTCGAGCGTGGGTATAGGAAGATCGCTTTTCTGGGCGGTCCAGAACGAGCTACTTCGACCATCGACCGCTTGAAAGGGCTTACGGCTGGCCTGGTGAAGTCGCACCTGAAGCCTGAGATTGTCCTATTCAGCCAGTCATTCTCGCATGAATCCGGGTTTCGCGGCATGCAAGAGCTGCTGGAATCCAAGAACGTCGAGGCCGTTTTCTGTGGCGATGACATCATCGCTATGGGCGCCATTGACGCCTGCAGGGAACGAGGGGTGGGAGTACCGGCAGAGGTCGGGATCCTAGGATTCAACGATATCGCGATGGCCAGTTGGTCGGCATACAATCTGACGACAATTCGCCAGCCAATATCATCTATCATCGAATACTCAGTCGAGTTCCTCTTGAAAACAATCGATGAACTGTCCCGACGTGGTCTAACTCGAACATTCGAATGTGTGCCGGTCGTGCGGGGCACGCTCCGTTTGCTGGAGGATTGCGGAAAGAGCCCGATAGTGACCAATACTCCGAACCTAAGCGATTCCCCCAGAAAAGACTGACTTCTTCGGCGCGCGTACGAGAGGATACTTGCATCGTAACGCATTGATAAAAACGGCTATGAAGTCAAATACTCGATCCCGCATTACTGCTGTTTGAGTTCTCGTCGCACCTTCACGACCCTTCGCTCATCGCACCTTTTCGGCTACGTCCGGGAACGTTCACCCGGCAACGCAAACTCACCGTGCGGCGCGTGCTCGCGATGATGTTGTCTGGCATATGTACCGCGGTGCAAGCCGCACTCGACGAGATGTTTACCGAATCGCACGGCCTCACCGGACGTTTGGGTGCCGTCCAGCGCGATCAGCAGCTGATCCTCAAGCACGCGATAGGATTTGAGATAGCCCGCAGCATCGAGTCGCTCCACGATCCGCTTGAACAATGGAAACACGGCCTCGGGCGGCACCGCATCCAGCAGGTCCCGGATGGGGTTGTCCGTAGGGATCGCGGTCATGGCGAACAGCGTCCCGGCGTTGCTCTGGCCCCGCACCTGCTGCATCGTGCTCTGGTGCGCCAGGAACGACGGGCTCTGCGTCCAGAACACCGAGAACGCCGCCAGCACGATGTCTTCGATGCTGTAACGGGTATTGCGCCCGGTGCGCTTGTCCTGAAAGCTGCCCGCCAGCGCCCGCAGCTCACCGATCAGGTCATCGAAACCCAAGCCACTGCCTGCGTTGGTGTCCGCCCGTGCCGCCAATGGCCAACATCCATCAGTCGGGCCCGATGCTCCCATATCCGATTAGCGAGCATTTGTCCAGCGGTTCCGATCCGGTAGCCATAGAGAATTGCTGATCACACCACGTGCCGTGGCATGACGCGATCACTCAGTCGTCGCCAGTCGACCCCCGCACACAGCCAGGCGAACGCTTCGGATGACAGCTCGCACGTGGCATCGTCGCCGCCTTCACCCCATGCTCAGCGCAGTACACCGCCCGCGTCAGACCGCTACTCCGCCACCGGCGGACATGCTCTGCCCATGACTCCACCTTGCCCATCGCCATCGCTCACACCCGCGTCAGGAAAGACCGCAGCGTGATGGGCTTAGGCGAGGGCAACAAGATGGCTGCGGCAGACGTTTACCCTCATCTCACCGAACTAATAAAAGCTATATTGTTTCTTTACGCTTCCTAAGCGCTACGTCAAAGGCGCGCCAACCGTCGCCTTGCCGCCCATCGCAGTCCACATCAACCCCGACCTCTCACCATGGGTGCCAAGCAGCTCATCCATACCGCCGGTGCTCTACGCGCTGGCGTCACCCCGGTCGACACCGTGTTGCCGGAAGTTGTTACATAAAAATCTCTCGCCGGGTGTTGGGAAGCTGTTGACACGTTCCGTCCCCTCCTGCCGTCTTGCGAAACTTACGTCGGAGCTTTCCGCCTGTCGCATTTCCTTAGAGGCGTTCCCTCAAGGAAACTGAGGCTTGACGTAGCACCCTAAACCAATGAAACTCTAGTTGCAAGCGCTTGCAATAACTAAGATGAGAGGATCAACAGTGAAATCTATCGGTTTTGGTGTGGTTGGTTCGGGCTACATGGGGAAACGCCATGCGGTCGCCCTGCAATCTGTAGGATCCGTCTTCAACACTTCACTACGCCCGACCTGCGAGGTTCTGTGCACGAGCACTGACGACGGCGCCGCGAAAATGGCGGCCGCCCTCGGCTTCCATCGTTCGACCGGCAACTGGCGACAGCTGGTTGATGATCCCGCCGTCGAGGCAATTATCATTGCTTCTCCGCAGACAACTCATCGCGAGATCGCCCTCGCTGCCTTTGCGGCTGGGAAGCCAGTGTTGTGTGAGAAGCCCCTTGGTGCGTCATTGGACGATGCGCGAGCCATGTGCACAGCGGCCAACGAGGCACGCGTCGTTAATATGGTTGGCTTCAACTATATGAGGACGCCGGCAAGCCAGCTGGCTTACCAGATAATTCAATCCGGTGAAATTGGGGAAATCGTTCACGTTCGGGCAGAACATAACGAGGATTTCTTGGCTGATCCGAGTGCTCCCGCTAACTGGCGCACCAGGGGCGATGCCTCAGGAACCTTGGGGGACCTGTCGCCACATATGTTCAATAGCGTCCTTCGCTTGGTCGGACCCATCGAGTCCCTGGTAGCCGACGCTCAGATCGTGCATGCGTCTAGACCGTCGGAAACAGGATATGAGGCGGTGACCAACGACGATCAGGCCAACGTGCTGTGCCGATTCGCAAACGGAGCAATAGGGACCCTTTCCTTCAGTCGTGTTGCGTTGGGAAGGAAGCTCGGCTACGCGTTCGAGATTTTTGGGACTAAGGGTTCCCTTCGTTTCGATCAAGAAGATCAAAACGCTTTGTGGTTTTACAAGGGGAGCGCAGAGGAAGGGAGGCGAGGCTTCACTAAGATCCTGACTGGACCTGAGCATCCCGACTATAAAGCATTCTGCCTTGGACCAGGTCACGGCACCGGCTACGGGGACCAGTTGGTTATTGAGGCCCGAGACTTCCTAGTTGCAATCGAATCCGGTGATGCAATCTTCCCGACCTTTAGGGATGGGCTGGAGGCCAGCCGGCTGGTCGTCGCGTCTTTCGCTTCGTGGCGAGAGGGCCGATGGGTAAAACTGTCGAATTTTTAAATTTTATGGGAGTATCTAATGAATCTTTCGATTGGAAATGCACCGTGTTCGTGGGGAGTTGAATTTGCCGGCGATCCTCGCAACCCTCCGTGGAGCAAGGTGTTAGACGACGCCCGCGAGGCTGGCTACAACGGCATTGAACTCGGCCCCCTAGGGTTCATGCCAGAGGATCCGGCGTTATTGGGAGACGCGCTAAAGCAACGTGATCTTACGCTTATTGGCGGCGTTTTGTTTCGACCGCTCCATGACCCTGCGAAATGGGACAGCGTGAAGGATGCGGCGATACGTACTTGCCGCGTCTTGGCGGCACACGGTTCGGACAAACTTGTCCTTATTGATTCAATCGCTCCAGAGCGCGCCGCAGCGGCGGGTCGGAGCGATGAGGCACCACGTCTTCGTGGCGCAGATTTCAATGCGTTCTTAGATCGTATCAAGACGGTCGCAAAAATTGGTACAGAAGAATTCGGGTTAAAGGTATCACTTCATGCTCACGTTGCTGGTTACGTTGAGTTCGAAGACGAGTTAGACCTAGTCATGGAAAACATCGACAAATCGCTGCTCGGGTTGTGTCTAGACACCGGTCATAGTGTCTACGCGGGATTTGATCCCGTCAGCGTATTCAAGCGCTATAGCAATCGAGTCTCATATCTTCATTTTAAGGACGTTGATTTATCGATAAGAGATCGAGTTGTTCGAGAGCGTATCGGCTTTTACGAAGCGTGCGCCTCAGGCGTGTTCTGTAGGCTCGGACGCGGAGCTGTGGACTTTTCTGGGTTGCGGGTAGCGATCGAGGAGAAGGACTTCAATGGTTGGGCTACGGTGGAGCAAGACTGCGATCCAGCCGACGCTGGTTCGGCGCTCGGTTTCGCCAAGCAAAATCTCATTTACTTAAAGAGTGTTGGACTGGTGGGGGAACGATGAAATATCTATCTTGGGGTTTGATCGGTGGCGGCGAAGGGAGCCAAATTGGTGGTACCCACCGGATCGCGGCGCAACTCGACGGAAAGTTCTGTCTGAAGGCTGGAGCTCTTGACATCGACCGGGACAGTGGCAAAGCATTCGCGCAGCGCTTGGGGATTGCGGCTGACCGCGCGTACGGTGACTGGAGAGAGATGCTGGAGGCGGAAAAGAACCGAGAAGACAGGCTAGATCTCGTGACCATTGCCACCCCAAACAACTCACATTACGAAATTGCGAAGGCTTTTCTTCAGGAAGGCTTCGATGTTCTGTGCGAGAAGCCACTGACGACGACGGTAGAGCAAGCGCGAGAGATTGTTGTTCTTGCCGAGAATCGAGGACGAATCTGTGCCGTGAATTATGGCTACTCGGGCTATCCTATGGTACGGCAGTGTCGCGCAATGGTTGCACGTGGTGATTTAGGTAAGATTCGGGTTGTCGTCGCGGAATTCGCGCACGGACACCACGCCGACGAATCCCAAGCCGACAATCCTCGGATCAAGTGGAGATACGATCCCGCCCAAGCTGGCGTGTCTTCCGTCCTAGCCGATGCAGGTATTCATGCACTTCACCTAGCGTGTTTCACTACTGGCCAGGAGGTTTCCTCCCTCGCTGCCGACTTCGCTTCAACCGTCGAGGGGCGCCAACTGGAAGATGACGCACTGCTCGCGTTCCGAATGTCTGGCGGTGCCGTTGGACGGCTGTGGACGAGCGCCGTTGCGGTCGGCCGAGCCCATGGACTGACCATTGCAGTCTACGGAGGAAAAGGAGGACTACGTTGGCAACAGGAACAGCCGAATCAACTGTTGTGGTCTCCAGTGAATGGCGCCACAGTAACCCTTGAGCGCGCCGCGTCTGATCTGGAGCAGGAAAGTCTTAGCGCTTCGCGCGCACCGATAGGGCATCCGGAAGGGTTCTTCGAAGCGTTTGGAAACGTATACGTGGGCCTGGCAGAGGCTTTGCTTGCGCGGCAATCTGGACGAAAGGAGCGCAACGCTGTGCTGCATTACCCGACAGCGGACGACGGCTTTAGAAGCGTTGCCGCCGTCCATGCGGCCGCACAATCGGCAGGGCTGGGTGGCATCTGGGTTGATGCGGTGAGCGGGAAAGCGTTGAGCTAAGAAGGAAGCTCCCCGGCCGCTTTACGAGCGGTCGGGCTAAACGCCCGCGTCAGACCGCTACTCCGCCACCGTCGGACATGCTCTGCCCATGACTCACCTTGCTCATCGCCATCGCTCACACCCGCGTCAAGAAAGGCCACAGCGTGATGGGCTTAGGCGAAGACAACAAGATGGCTACAGCAGACACATACCTTGCACCGAGGTGCATATGCCAGACGACATCATTGCCAGCACGCCCGGCACGGTGAGTTTGCGTTCCCGGGTGAACGCCCTCCTGGACGCAGCCGGAAGAGCTCGATGAGCGAACGGTCGTCAGGGTGTGAAGCGAACTCAGACAGCAGAGATGTGGGATCGAGTATTTGAGTTCATAGTGTTTATTAAACAATGGGCTACGATACAGTTATCTTATCGCCTATGTACCAAAAAGCCAGTTTTTAAGGGCCGAAGCGCTTAAGTTCGGGGCATTGCATTGGAGCCGGGGGGACTCCCATGTTGGTCTAGATTCCGCAACCGCGCAAAACGTCACAACGACGTCTAAATCACGCTCTTCGTGTGCCAGATTGTTTTTATCTCCGTGAACGCCAGAATCCGGTCTAGCGATCTCCACGCGGCCCATGCCGCTGTCTCTGGGGGAATAATCCGTTTGAGGGTCTCTGCGGCAGACATCTGTAGTTCAATCCAGTTCAGATCTTCGGCCCCCGTAAGATCCAGTGCGTTCACGTCTGCGTGTGACGCCAACCACGGAGCGATCTCGGCCGGCGACCCCGACAGGATGTTGACCACACCCTTAGGGACATCGCTGGTGGCTAACACTTCACTCAGGCTCAGTGCCGGCAGCGGATGTGCTTGACTCGGGAACGCGACAACAGTGTTTCCGGACACCAACGCCGGCGCAATGAGACTGACCAGGCTTAGCAAGCATGGTCGCCTACCGGCGATAGTGGCAACCACTCCAGTCGGCTCAGGCACAGACAGGTTGAAATAGGGGCCAGAGACGGGGTTTGCATTACCCGCAACCTGTGCATACTTGTCAGCCCAACCGGCATACCAAACCCATGTATCGATGGCTCCCTCCACTTGTGACGCAGCCGCCTCTTTGCCGCCGCCTTCAGCTCGGTAGACCTCCTCGACAAACTGCTCTCGCCGCCCCTCCATCAGCTCTGCGATCCGGTACAAGACCTGCCCGCGATTATACGCGCTGGCCCCCGACCACCCCGCGAATGCCACCCGGGCAGCGACGACCGCCTCCCGCGCGTCCTTGCGCGAAGCCATGGCCACATTGGCGACGAATATTCCATTGTCGTCGGACACCTTGTAGCTGCGCCCCGATTCACTGCGGACGAAGGCGCCATTGAGGTAAAGCTTGTAGGTTTTCGGAATCATCAGACGACTCATTTCACGCCTTCCTTGCTGCCTTGCGGGATCGTTCGACCGGCTTAACCGGCTTAACCGAGGACATCTTCACTGTTCCCCTCTGGCCTACGGGACCGTCACCCGTCCATGTTCTGGGCTGGAGATAGGCAAGTAGCCCATGACGTCCACCCTCACGCCCATACCCGGATTCCTTGTATCCACCAAAGGGGCTGGCAGGATCGAAGCGATTGAAGGTGTTGGCCCAAATCACCCCCGCTCTGAGTTTGTCGGCAACGGCGAGGATGCGACTACCTTTATCGGACCAGATCCCGGCCGATAGGCCGTAAGGCGTGTTGTTGGCCTTGGCGATTGCTTCCTCCGGCGTACGGAAGGTCAGCACCGACAACACCGGACCAAAAATCTCCTCACGCGCGATGGCATGATGAGTCGAGACACCGGTGAACAGCGTCGGCGGGAACCAGTAACCCTTGGGCGGCAATCGACACGGCACGCTCCAGCGCACGGCGCCTTCAGCCTCACCCGCCGAAGACAGAGCCTCGATCCGTGCAAGCTGTTTAGCCGAATTGATGGCACCAATATCGGTGTTCTTGTCCAAGGGATCGCCCAACCTTAGCGTTGAGAGCCGATGCTTTAACCGCTCGATTACATCGTCGTGAATGCCTTCCTGTACAAGCAAACGACTACCGGCACAACAGACGTGACCTTGGTTGAAGAAAATACCGTTGACGATACCCTCGATAGCCTGGTCGAGGGGTGCATCGTCGAAGACGATATTGGCGCCTTTTCCGCCCAACTCCAGAGTCAACTTCTTTTGTGTGCCTGCCACAGCGCGCGCAATCTCGCGGCCAACTACGGTCGAACCGGTGAAAGCCACCTTGTTGACGTCAGGATGCTGAACCAATAAACGTCCCGTATCGCCTCCGCCGGTAATAATATTGATAACGCCGGGAGGTAAATCAGCCTGTTGAACGATTTCTGCGAACAGCAGCGCGGTCAGCGAAGTCGACTCGGCCGGTTTCAAAACCACGGTATTGCCAGCCGTCAGAGCAGGCGCGATCTTCCACGCTAGCATCAACAACGGGAAATTCCATGGGATCACTTGTGCGGTCACACCCAGCGGTTGTGGGTCGAGCCCAAGCCCGGCATGGTCCAATTTGTCCGCCCATCCCGCGTAGTAGAAGAACCATGCGGCCACCAATGGGAGATCGACATCCCGACTTTCCTTGATGGGCTTTCCATTATCCAGACTCTCCGCCACAGCGAGTTCGCGGGAACGTTCCTGAATCAGCCGGGCAATTCGAAACAGATATTTTCCACGGTCAGTGCCACTCAACTTTGACCAGACCGTTTCGTAGGCACGACGTGCGGCGGCGACAGCCGCATCCACGTCTTTCTCGTCGGCGCAAGCGATCATGGCAATGGGCTCTTCTGTGGCAGGCGACAGCGTCGGAAAAGACTGCCCATGCCCACTAACGAACCGACCCCCGATAAACAATCCATACTCAACCTCGAGAGCCAATATGCCCTTCGATTCGGGTGCAGGTGCATATTCCAGAAATGTCATTTTGTATAGCCTAATCAATCGTGACGTAATCAGGGCCGGAATAATGACCGGTTTTCATTCTTTGCCGCTGTAACAGGACGTCATCAAGCAGGCTGGACGCGCCAAAGCGAAACAAGCTCGGGTGCAGCCACGCCTCTCCCGCGGTCTCGGCAACCGCCACAAGGTAACGAATCGCGTCCTTTGAACTTCGAATCCCGCCAGCCGGCTTGACCCCAACTCTCTTGCTCGTCAGTCGATACCAGTCCCGTACCACTTCCAGCATCAAGAGCGTCATGGGTAGCGTCGCTGCGGGTACAACCTTACCGGTCGAAGTTTTGATGAAATCCGCACCTGCCAAAATAGCGAGCCAAGACGCCTTATGAACGTTGTCGTAAGTGCTCAGCTCACCGGTCTCAAGAATTACCTTTAGATGAGCGTAGCTTCCGTCCGGACGCTGACAGGCCTCCTTTACCGTGCGGATCTGCTCGAAGACTTCTTCATGCCGGCCCGACAAAAACGCGCCACGGTCAATAACCATATCAATCTCATCCGCACCGGCGGCCACCGCCTCCGCGGTGTCGGCGCACTTGACCTCCAAGGAGGCGCGGCCACTCGGGAATGCGGTCGCGACTGCGGCAATCTGGATTGCATCGCCATTGCGAGATCGATTGAAATCGCGCAGCGCATCAACCGCATATGGCACCATATCACCATATACACAAAGCGCTGCAACGTGCGGCGTACCCCGGTCACTTGGATCCGGTTGTATCGCTTTTGTCGCTAGTGAGCGCACCTTCCCTGGCGTATCGGCACCTTCCAGTGTCGTCAGATCAATCAGTTCAATAATCTTGTCAAGCGCCAACACCTTGGACGAGGTCTTGATCGAACGGGTCGACAAGGCTGCCGCGCGCTGCTCCAACCCGACTCCGTCAACTCGCGGTAGTCCAGCCAAATAATGCTTCAAACTTCCAGTCGGTGAATGACCATCAAATACCTCTTTGACTGGCTCCAGATCACCCGTTGCCCGACTATCGACAGACATACTATTTCGTTTCAAACTCATAACTCGGAATCTCTGAAATAAAAGAAGCGGACGGCACGCAGAGCGTACCGCGCACACCCCTCACGTTTCCACCTAACCCTTGCCCTCGTATTAATGGATGTTGGCACAAGTCGCCTCGTCGCCCTCTTTTCGCAGAAAACTGCAGTAGGACTGAACGTCGCTTTTGGTAACGTTTTCGCCTTCGAGGACCGTGTTTTTCTTAACGACGACGTCTTTGGCTACCTTCGCAGCGATCTTCATCACGGCCTTCCCCAATACGAACGGGGATTCCGCATGCGTCGTATACATCGTCCCAGCGTCGATCGCCTTTAGCGCATCGGCAATACCATCGTTTCCAACGACCTTGACCTTTCCTGCTAACCCGCGCGCCTTGAGCGCCGCGATGACTCCCATAGCCATCTCGTCATTGGCGGCATAAACTCCGTCGATATCAGGGTGGGCCTGCAAGATATTGGTCATCACATTCAGCGCTTTGCCACGATCAAAACCAGCCGGCTGTGCTGCGACAACCTTGATGGACGCGAATTTCTTAATTCCCTCATTAAAACCCTTGCTACGATCCTGGGCGACATTAGTTCCCATAATGCCTTGGATTTCTACTACCTTGCCTTTCCCGTTCAGTGACTGCGCCAGTGCCTTGGCCGCAGCTTTTCCAGCTGCGATGGCGTCATAACCGATGAAGCTATCCAAATGGCCTGACGATGGCGCTCGATCGAATGCCACCACGGGGATTTTGGCGCGATTGGCCTGTCTAACCATTGCCGAGCCGGAATTGCTACCGACCGGGTCTATGATTAGCACGTTTGGATGTTTGCTTACCGCGGTCATCGTGAGATTAAGCGCGGTCTGAGCACTGTTGTTGGCGTTTTCAACATCGAGGTTGATGCCTTCACTCTTAGCCTCGGCCTTGGCCCCGTCGACAACGGAGACAAAAAACGGATTGTTCAGGGTGCTGGTAATCAGAGTTACAGACACTTGCTTGGCCGCCAGCGCCATCATCGGAAAACCGAGGACTGCCACTGCCGCCATGGTGATGACGCCGTTTGAGACACAACGAACTTTCGTGGTCATGATCTTATCCTCGCACGTTGATTGTTTGCAGAATTTCGAAACACAGGATTTATTGCCGACACTTGATGGGTTATCTCTTCGTTCGTATCAATACCTGACCTCCTTCTGTTTGTTGCCCTCGTCCGGCACCGGTTTTTCTGGAAAACGCCGACCTACTGGATCTTTCTGGATCTTTCTCCAGAAAAGCTGCATGACGTCGGAATTTCTTTCGATAAAAACGGCCAGGAGAATGACCAGCCCCTTGGCCACACCCTGCAGGAATGGGGATACGTTGAGCAGGTTGAGCCCGTTGTCGATGACACCCAGCAAGATGGCGCCGATAAAGCTGCCGAGCAATGCTCCGCGACCGCCCATGAGACTCGTTCCACCGATGATCACCGCCGCGATAGCAGAAAGTTCTTCACCCATCCCGGCAGTCGGCTCGGCGGTGCTCAGCCTGGCCGTCAGGATGAAACCGGCGATGGAGGCCAGCATCCCGCTGATGACGAACGCGGATATCTTGATCCAGTGGACGTTGATACCCGACAACCGGGCCGCTTCGGGGTTGTCGCCCACGGCGTAAATGTGGCGTCCGAATCTGGTGCGCGACAATAGAAACCCGAAACACAGTAGCGCCGCCAGAACGATCCAAGCCGGAAACGGAACCCCTAGCGGATTGGCCTGGCCGATATCCAGAAACAGGCCATTGTCGACTGATATCGGGTTGCCCTGGGTGATGTAGAGGGTCAGTCCCCCAAACACGGACATCGTACCCAGTGTAGCGATAAACGCCGGCATCCTCGCCTTGGTCACCAATAGGCCATTGATCAGGCCTGCCAGCACACCTACGCCGATACCGGCAATCAGGCCGATGAATACCGAATGAGCCTGCAAAACGAGCGCGGTGGCAACGCCTGACAAAGCCAGTATCGATCCAACCGAAAGATCGATTTCGGCGAGGATGATCACGTAAGTCTGGCCGGCGGCAAGCAGAGCCACCACGGATGACGCCAACACGATGTTGAGCAAATTGCCCGTGGTGAGGAAGATCGGCGTCGCGATTGCGATGGCCGTTGCCACGATGACCAGCATCATCGCCGCACGGGCATCCTTGACCAACTTGAGTATCGTCGCATTCATGTGTTGCTACCTAAAGCGTAGTGCAGGATGTTGCTTTGGTTGTTTTCTACTCCAGACAGCTCCGCCACGATTTTTCCTTCTCGCATGACGAGGACGCGGTCCGACATGGCTATCAGTTCGGGAAGATCGGAAGAGACGAGCACAATGGCTGTGCCACTTTTTGCCTGGGCGTTGATCAGCTTGTAGATCTCTGCCTTGGCACCAATATCGACGCCCCGGGTCGGCTCTTCCATCAGCATGATCTTTGGCTTTTTCATCATCCAACGCCCGAACAGCAGTTTTTGTTGATTGCCGCCGGAGAGGCTGCCCGCCTCCGCATCCCGATGAATAAATCTGACGTTGAGACCTTTGACGACCGCCTCCACCCGCTCCTTTTCTTCAGCGCTCCTGATGACGCCCAGCGCCACGAATTCATCGAGCGATACGATTGAGACGTTGTCGAATATGGGTTGCTTCAGGAACAGCCCTTCAGCCTGTCTGTCGGGCGATATGTAGCCGATCCCAAGCTCGATTGCCTGTTTGGGGGACTTGACCTCCACCGTCCGGCCCTCCAGGGCCAGCGCCCCTGCACTGAGCGGATTCACACCGAACAGCGCCCGCAGGACTTCGCCCTTGCCGCAGCCCGCGACACCACCGATTCCAAGGACTTCTCCGGATCGCACGATAAAACTGAGATCCTTGAACTTATCGGCGCAGGCGGCGTTGCTGACCTTCACCGCCGTGTCCCCGGTGACATGAGATTCCTTGGGATAGAAATCCTCCAGGGAACGCCCGACCATCGCCGCCACGATTTCTGAAGCTGTCGTCGTTTTCGTAAGGCGATCCAACGTCACGCGGCCATTTCTGAGCACGATGACCCGATCAGCGATCCTCATAACTTCTTCAAGTCGATGGGTGATATAGACGATTGCGATTCCTTCTTTTTTCAGCGAATCGATGAGAAGGAACAGCCGCGAGGCTTCCTTCTCATCGAGGGCTGCGGTCGGCTCGTCGAGAACCAGAAGCTCGATGTTATGGCTCAGGGATTTGACGATCTCAAGCATCTGCAGCTCGGCGACGCTCAGGCTCTGCGCCGGTGCATCAGGATCGACCTTTAGTCCAATCTGCTCCATTACCTGCATGGCTTCGTTTCGCATTTTTCGCTTGTCAACGAAGAGACTTCCGAATCGACCTTCGTCATCCCGAACAAATAGGTTTTCCGCAATCGACAGATGCGGGAAGATGTTGTGTAGAAACTCCTGATAGATCACGTGGATACCGCGCTGCATAGCATCCTCTGGCCGACGCAGGGCCACCGGCTCTCCATCGATAAGAATTTGGCCAGAATCCGGTGGATGGGCTCCCGAGATGACCCTGACCATGGTCGACTTGCCTGCGCCGTTCTCGCCGACGATCGCCAGGATCTCTCCTCCCGTCACCGAGAGGTCGACCCCGGACAAAACTTCAATCCGGTTGAAGCTCTTGCGGATATCTTGCAGCTCGAGTCGCAACGTTAACTCCTAGTAGGCCACGCCGGCACGCAGCAGAACGTTGGCATAAGGCGTGAATTCACCCGATCGGACCGCCGCGCGTGCGTTTTTCATCCGCTCCTTGAACCGGATGTGCGGGATCAACTCGATCTCTATCCCCAGGCGGTCGAATCGCGCCTTGATCTCATCGAACATCGCGGGGCTGACTTCAACGATTTCGCTGGATACGGTGACGCCCTCGACCACCATTTCATCGAGCACTGTGTCCAGAAGGTCCAGGAAGGGCGGGCGGCCGGGCCGGTAGGCGAAGTCGATGCGTTCAACGTGTTGGGAGATCGGCAGGCCGGCGTCCGTAACGACGATAAGGTCGGTGTGGCCCGTTTCCGATATCACGCGCGACAGCTGGGGGTTCAGGGTTGTATTGGTCTTTCTCACGCTTCCTCCGGGCGCAGTTAGTTTAAGGATGGGGTTGCGCCGCCAGCAGCCGCTCGACGTCCGCACGTTTGGGCAAACTAGACGAAGCGCCACGCCTAGTCACCGCAAGCGCACCCGCCGCCATGGCTTGGCGGATCGCATCGTCTTGGTTGTAACCTTTGGCAAGTGCGGCCCCCAAATAACCGGCGAAGGCGTCACCAGCGGCGGTGGTATCCGCTACCTCGACCTTGAATGCCTTGAATTTCTTTGTGCGGCTGGAGGAAACTAACACCACACCAGCCGAAGCTAGCGTGATCACCGCGTTTTTCACCCCTCGGGAACAAAACCATTGACCGGCGGTTATTGCACTTTCGTCGTCAGAAACCTTGATACCAGTTATGGCCGTTGCTTCAGATTCATTCGGGGTGACGTAGTCGACATGCGACCAGACCCCCTCTTCTAGGGCCAGTGCCGGAGCAGGATCGAGCACCACAATCAGACCCGCTTTTCCGGCTTCTTCGATGGCCCGAACGGCAATCTCTCGTGGGATCTCGAGTTGAGTCAACAATACGGCAGACGTCGGAGCAAGAAGTTGAATCGATTTTGTGATATGCGTTGAATCCAACTTCGAGTTTGCCCGTGGGACGATGACGATATTGTTTTCGCCTGCACCGTCAACGCGGATATGCGCGACGCCGGTGGCATCGTTCGCAAGAATCCTCATCTGAGAGATGTCGACGCCAGCCGCATCAAGACCGTCAAGCACGAGATTCTTGAATAGGTCATTCCCCACACAGGACACCATGTGCGATCGAACGCCAGCAAAAGCTGCCGCAATTGCCTGATTGGCGCCCTTCCCACCCAAAACCAAGGTGAGGGCTTCGCCTAACAGCGTTTCGCCGGGAGCCGGCAGTCGTGAAGAAAACGAAGTAACGTCGGCCGTTACGCTGCCGACGACGATTACGCCCTTCTCAAGGTCCGGTAGCTGGCCCTCGACTGAAGCCGACTCAGATTGCATGACGAGCCCTCTGGTCCACATGCTGGGGTGGCACGCCCGTAGAATCGCGCACGACGATTTCAACTTGGAGTTCGATGCGGCGCGATTCCGCCTCGACCGCTTCGTTTCGTATCTGCTCAAACAACGGCTTCGCCGACACTTCCTCCTGTTCGATTCCGGGGCGCCGGATCACCGCCAACGGCGGATTCAGTAGCTCGGCCAATGACAAATCGTCAAAGCCAATGACCGGCATCTCTTCGGGGATTGAGATCGCATGGTCTTTAATCGCGTGCAACGCACTGACGGTCATGAGATTGTTGGCAAGGCAGATGGCAGTGGGACGCTGTTTTGGGCGTAGTGACGCCGTCGTACTCCGATATCTGCCTTCGTCGCGAAAATCCGAGACCTGAATCATACTGCCTTCAAATTTGCGGTGGTTCGCCAGTATCGCCGCTCGGAATCCTTCGTATCGCGCCCGACCCGGGGGTGACTCTTCGTGGCGGCCGATGAACGCAGTTGTCTGGTGCCCCAGATTGCATAGATGGGTAATGGCCTGCCGAGACTCCGATGCTTTGTCGACCAGAACCGGATCAAACCTAGCCGCATCCAGGATGGCACCACTGCCCAGACAGATGAGGGCCGCCAGGCGGCACTGCGGAAAGCCCAATCCCGGTTGCTGGCTACGCGGTTGCGGATACTGCGCTTGATTGACTGCGGTATCCGGCATCGACACGGTCGTGCCATCCACCAAGCGCACCGCACGACCGCGCCATCGCCACGCCGGTGGCATGCGATAGGTCAGGTGTCGCCCGCTATGGCGGATGAGCGACGCGATCAGTAGCGTGGGTTGGCGTTGCCGCGCACGACAATAGGCCCCGGGGTGTGTGCTGCATCGCGGGAGGTGACCTGCGACGCGGGCCATGGCCGTGTCGTTGACCGCGTGCTGACAAGAGCGATCTTCGCTCAACGCCTGGCGCAAGAACATGGCTAGTGTTTCCGTGGGTGGAAACCGGCGCTCGCGATGCGCGGGCAACTGCGCTTCCAGCGGATCGAACAACGCCGGACCGGTGAGGAGGTTGAAGAATGTAAAGGCGTCCGATTGTCCGAGTTGACGGCGAATCTGCTGTTGCTGGAGGGTGACACGACCGCTACGCTGCATCAGGGCTCGTCTCGGGTGGTGACGGGATGTCTGGCGATGCCACCTTATCATTCGAACCAGCCATTTTTGCTCGTCAGATCAGTGGGTTGCGGCTTAAATAAGGGCCATTTAGTACGGAACGTTTTACTTTTCATGAGATTCCCCATGCGCTTGACGTGCGTCTTTACTGGACAGAATCAGCGCCGACCCCGGCACCAGTAAAAAGTGGCTGTAACTGCGGATACAACTTCCCGAACAACGGATACCATGCTGCGGGATCCTGCTCGGACCAGCGCGGCCACGGATGCGACAAGGTCAGTGCAGTCGATGCGCTGGCACGCACGTCGCCCTTGCGGTCGAGCAGCACCGCTTTGACTGACGACGTACCCAAGTCGATTCCAATGAACAAGGGCGGCGTTACTCCCGCGACTCTGCTGCCACCAGCGAATGATCAATCGTAGAATAACGATTGACCAGATTCTCCAGCGCTTCATGCCGGCTGGAGACGTGTTGCGGCCGCAAACCACGTTTGGCCGCTTCGGCGGCCAAAGTCTCGAGCGTGAAATTGCCAGTGAGCACCTGCTGATCGAACTCGCCATCCCAGTCGGCGTAGCGTGCGCCTTTCATTTGCGCGAGCGTATCGCGCTCGATCATCTTGGCTGCACCCTCTAGCGCCAGTGCGAGCATGTAGTCGTACTGATGCTTGGTCGGCTCCTGCGGTTTGGGCTCGATCAGGATGGTGCTGTGGAAGCCGATCTTGTGCTTGTGCTCAACCGCCATCTGGAAGAAATGTCCCAATTGCGCATGATCGCGCTTCAGATCTGTATTGAGCAGCGTGTCGTAGCCTTCGCGGCCGCCCCACAACACGTAGTTGGCGTTTTCGAAGGTGATCGGCGCAATGTGATCGAAATAGGACATGTAAATTCCACGAAAGGCCGCATTGAAATCGCGTGGACCGGAAGCCGACGATAAGATTTACGTATTAGTTGGAGGATGCGCAGTTCTTACCGCAACAGGCAATTGCGAAATCTGGTGCAGTGATGATTTTTTTCGCTGCGGCGATGCGGCATACCTGCAAGACTAGGGCGTAACAACGCTCGCATCCCGCCTAATGTGGTGCTTCATTTTTCATAGGCGGTCCCGGTTGGGTACGATCCAGCGCCTGCACTTGGCCCTTCTCGTCGCAGCCCAGCACCAGAACACGCTCGGGCGGCATCAGATACAGACCCACGACGTCTTCGAGTTTCTCGACGAACCTGGATCGCGCGAGACCTTGAAAGTCTCGGTCAGGTGCGGCTTGAGCCCGCTGGCGTGCCAGACCTTGAGCACGGTGGTATCGGGCACACCCAGCTCGGCGGCCAAGGTGCGCGTGCTCCGATGGGTGGCACCCTCGGGCAGCGTCTGGGTCGTCGCCTGCACGATCCGGGCGCGTCGATGCGTGGGTTGCGTCCGCTGCGCGGCAGATCGCTGGAGGTCGCGGCGACGCCGTCCTGCGCGAAGCGTTTGCGCCACTCAATGGCCTGATTGCGGCTGATCTCCAGACGTCGCGCGATCTCGTGATTGTCGACTCCCTCGGCCGCCAGCAAAGCGATGCGCGCACGTTACACCGCCCGCGCATCCATCGTCTGAGATCGCACGCAGCGCTGCAATTCGGTTCGCTGTTCGTCGGTCAGCGTGATCGCTACTGCGCTGTTGAGCAGTATCACCGGCAAGCCTCCCGGCAGGTTGGCGCGCAGGAAAGTCGCATCCACGCGACCGGACAAGATCAGCAGCCCGTCGACGCGACCCTGCATCGAGTGCATCGCCGCCGCCGCTTCCTCGATACCGTCGTGCGAGCTCGACACCAACAGGTGCAGGCCGCGCGCACGCGCCGCCAGGTCGATGCCACGAATCAGCTCGGAGAAGAACTCGCCATGCAGATCCGGCAGCAGCGCGCCGATGGTGTGGGTGCGGCGGGTGATCAACATGCGCGCCGCCGCATGCGGAATGTAGCGCAGCCGATTAGCAGCGGCGCGGATGCGCTCGCTGGTGGCGGCGGTGACGCCAGGGCCGCCGTTCAATGTACGTGATACCGAGGCCGCCGATACCTTGGCCTCGCGCGCCACATCTTTGATCGTTGCTGCCGACATTCAGGCCTGCCCGCAGGATTGAGAAACCCCTGGATGGCGGCAACGTAAACGTTTTCATGGGCGCTTGTAAAGGGCTGGTCACGGCAGGCGTTGCTGCACCGCAGAAGGGTTCTGCCTGGGAAACCAGCCGGTATGCGGGAAACGGCGGGAGGATGGGTCTGCAGCACGTTCAGCGCCGGGAACCGTAGTTGCTGCACCACAACACCGCTTCGGCGCATCCATGGCAGGTGCGGCGTTGGCAAGCTCGATGCTTGTCTATTCGCAGCAGACTCATTTATGCCGGTTCCGCGGAATCACACGCCGACATTTCGGGTTTGAACTGACCTATTGCGACCACCCGCGTCGCCTTGGGTCACTACATCGGCCCTGACCAGATCTCTCGGCAATTGTCGTGGCGCTTGACTTGTTCGATCACAGTCGTTAAAAATTTGCTCACACGTTAAACTGCCGTTAATCCTTGTAGAGTCAAACAACTGTATTCTTCAGTTCCAGTAACAGACGAATAAAACTATTACAGGTTATTGATTTCAAACCCATGATTATCTTGTTTTCCCTATCCGTTGCCTTGCTCGCCGTACTGTTCGCCAGTGCGGTCAGGCACGTGCCGGAAGGTCAGGTCTACAGCCTGTATCGGCGCGGCAAGCCGGTGCGCCTGCTGCAAGCGGGCACACACATGGTGCTGCCGCTGCTGGATCGGGTGGCGCACAAGATCAACCTAGCCGGCCAGACGCTGCGCCTAGAGGGGCCGCTGGCGGATACGTGCGAGCTCTGTGGTACGGTCTACTGGCAGGTGTTGGAGCCCGAGCGTGCGGACGCGGTGTTCGAGCAGGTTGACCAGCTGATTCGTCGCGGTGCGCAGGAAGCCTTGCGCAGCGAGGCGGCCAACAAACCGTTCGACCGTCGCGACCTGGGCGCGCGGGTCAAGCAGTCGTTGAACCATGTGCTGCGCGAGCGCGGCATGATGGTTACGCGGGTCGAACTCGACGCCGCCTGAACCATCGAATCGCGCGAGGCGCCTGAGAGCGCCTGCGCAGCAGGGGATTTGCTGCACTTTCAGCCCGCTTCGGCGGGCTTTCTTTTAGCGCGCCCGGCCGGGATACTTGCCGCCCGGATCATGCACGGGACAGCCACATGATGGCCGCGCGCGACGCCTTGCAAGCAAAACTCGAAGACGGCATCGGCGCGTTAGGGCTTGACCTGCCGACCGCGGCGGTACCGCGCCTGCTCGACTACCAGGCGTTGCTGGAACGCTGGAATGCGGCCTACAACCTTACCGCGGTGCGCGACCCGGCCGAGATGATCATTCGCCACCTGCTCGATTCACTGGCGATCCTGCCGCATGTGCAAGGGTCCAGCCTGGCCGATCTGGGCACCGGGCCGGGCCTGCCCGGCGTGGTGCTGGCGATCGCTGCGCCGGGGCGCGAGGTCCTGCTGGTGGATTCGAACGGTAAGAAGGTGCGTTTCCTGCGCGAGGCGATCCGCAGCCTGAAGCTGAAGGGCGTGCGCGCCGAGCAGTCGCGCGTCGAAGACGTAAAGGGGCAGTTCGACTGCATTACCGCCCGCGCCTTTGCCAGCCTCGCCGACATGCTGGGCTGGGGCGGTCATCTGCTGGCTGCGGACGGCGTCTGGCTGGCGATGAAGGGCAAGCGTCCGGATGACGAGTTGCCGGGCATCCCGCCTGGCTTCGCCGTTCGCAGCACCCACGAATTGGCCGTGCCGGGGTTGTCGGCCGAACGTCATCTGCTGGTGCTGGGTCGCGCCTGACCCGCACGACTCATCGGTGGGCGGGCACCGCCCGCCGCTCTCGGCTGGCGTGCGTTGGGGAGCTGGCGGGCCATGCCCGCCCTACGCAGCTGTGAATTGCGCATCCCGGACAAAAGGTATTGCCCACGCGCGGGCTACTGATCCAGCACGGCGCCGTTGCTTTCGATCACCTGGCTATACAGCCTCGCGCTGGCCTTGGGCGTGCGTTGCTGGGTGACAAAGTCGACGTGGCACAGCCCGAAGCGCTTGGAAAAACCCAGCGACCACTCCAGGTTGTCCAGCAGCGACCAGGCGTAATAGCCCTTCACGTTCACGCCGGCCTCGATCGCGCGATGCAGCGCGCGCAGGTGCTTGCGCAGATAGGTGCAGCGCAGCGGGTCGTCCACGCTGCCGCCTTCGGCGACCGGCGGGTCGTAGAACGCCGAGCCATTGGTGCGCGGCGATCGGCGCCTCGAAGCGGTTGCGATGGCCCGGCGCCAGCACGCCGTGCAGGTAACCGCCGTCGGTGACCACCCAGGGCTCGTTCAAGGTCGTCCAACGCGGCACGCGGTCGTCCAGTGCCTTGAACATCACCGCAGCGTACTCGGCGAACCAGTGCGCGCTGTCGCGGTTGAGCCAACCGCCGCGGTCGTCCAGGGCGGCGGGCAGGTCCCAGTGGAACAGCGTGGCATTCGGCACGATGCCGTGCTCCAGCAGTTCGTCGACCAGCCGCGAATAGAAATCCAGCCCCTTGCGGTTGATCCGGCCAGTGCCCTCAGGCAGCACGCGCGCCCAGTTGATGCTGAAGCGGTAGCCCTTGAGGCCCAGCGACTGCATCAGCTGCACGTCGTCCTTGTAGCGGCGATGCGACATCGCCGGTGTCGCCATTGGCCATCATTCACGGGGTATGTGCGAAGCGCTGCCAGATGCTGGCGCCGGCGCCGTCGGCTAGCGGCGAGCCTTCGATCTGGTAGGCGGAGGTGGCGGCGCCCCAATGGAAGCCATCAGGAAAGCGGAAACTGCTGGAGGTCATGGGGCTCCTAAGCGGACTGAACTATGATGCGAGTCGAGATCGCGCGATTGCACCGCCAACTCAAGGCCACGATGATTTACGTGACGCACGACCAGATCGAGGCGATGACCCTGGGCCAGCGCATCGTGGTACTCGACGGCGGGGTGATCCAGCAGCTCGACACGCCGATGGCGCTGTATGAAAAGCCCGCCAACCTATTCGTGGCCGGCTTTGTCGGCAGCCCGGCGATGAACCTGTTGCGCGGCCCGCTGAGCCTGATCGCCGACCGTTTGCACCTGTTCGACGGCGCCAGCGGTGAGCGGATCGGCGGGCAGGCCCCGGCAGCAATGCTAATCTAGGAGCCTGGACGGCAAAAATGTTCGAGGCGAAAAGTCTTGCCGGCGAGGACAGTTTTTCGACGATTCGCCGGCCCATAGTGGTTCTATGGGCCAAGAAGCGGCGGGAAAATGGACCGCAGGCAGGGCCTTGCAGCCCGAACGATTGCTACCGCCCAGGCTCCCTCTCCTTCGCGCACGGTAAGCCCTCCCTACCATGGCTCGCATCATCGCTGTCGCCAACCAGAAAGGCGGTGTCGGCAAGACCACCACGGCAGTCAACCTCGCCGCGGCGCTGGCCGCAGCGAAGCGCAAGGTATTGCTGGTCGACCTGGACCCGCAGGGCAACGCCACCGTGGCCTCTGGCATCGACAAGCGCGAGGTCAAACTGAGTGGCTGTGAAGTGCTGCTGGAGGAAGTGGAGATCGGCGCGGCGATCGTTTCGACCGAGGCGCACTACGACTTGCTGCCGGGTAACAGCGATCTCACCGCCGCCGAGCTGAAGCTGATGGATGCACTGGCGCGCGAGCACCGTCTCAAGGACATCCTGGCCAAGGTCGCGGCGAACTACCAGACGATCCTGATCGACTGCCCGCCGTCGCTGAACCTGCTGACGCTGAATGCGTTGACCGCCGCCGACGGCGTGCTGGTTCCGGTACAGTGCGAATATTTCGCGCTAGAGGGGCTGTCCAGCCTGCTCGACACGGTCAAGGCGGTGCGCCACCGACTCAACCCGAAGCTCGAGATCGAGGGTCTGCTGCGCACCATGTACGACGTGCGCAACAACCTCGGCAACGAGGTCTCGGCCCAGCTCACCCAGCATTTCGGCGACAAGGTGCTGCGCTCGATCATCCCGCGCAACGTGCGCCTGGCCGAGGCGCCCAGCCACGGCCAGCCGATTCACCTGTACGATCGCAGCTCGCGCGGCGCGATCGCCTACATCGGCCTGGCCGGCGAGATCATCCGGCGCGAGCGCGCGCTGCCCGGCGCCGCCGAGCCAGGCCACGCCATCGAGTCACCAGCGCATGGCGAAGCTGCCGCACGGCTCAAGGCGCCTGCCGCCCATCATCAGGAATGAGACATGGCTGCTGCGAAGAAACGGGGATTGGGACGCGGGCTGGATGCCCTGCTCGGTGGCGACGAGGAGGCTTCATCGTCGCCGCTGGCGCAGGAGGGCGAGCTGCGTACGCTGCCGCTGCAGCAGATCCAGCCCGGCAGATACCAGCCGCGGCGGCACTGGAACGAGGAGGCGCTGGACGAGCTGGCCGCCTCGATCAAGGCACAGGGCCTGATCCAGCCGGTGGTGGTGCGCGAGATCGACAAGCACCACTATGAGCTGATCGCCGGCGAACGCCGCTGGCGTGCGGCGCAGCGCGCCCAGCTGGGCGAGATTCCGGCCCTGGTGAAGAAGGTCTCCGAAGCTGCCGTGCCGGCGATGGCACTAATCGAGAACATCCAGCGCGAGGATCTCACTCCGCTGGAAGAAGCCGACGCGCTGAAGCGGCTGATCGACGACTTCGACCTCACCCACCAGCAAGCTGCCGACGCGGTGGGCCGCTCGCGTGCGGCGGTGTCGAACATGCTGCGCCTCACCGAGTTGCCGGAGTCGATCAAGAAACTGCTCGACGAGGGCAAGCTGGAGATGGGCCATGCGCGCTGCCTGCTGACCCTGGAGGAGGCGATCGCGGTGCCGCTGGCACGCCAGGCGGTCACGTTCGGCTGGTCGGTGCGTGAACTGGAGGAAGCTGCGCGCCGCGCGCAGACCGCGCCGAAGGGCAAGGCCAAGAGTGCGCCGCCACGCGATCCGAACATCGGCGCGCTGGAGCGCGAACTGGCCGAACGCTTCGCGACCCGGGTCGAGCTGGCGCAAGGCAAGGGCGGCCGCGGCAAGCTGGTGATCCACTACCACAGCAACGACGAACTTGACGGCATCCTCGACAAGATGCGCTGAGCCCCACTGTCGTTACGTCGTAGGGCGGGCACTACCCGCCGGCGCTTCGAGACGTCGCACCACGAGCGGCGGGCGTGGCGCCTCCTGCCAATTGATGGTGGAGCGCGTGTTGCTAAACTGCGCTCCTGCTGCGCTGCACGCAGCATCTGTTCTTGTGAAAGGCTTCCGCCATGCCGCAACTTGCCGTCGTCGTTCCCGTGTTCAACGAGCGCGACAATATCCCGCCGTTGCTCGCCGAGATCGCCGCCGCGCTGCGCGGACGGATCGATTACGAGGTGATCTATGTCGACGACGATTCCAGCGATGACAGCCGCGCGGTATTGGCGGCTGAAAAACTCGCCCACCCGGAGTTGCGGGTATTGCACCACCTGACCCGCAGCGGGCAGAGCACGGCGGTGTGGAATGGCGTGCGCGCCGCACAATCGCCGTGGATCGCCACGCTCGACGGCGACGGCCAGAACGACCCGGCGGACATCCCGAAACTGCTTGTCGTTCGCGACGGCGCAGCAGCCAACGTGCGCCTGTTCGCCGGCTGGCGTACGACCCGCCGCGACAGCCTCAACAAGCGCATCTCCTCGAAGATCGCCAATGCGGTGCGCTCGCGCATGCTCAAGGACGCCACCCCGGATACCGGCTGCGGCCTGAAGCTGTTCGAGCGCGAAGTATTCCTGCGCCTGCCGTATTTCGACCACATGCACCGCTATCTGCCGGCGCTGGTCAAGCGCGCCGGGTTTCAGAGCACCAGCGTGCCGGTCGGCCATCGCCCGCGCACTGCCGGGGTTTCCAAATACGGCATGCTGGATCGGCTGTGGGTAGGCCTGGCCGACCTGCGTGGCGTGGCCTGGCTGATGCGCCGCGGCAAGGTGACCCTGGTCGAGGAGCTTTGACCAGGCGGTTCTGATCTGGGTCATGCCGCACCGACCCGGCAGTCGTATGCTGGCGAGGTTTAGTCCTGCAGGAGAACGCCATGAGCATCGCGATCAAGCGAGCCTACGAAGAACCGGCGAAGGACGACGGTTATCGCGTGCTGGTCGAACGGTTGTGGCCGCGCGGCCTGAAGAAGGAAGCCGTGCCGCTGGACCAGTGGGCCAAGGAGATCGCTCCGTCGACCGCCTTGCGCCAGTGGTTCGGCCACGATCCCGCGCTCTGGGATGGCTTTCGCCACCGCTACGCGAGCGAACTGGATGGCCTGGTCGAGCACTGGCAGCCGCTGGCCGAGCGCTCGGTGCGACACAAGGTCACCCTGATCTACAGCGCGCACGACGAGGAGCACAACGGCGCGATCGTGCTGCGTGACTATCTGCAGAACTGGTTGCGCACGCACGGCCCACGCTGAGCGCGTCTACCCGGAGCGGACCGGCGCGCCCGAGCGTGGCCATTCCGCCAGCGCCTTGCGCGCCTGCGCCCGTCCGCGCTCGATCAGCTCGCGGGCGCGGTAGAACTCGTAGACGCTGGCGATGTTGCGCGGCAGTTCGATCAGCAGGTCCGGCTCGTAGGCGGCCAGGCGCAGCCGCGACAGGTTCGCCTGCATCAGGTCCATCGCCTGGTTCAGTGTATCCAGCGTGCCGGGTTCGCGCGGCTGGCTCTCGCCATGCGGGACCAGTCGGCTGATGAATTCGCCGATCCGGTACCGGTAGCTGGTTTCGTCCAACGGTTCGGTTTCGGCCGGCGCCGGCGCAACGATCGTCTCGGCCAGGCCGTCCACGCTGACCGCCAGCACGTAATCGGCATCGCTGCGGATCAGTGGCGTGACCGGCACCGGGTTGAGCAGGGCGCCATCCACCATGCGGCGGCCATTCAGGCGGTACGGGCGGAACACGGTGGGCACGGCGATCGAGGCGCGGATTGCATCGAACAAGCTGCCGCGGCTCAGCCACACCTCGCGCCCGCGATCGAGGTCGGTGGCCACCGCGGTGAACGCCAGCGGCAGCTCCTCGATCAGGGTGTCGCCAATCAGCCCGCGCAGGGTACCGATGATGCGCTCGCCCTTGATCAGGCCGCCGCCGGAAAACGTCCAGTCGAGCAGTCGCAACACGTCGAACCGCGCCAGTGCGCAGACCCAGTCGCGGTAGACATCCAGTTTGCCCACGGCGTGGATGCCGCCGATCAACGCGCCCATCGAACTGCCGGCGATCGCGACGATGCGCAAACCCTGCGCCTCGATCTCCTCGATCACGCCGATGTGCGCCAGACCCTTGGCCCCGCCGGCGCCCAGCGCCAGCGCCACCGTGGGTTTGTCGGCATCGTCCACGGCAGCGAAAGTAGTAGCTGTCGTGGTATTTTCTTCTTGTGTCATGCAACGACTCCGATCAGCGACCCGCGAAACTGGCCGGAGCACGCTGCGCAACCTGCACAGCGCGACCCGGCTGCACGCCGATCAATACAGCTCGCGCGCCGCCGGTTAGGATGGGCCTCGACCCGAGCCACGGCAAGACCCCGGAGCCCGCATGCGCCACACCGACGAGCCGTTGATCCAGCTGTCCGCAAGGCAGGTCCGCGCATGACCTGGCAGGCCTGGGCTACCGTGGCGGTGATCGTGACCGCCATGGTGCTGTTTGCCAGCGAAAAGGTACGCATCGACCTGGTCGCGTTGATCACGCTGGCGGTGTTGGTGATCCTGGGCATCGTCAGCCCAGTCGAGGCGCTGTCCGGCTTCAGCAACGAGGCCACGGTGACGGTGGCGGCGATGTTTGCGCTGAGCCTGGGCATCGAGCGCTCCGGGGCCCTGGAGCCCCTGAATCGGCTGTTGATGAAGATCCGGCGACCCTGGTTGCTGACCTTGACGGTGATGCTGGTGATCGCCCCACTGGGCGCCTTCATCAAGAACATCGCGCTGGTTGCCCTGTTCCTGCCACTGGTGCTGCGCGTATGCCAGCGCACCCATACCCCGCCGGGGCGCGTGCTGATGCCGATGGCCTACGCGGCCCAGATGGGCGGTGTGTGCACGCTGATCGGCACCTCCTCGAATCTGCTCGCCGACAGTCTCGCGCAGAAGCATGGGCTGCTGCCGATCGGCGTGTTCGAGATGACCAAGCTGGGCGCCTTGCTCGGCGTGGCCGGCATCGTCTATCTGATGGTGGTCGGGCGCTTTTTGCTGCCCAAGCATATCGATACGCAGCAGCCGGAAGAGCTCGACATCGGCAAGTACGTCACCGAGCTGGAGCTGAGCGCGGAATCGCCCCTGATCGGCAAGATGATTGCCGACGCGCAGCTGGGCGAGAAATTTGGCGTATATCCGCTGGAATTGCTGCGCGGTGAACGGCGCATGTGGTCGCCGCGTTCGCAGCAGCTTGCCGCCGGTGACGTGCTGCTGGTGCGCGGCGACTGGGAGAAAATCGAGGAGTTCCGTCGCAATGCCAAGTTGCGCAACGCGCCTGAGCAGCACTACGTCCAGGGCAACCAGAAGCCGCGCGTGCTGGCCGAGCTGATCGTGGCGCCAGCCAGCTCGATCGAGGGCCGTCGCTTCGCTGAGTCAGGCATCGGCTGGCGCTACAACGCCACCTTGCTGGCGATCCACCGCCGCGGCGAGGTGCTGCGCGACAAGCTCAGCGATGTCAGTCTGGCGGTCGGCGACGTGTTGATGATGCTGGTCAACGAGGATCGCATGCAGCAACTGCGCAACGAGGAATCCTTCATCGTGCTGTCCGAGCGCGCGGATGCGCGCCGCATGCCACGCAAGGCGCTGGTCGCGGTGGCGATCATGGCTGCGGTGGTGGTGTTCTCCGGCCTGCATTGGCTGCCCATCCCGATCGCTGCGATCTGCGGTGCCACGCTGATGGCGTTGACCGGCTGCTTCGGTCGCAAGGACGTCTACGAAGGCATCGACTGGAAAATCATCATCCTGCTCGGCGCGATCCTGCCGTTGGGCATCGCGATCGAGAAGACCGGCCTGTCGACCGAGCTGGTGCGGCTTGGCATGGTTCTGGTCGGCGGTCATGGCCCGCTGGCGGCGCTGCTGATGATCTACCTGCTGACCGCCCTGCTGACCGAGCTGATGGGGCACAACCCGTCGGTCGTGCTTATGGTCGGCATCGCGGTGTCGGTGGCGCACGCGGTGCATGCCGATCCGCGCCCGTTTGTGATCGCGGTGGCGTTTGCCGCAGCGACCTCGTTCGCGACCCCGGTCGGCTACCCCACCAACACCATGGTGTACTACGCCGGCGGCTACCGCTTCACCGACTTCATGAAAGTCGGCATTCCGCTGATCCTGATGTTCTGTGCACTGTCGATGTGGCTGATTCCGAAGTTCTGGCCGTTTTATCCTTGAAAGCTGGGAATAGGGAATGGTTAAAGCACCGGCTATCGCGCGGCGCTCCAGCTTTTTCGATTCCCGGCTGACCCGCTCCAATCAAGCAGCGCGCTTCTTGTGTTTGCCTCCTCTCCCGCAAGCGGGAGAGGAGGCAAACGTGCCGTCCAGGTTGGTGCCTTCGTGCATCGGGGCGGTGGGAACACGACGGAGCCGATGGAGATCCATCTTTTGCTGTCAGGCGTAGCCTGACAGGGCCAGCTGCAGCAGGATCTTCATCTCCTCGCGCAGCGGCAGCGGTGCGATTACTTCGGCGTCCGGGCCGTACTTGAGCACATCCATCAGCAGTTCCTTCGAGTTGGAATAGGGCACTTTCAATTCGTAGCGCCCATCGGACAGCCACTCGCCTTTTTGCTGCGAATGCCAGTGTTCGTCGGAGACCCAGCGCGCGGCGTGGGCGGAGAAACGGATCGTGGCCCAGGCCTTGGGTTTGCCGGCGAAGATGCCGTAGCTGGAAGCGAGCAGCTCGTTGAGATCGGCGTCGGCGACGTCCAACGCGGCGCTGTCCAGTACGTGTGCCTCGGCGATGCGGTCCACCGCGAAACTGCGCAGGGCTTCGCGGTCGTGATCCCACACGTCGAGGTACCAGTTGTCACGATAATGGGTCAGCCGTTGCGGCGAGACGGTGCGGTGGCTGTCGGCGTTGGTGGTGCGCGCGCGGTAGCGGAAGCGCAGCTGGTGGCGTTCCAGCACCGCGCCGGCAACTACGCGGAACACCTGCTGGTCGAGCTTGCGCTCGCCCCATGGGATCACCCGGATCCTTTCCAGCGGCAGCGCCTTGCCGCTGTCGTGGTGCGACAGTAGAGCTTCGATGCGTGCCTTGAATGGCGCCAGCGCACCGGCCAACACGCCCGGACCCGAGCGGCTGATCAATTCGTTGAGGACCAGCAGCGAGGCCAGCTCGTCCGAGGTCAACCACAGGCCGGGCAGCTCGAATTTCTCGCCTTCGCCCAGCTCGTAGCGGAACGCTGCCTGATCGGTGCCGGCGCTCTCGATCGGTGCCCCCAGTGCGTCGCGCAGAAAGGCCACGTCGCGATAAAGCGTTGCACGCGAGCAGCCCAGTTCACTCAGCAGGCGCGACAGCGGCACCGGGTAGTGCGCCGACTTCAGCAGGCGATGCAGGCTCAGTATCCGTTCGTAGCGATGATCCATCGGGGACGACCTGGAGAAGAAAGGGCCCTGCGTAGCATGCTGGCCGCCTGCCGCGGTCGCAAGTAGCGCACGCCCTGCGGCAGCGGAAAAGTGCCTCATTCATTGCGAGTTCAAGCCTTGTGGCTAAGGTAGCGCATTACTAATCTTTAACAAACGGACGCCCCGCGATGAACAAGACCTTGCTCGCCGGCCTGCTGCTGGCCGGCGTCACCAGTTTCACCGCCCAGGCCCAGGACGCCGCGACCGACCCTTCTTCAACGACCAGCGCCAACCGTAGCGGCTGGAGCGGTTCGGGCGAGTTCGGTTTCGCCTCGGCCACCGGCAACACCCGTTCGCAGAATATCGACGCCAAGCTTGGCCTGAAGCAGGAAAACGATCAATGGAAGAACGCGTTCTTCGTCGACGTGCTGCGCACCAAGGCGCAACAAAAGGTGGTCGATGCCAATGGCAACACGGTCGAGCAATTCAACACCACGGCGAACCGTTACGACGGCGGTGCTTCGGTCGGCCTGAAGCTGGACACGCGCAGCTACATCGTGAGCGCGGCCCGCTACGAGCACGACGAGTTCGGTGCCAACCTGTGGCAGGGCACGGTTTCGCTGGGTTATGGCTACATTGCCTTGAAGGATGAGCGCAATGAACTGTCGTTTGAAATCGGTCCCGGCTACAAGCGCTACCGCCCGGCCGACACCCAACTGCTAGTGAACGGCGTGCAGGTGCCGCAACAGCAGCCGACCGAGGGCGAGGTGGTTGCCCGTGGTCTGGTCAACTACAAGTACAAGATCAGCGCCAACACCTCGTTCGACGATACCTTCCTCACTGAAGCTGGCTCGAAGAACACCTACCTGCAGAACGATGCCGGATTGGCGGTGAGCATGACCACCAAGCTGGCCTTGAAGGTCGGCTTCCAGGTGCGCTACAACAGCAGCGTGCAGCCGGGAAGCAAGAAGACCGACACGCTGACCACGACGAATCTGGTGTACAGCTTCTAAGCCCGGCCAGCCAAAGTCCGACAGGCTGCTAGGAGCCTGTCGGACTCTACTCGGCCGGGCTGCGAATCCGGCTGTGCGGTCCATATTTCCGCCGATTCTTGGCCCATGGAACCACCATGGGCCGGCGAACCGTCGAAAATCTGTCCTCGCACAGCCGAATTCTCGCCTCGACCAGCAAAGTCCGACAGGCTCCTAGGAGCCTGTCGGACTTACCCGCTCTACTGGGTTAAAATTGCCCATCCCCGACCACGACCGATGGCATGCGCAGATTTCGACTGATCGATCGCGAGACCGACTACTTGTTGCCACCGTCCGTGCAGGACTGGTTGCCGGAGTCGCACTTGGCGCGCTACGTGGTGGATGTGGTGGAAGGGCTGGACCTTTCGGCGATCGAAGGCGCTTATGTCGGTGGTGGTAGCGACGCCTACCACCCGGCGCTGCTGCTCTCATTGTTGATCTACGGCTATGCCACCGGCACCCATTCCAGCCGCAAGATCGAGCGGGCCACGTACGACTCGCTGGCGTTTCGCTTCATCGCCTGCGATCAGCACCCGGACCACGACACCCTGGCAAATTTTCGTCGCCGCTTCGGCGAGCAGTTCGCCGCGATTTTCGTGCAGGTGCTGCAGCTTGCCCGGGAGAACCAGCTGTCGCGATTTGGCACGGTGAGCCTGGACGGCACGAAGATCCACGCCAACGCATCGCGGCACAGCGCGTTGTCGTATGGGCATGCGCAGAAGCTGGAAGCGCAGCTCAAGGCCGAAGTGCAGGAGATGCTGGCCTTGGCCGAAGCGGCCGATCAGAGCACGGTACCCGATGGCGTCAGCCTGCCCGACGAGATCCAGCGGCGCGAAGATCGCCTCGCCGCGATCGCGCGTGCCAAGGCGGTGATCGAAGCACGCGCCAAGGCACGTGACGCGCTCGAACAGGCCGAGTACCAAGCCAAGCTGGCCCAGCGCGAAGCCAGGCAAAAGACCACCGGCAAGAAGCCCGGCGGCAAGCCGCCCACGCCGCCGCAGGCCGGTCCACGTGCAGACGATCAGGTCAATCTGACCGACGAAGACTCGCGCATCATGAAAGTATCCGGCGGCGGCTTTGATCAGTGCTACAACGGTCAGGCCGTGGTCGACACCGAGTCGATGCTGATCCTCGCGGAGTACGTCACCCAGGCCGGCAACGACAAGGAGCAAGTGGCGCCGACGCTGGCGGCGCTGCAGGCGTTGCCTGACGGATGGAGTCCGCCCCAGACGCTGCTGGCTGACACCGGCTACTTCAGCGCCAAGAACGTTGACGCCTGCGCGGCGGCCAGCATGGAGCCGCTGATTGCCATCGGTCGCGGCGAACATCATCCAGATTGGCGCGAACGTTTCGAAGAGCCGGTAGCGCTACCCGCGCTTACCAGCCCCGTCGAGCAGATGAAGCACGCGCTCAAGACCAAGAACGGGCGCGCCGCCTATGCGTTACGCAAACAAACGGTGGAACCGGTGTTCGGCATCATCAAGTCGGTGATGAACTTCCGCCAATTCCTGCTGCGCGGGCTGGCGCACGTTAGCCACGAATGGACGCTGGTGTGCCTGGCGTGGAACTTCAAGCGTATGGCCATGCTGCGCCCGAAATCCGTCCAGAGGGCCTGAAACGCATGGAAATCCGTTCGTTTCGACGAAAGTGGCCGCTAAAACCCCTGTGGATGCACCCAGACGGTGCACTTTTCCTTCTTTGGGCGCACATCGGCGTTGTGCTGCCCCCAAGTCCGACAGGCTCCTAGCTGAGAAACTCGTCGGCGCCTTGCTCCAGCAGCTCTGACGCCACCTGTTCACCCAGCGCGACGGCCTGGTCAACCGGGCCGCTGGCCTCGGCGTGCAGCAGTCGGCCCGTGACCGGATCGCCAACGAGGCCGCGCAGGTGCAGGCCGCGTTCGCCGCGTACGCACCAGGCGCCGACCGGCACCGTGCAACTGCCACCCAGGGCCCGGTTCATCGCGCGCTCGGCGCTTGTCGTGAGCCGGGTATCGGCGTCGTCGAGTGCGGCAAGCAGGGCCAGCACGGCCGGGTGCCCGTCGCGTGCTTCGATCGCGATCGCGGCCTGACCGGGCGCTGGCAGCCAGTCCGGCGCGGCCAGCCGCGACACAATGCGTGCCGCCAGGCCCAGCCGCTCCAGCCCGGCGCAGGCCAGCACGATCGCGTCGTAGTCGCCGGCGTCGAGCTTGCCCAGGCGGGTGCCGACATTGCCGCGCAGGTCGCGCCATTGCAGATCCGGCCGCAGCGCACGCAGTTGGGCCTGGCGCCGCAATGAGGAGGTGCCCACCCGCGCCGCTTGCGGCAGCGAGGCCAGGTCGGTGTAATGGTTGCTGACGAAGGCATCGGCGGCGTCGGCCCGCGCCAGGATCGCCGGCAGGGTGAAACCGGGCTCCAGCAGGACCGGCACATCCTTCAGCGAATGCACCGCCAAGTCGGCGCGGCCTTCCAGCATCGCCACCTCGAGTTCCTTCAAGAACAAGCCCTTGCCGCCGAGCGTGGACAGCGATTGGTCGAGGATCTCGTCGCCGCGAGTGCTCAGCGGCACCAGCTCCACGTTCAACCCGGGGTGTGCGGCGCGCAGCCGTGCCGCGACGTGCTCGGCCTGCCACAGCGCGAGCGCGCTTTTGCGGGTGGCAATACGCAGGATGGAAGGTCTCATCGGAACTCCGTGGCAATCGGCAAGGTCGTATTGTCGCGTAGTTGGCCGCTCCGGTGCAGCGCGGCGTATGCGCGCGGTGGCTGTCGCCAACGGCACGCTCGGGCTACGATGTCGTCAAACCTTACGGAGTTCATCATGCAAAGCGGTAACCCGGCTCTCAACAAGAACACTTTTCTCGACGCCGCCAGCGGTGCGGTGGTGTCGCATGGCGACCAGGTGATGACGCTCAACGGCACGGTCAACAAGACCGGCCTGCTGCTGGCGCTGGTCGTGGTCGGCGCGATCTTCAGCTGGAGCCAGTTCCAGGGCCCGGCCAGCCTGCCGGCGATGGCCCCGCTGATGATCGGCGGCGCCATCGGCGGCCTGGTGCTGGCGATGATCACGATCTTCAAGAAGACCTGGGCGCCGGTCACCGCGCCGTTGTACGCGCTGGTCGAGGGCGTCTTCATCGGTGCGCTGTCGGCGATCTTCGAGATGCGCTACCCGGGCATCGTGATGCAGGCGGTCGGGCTCACCTTCGGCGTCATGGCGGCGATGCTCGTGGCCTATCGCAGCGGGCTGATCCGCGCCACCGAGAAGTTCAAGCTCGGCGTGGCGGCCGCCACCGGCGGCGTGCTGCTGCTGTACCTGGCCAACTTCGTGCTGGGCTTCTTCGGCCATTCGATGGGCTTCATCAACGGCGCCAGCGGCATCGGCATCGCCTTCAGCGTGGTGGTGGTGGTCATCGCCGCGCTCAACCTGATCCTCGACTTCGACATGATCGAGCAGGGCGTCAACGCCCGCGCACCGAAATACATGGAGTGGTATGGCGCCTTTGCGCTGGTGGTTACCCTGGTGTGGTTGTACCTGGAGCTGCTGCGCCTGCTGTCGAAGCTGCAGTCGCGCAACTGAGGTAGCGCCTTCCCATCGATGAAAGCACAAAGACGCGGGTGACCGCGCCTTTGCGCTTTCCGGTTCCGTTCAGAGCATGCCCAGACCGTTGGCGTGCGACGAAAAGAGCATCGGCAACTCGCCGCTGAACCCGTCGGGGTAACCCGGCGGCACGGCGAAACGCCAGCGACGCACGCTGCGCAAGGCATGCTGGTCCAGAACTGCGTCCCCGCTCGAGGTCGACACGCTGACGCTGTCGACCCGACCGTTACGGTCTATCCGCACGTGCACGACCACGCGACCATCGAGATGACCACGCAACTGCTCCCAGCTTTGGCTGGTGTCGGCGGGCGTCGCCAGCGGTTGCAAGCTGGCGGGTGCCGCGACGGCCGCGGCCTGCGCCGTGCCGTCGTCGTCGAGGGCAGGGTTCCGCCAGACGCGGCGCGGCTGCACCACCTTGACCGGGCCACGTCGGCGCTGTGCCGTCGACGGCTTGCGCCGCGTGGCATGCATGCGATCCACCATGGCCACGTGGTCGGATGGTTGCTGCCACTGGCTGGTCAAGCCGCTGAGCCAGCCGGTGCCGGCGATGCCGATCAGCAGTGCCAGCGCGCTCAGACCCGTGGTGGTGTGCAGGCGCAACATCGGGCGAGGCGCTACGGACGCTCGAGGATGGCGGTCACGCCCATGCCGCCGGCGGTGCAGATCGAGATCAGCCCGCGTCCGGAGCCTTTCTGTTCAAGCAGCTTGGCCAGCGTGGCGATGAGCCGCGCGCCGGTGGCAGCGAACGGATGGCCTACGGCGAGACTGGAGCCATGCACGTTGAGCTTCGCCGGATCGATCGAGCCGAACGGCGCCGCCAGCCCCAGCCGATCACGGCAGTAATCAGCCGATTCCCAAGCACGCAGGGTGCACAGCACCTGCGCGGCGAACGCCTCGTGGATCTCGTAGTAATCAAAGTCCTGCAGGGTCAGTCCATTGCGCGCGAGCATCCGCGGTACCGCAATAGTGGGCGCCATCAGCAGGCCCTCGCCATGCACGAAATCTACCGCGGCGACTTCTGCATCGCGCAGGTACGCCTGCACTTTCAGGCCGTGCTGCGCGGCCCAGCCGTCGGTGCCCAGCAGCACCGCCGCGGCGCCGTCGGACAGCCCGGTGGAATTGCCGGCGGTGAGGGTGCCGTGGCCGGAGCGCTGGTCGAACGCCGGTTTCAGCGTGGCGAGCTTTTCCATGGTGCTGTCCGGGCGCAGGAAACCGTCGCGCCGGAGGCCGCGGAACGGCACCAGCAAATCATCGAAGAAGCCGGCGTCGTAGGCGGCGGCCAGCTTGTGGTGGCTTTCCAGCGCCAGTTGATCCTGTGCCTCGCGGCTGATCTGCCATTGCCGGGCCATCTGCTCGCAATGATCACCCATCGATTTGCCGGTGCGCGGCTCGGCGACGCCGGGGAACGAGGGCTTCAGCTCGCTGAAGGAGAACCCGCGCAGCGCGGCCCTCAGCTTGTCCAGCGGTGCCTTGGCCCGGTTCATGGCCAGCAGGCGCTTGCGCAGGCGGCGACCGTAGACGATCGGCACGTCGCTGGTGGTGTCCGCGCCGGCGGCGATGCCGGCCTCGATCTGGCCAACGGCGATCTTGTTGGCGATGATGATGGCGTTGTCGAGCGAGGTGCCGCAGGCGCGCGCGGTAGTGATGCCCGGCGTGGTAGGCGCCAGCCCGGAACTGAGCACGGCCTCGCGCGCGAGGTTCCAGTCGGCGGAATGCTTGATCACCGCGCCCAGCGCCACTTCGCCCAGCTCTACGCCGTGCAGGCCGAAACGCTCGACCAGGGCGCCAAGTACTTTCACCGACATGCCGAAGTTGCCCACGTCGGCGTAGGCGGTGTTGTTGCGACAGAAGGGAATGCGTACGCCGCCAATGACTCCGACGCGCCTGTGCGTGTTTTCCATGCCCGGAACAGTCCATCACTCAATTGGTTCAAGGCTAACCCGCCATGCCGCCGGGCGAAAGCCCAAAGAACCGGCGGGCTGCCGTTCCGTTCAGCCGTCTCGGCCGGGGCGGACGCGTCGCGCTGTTAGAATGTGTGTTCTTCAATCCCGTGGATAGCCGATCGTGGAAGCGCAAACCTTGCTCGCCCTGCCGGTGTTGTTGGCGTTGGAACCGGTGGCCGGCCAACCACCGGCGCGAATGACGCTCGGCCGCGATGAAGCAGCCGCATTGGCGCAACTGGTCGCGACCGACCTGCTCGGTCTGGTGCCGCAGGTGGCAGGGGCGCGACTGGCGCTTGCCGGCGCGCTGTTCGATCAGGTGGAATTGCTGCGCCCGGGCTTTCCGGTGTGGTCCGCCCTGGACGAACTGGCCCGCCGCGTGCCGCGCGGCACGCTGGAAAACGTAGTCGCGTTCGGCAGTCATGAGGGGCACATGCCGGAGTCGACGCTGGAACCGTCGGCGCTTTATGCCGAGGGTCCGATGCGGCTGCTGCCGCTCAGCCTGTTGGCCCCGGCGGCGCTGGTCGACGAGCTCTCTACCCAGTTGGAGATCCAGTTGGTCGGCCGCGGCGAGGCCGGCGTGCCGACTGCCGACTGGCTGATGCGCACGCTCGGCATCCACCTCGAACATGTGCGTTACCTCACCCGCGAGGACTTGCTCGCGCTCACCTGCGTGCAATACGAGCACGTCAACCTGGCATCGTTGTGGGCGCTGCTGGAAGCGGCGCTGCTGACTCCCGCGCGGGAAGAATCGACGATGAGCACACGCGGCTTGCCGCTACGTTACGCCGACGGCACCGTGTTCGCGCAGTCGCCGGCGCAATGGTTGACCGGGCAACGTGGCGACCCGGGGCAACGTGCCCACGATTTCGCCGGCATCGTGTTCGAGCTGCGCCAGTACGCCGCCTTGCTTGAAGCACACCACATTCCGCTGCAATTGCAGTCCGTCGGCACGACGACCGCGGCGCTCGACGGTTATCTGCTGGAAACCCATGCGACGGCCGACGCGGCTCTCGGGTCGCCTCAACTGTTCGCACACGAGGCACCCGGTCTCGGCGTGGTTGCGGTGACCGCGGCGCAGGTCGCCGGCGCGGCGCGCGTCCGGGTGCTGGCGCATGGCTATCCGCTGCAGTCGCGGGCGCTCGGCCCGCTGCTGCTGCAGCTGGCCGAACAGCATGGCGCCGCCAGCGAGCTGCAGGCACTGGGCCGGATCGTGCTGGACGAAGGCGGCGCGCTGGCCGCGCCGACCGCCATCACGCATTGAACCGGAGGTTCCGGCGGTAGTTGTGCCGTGGCGAACAGCCGGCGCATGATGAGGGCGCGTCGGGGCGGGGCGCCCTCAAGCTGACGGGATGACCATGTGGTCGCACAAGCAAGCCGGGGAGTTACCGACACTTTCAGACCGGTCATACTGGCCTGCCAAGCTCCTGCATGGCGCGCCGGTCTTGCTCACCTATCTCGATGCCGAGCAGCGCTTTCGCTAGTGAGCGGCGCTTCTTCAGTGCGTTCCAGTACGCCACCATCGGCATGGCTTTGACACGCCGGGGGAGGATTCCTCCGCGCCGATCCACGACCATGCCGGCAACGTGATCGGTGGCGTGCTGGTGTTCCACGACGTCAGCGAGACCCGCGCGCTGGCGCTGAAGATGATCCACCTGACCCAACACGACACGCTGACCGGGCCTGCCCAATCGCACGCACCTGCACGATCACCTCGCGCAGGCGCTGGTTGTCGCCCTCCGCCGCCAGCAACGCGCCGCACTGCTGTACATCGACTTTTCACCGCTGGCTGGACGAGGTGCTGGAAGAAAGCGGGCTCGACCCCGGCTTGCTCGAACTCGAACTGACCGAGCGCATGATGATGTCTGGCGGCGCTGCCTCCGGTAGCCTGCTGCGGCGCATCCGGCAACGCGGAGTGCGCCTGTCGCTGGACGATTTCGGCACCGGTTATTGCAGCCTGTCCTATTTGAAGCACTTCCCGATCGACACGGTGAAGATCGATCGCGTGTTCGTGCGCGACGTGATCGACGCCGCCTTTCCGTCACGCGCGAGTACGGCGGGCGCTGCCCGCCCTACGAGACGGGCGCCAATGGCATCTCGTACATGAAGTAGTGGCAGCGCTGCATGCCGAGGCCTTCATAGGTAGCCTGGGCGTGCCGGTTTTCAGTTTCCACGTACAGGCGCAGGCCGACCGCGCCGGCTGCGGCCGCGCGCTGCTGCACCGCCGTGTACAGCGCGCGGAACACGCCGCCGCGCCGTGCCGCAGGGGCCACGTAGACGCTCTGGATCCACCAGAAATCGCCGCAACGCCAATCGCTCCACTCGAACGTCACCAGCAGGCTGCCCACGGCTGCGCCGGCACGCTCGGCCACCAGGTAGAAGCCGCGCCGCGGCTGCTCCAGCACAGCGGCGACGCCGCGGCGCAGGACCTCCGGCTCCAGCCGCTTGTGCTCGGTTTCCCACGCCATCGCGGTATTCCACGTTACCAGGTCGGCAACGTCGGCGGGCGTGGCAGCTCTGATCAGCAAGGACACGGCGAGACTCCAGCAGGACTTGGGGGACGCCATCGTAGCGTGCGCGATCTTCACATGCCGGCCGGTAAGCTGCAAACCGATGCTGGTGGCTGCGCGTCGCAGCGTGCTCCATCCGAAGATTCCAGCGACAGACTCTTCGCCTGGCCCGGTCGCAATCAACCCCAAGGAACGTCGCGCTTGAATATCGGCAGCCTTCTCGATCGCCTCAAGTGGCGCCGCCTGCAGGCCTTTCGCCGTCGTCGCGTCGCCTCGCGCACGCGGCCGGAGCAGGAGCCGGCGCTTCGCGCGGAGCTGTTCAGCGCCGAACAGATGGAGCGGCATGGCCGGGTGCTGGCCGCGCAGCATCGGTTGCGCGAGCACTCCCACGCCGACCTGCTGCTGGGTCGGCTGGCCGACAACGAGGCGGTCATCACCGACAGCTGCGAGCGGCTGACCAAGGCGACCCGGCGCAAACGCCGGATCACGCCGGCCGGCGAATGGCTGCTCGACAATTTCTACCTGATCGAGGAGCAGGTCCGCACCGCGCGCCGGCATCTGCCCAAGGGCTACAGCCGCGAGCTGCCGCGACTGGACAACGGTGCCTCGGCGGGCCTGCCGCGGGTGTACGACATCGCTCTGGAAATCATCTCCCACGGCGACGGTCGGGTCGACACCGCCAGTCTGCAGCGCTTCATGCGCGCCTACCAGGAAGTGACGCCGCTGAAGCTGGGCGAACTGTGGGCGATTCCGATCATGCTGCGGCTGGCCCTGATTGAAAACCTGCGCCGCGTGGCGGCGCGGGTGATGGCGGACTGGCGCTATCGCGGGCTCGCCGCGCGCTGGGCCGACAGCATGACCGAGACCGCCGAGCGCGATTCCAACTCGGTGGTGCTGGTGGTGGCCGACATGGCGCGTTCGGACCCGCCGATGCAGAGTCCTTTCGTGGCCGAAATGGCGCGCCGGTTGCAAGGTCAGAGCCCGGCGCTGGCACTGCCGCTGAGCTGGATCGAACAACGCCTGTCCGAGTCCGGCCAGAGCATCGAGCACCTGGTTCAGCTGGAAGCGCAGCAACAGGCCGCCGCGCAGGTCACCGTGAGCAACAGCATCGGCAGCCTGCGTGCGTTGACGGCGATCGACTGGCGCGATTTCGTCGAGCGTGCCAGCCTGGTCGAACAGCAGCTGCGCGAAGATCCGGCCGGCGTCTACGGCGCGATGGATTTCGCCACCCGTGACCGCTACCGCCATGCGGTGGAGCGGTTGGCGCGACAGCACCGGCTCGACGAGACCCACGTGGCCGCGGCCAGCGTGGAGCTGTGCCGCGCCGCCGCCACGACCGAGCCCGCCCCGGCGTTGCCGCGCCACGTGGGCTTCTACCTGATCGACCGCGGGCGTCCGCAGCTGGAACAGCACCTCGGCATCCGGCCACGGCTGGGCGACCGCGCGCGGCGCCGGTTCGACCGCGCGCCGGTACCGATTTACCTGGGTCTGTTGATGGTGCTCAGCGTCGCCTTCGCCGAGCCGCTGGTGCAGGCCGCCGTCGCGGATGGCCTGGTGCCGTGGGCGCTGGTCGTGATTGCGATCATGGCGCTGCTGCTGGCCAGCCAGCTGGGCTTGAGCCTGCTCAACTGGATGGCCACGTTGTCGGTGTCGCCGCAACCATTGCCGCGGATGAACTACGCCCGCGGCATTCCGGCCAGCGCACGCACGATGGTGGTGGTCCCCAGCATGCTCGCCAGCGTGCACGACGTGGAGGAGCTGGTGGAGGCGATGGAAGTGCGCTACCTCGGCAACCGCGACGAACACCTGCACTTCGCCCTGCTCACCGACTTCGCCGACGCCGAGCGCGAAACCCTGCCCGGCGACGAGGCGCTGCTGCAGCTGGCGCAACGGCGTATCGAGGCGCTCAACGAGCATTACGCCAGCGTCGAGTCCGACCGCTTCTTCCTGTTCCATCGGCCACGCCGCTGGAATCCGGGAGAGCGCTGCTGGATGGGCCATGAGCGCAAGCGCGGCAAGCTGGCCGACCTCAACGCCCTGCTGCGCGGCAATGCACACGATCGTTTCATGCGCATCGTCGGCGACATCGGTGCCTTGCCGCCGGTGCAGTACGTAATCACGCTGGACACCGACACCGAGCTGCCGCGCGATGCGGCGCAGGCCTTCGTCGGCAGCATCGACCACCCGCTGAACCGCGCGGTGTACGAGCCCGAGCGTCGTCGCGTGGTCAGTGGCTACGCCATCCTGCAACCGCGCGTGGGGATCAGCCTGCCCAGCACGGCGCGCTCGCGCTATGCCAAGCTGTATGGCAGCGACGCCGGTATCGACCCGTATACGCAGATGGTCTCGGACGTCTACCAGGATGTGTTCCACGAGGGCTCGTTCATCGGCAAGGGCATCTACGCGATCGACGCGTTCGAGCGCACGCTGGATGGCCGCTTCCCGGAAAACCGCATCCTCAGCCACGATCTGGTCGAGGGCTGCCATGCGCGTTCGGGTCTGCTCAACGACGTGCAGTTGTTCGAGGAATATCCGGCGCGCTACGGCGTCGACGTCAGGCGCCGCCACCGTTGGATCCGTGGTGACTGGCAACTGCTGCCGTGGCTGTTGCCGTGGGCGCCGACCGCGCACGACGGCTGGCGCCGCAATGCGCTGACCGCGCTGTCGCGCTGGAAGATCCTCGACAACCTGCGCCGCAGCCTGGTGTCGCCCGCGCTGCTGGTGTTGCTGGTGGTCGGCTGGCTGGTGCTCTCGCCGGTGCTGTCATGGACCGTCGCCGTGCTGGCGATGGTGCTGGTGCCGCCGCTGCTGTCGGCGCTGCTGGAACTGGTGCAAAAACCGAAGGACGTGCAGCTGGACCAGCACCTGCGCGCGGGTTTTACCGCCGGCATGCAGCATATCGCGCGGATGACGCTGGGCCTGGTCTGGCTGCCGCATGAAACGCTGTACCACCTGGACGCGATCGTGCGCACCCTGTGGCGCATCACGGTCAGCCATCGCCACCTGTTGCAGTGGCAGACCTCCGGCGATGTCGAGCGGCGCGGCAACCAGACGCCTGCCGCCGTGTGGCGACAGATGTGGATCGGCCCGGTGTTCGCCGTGTGGCTGAGCGTGGCGCTGGCCCTGCAGCGACCGATGATCCTGGCCCTGGCCTGGCCGCTGCTGCTGTTGTGGTTGCTGTCGCCGGGCATTGCCTGGTGGGTCAGCCAGGCGCCGCGCCGGCTCGACGAGTTCGCACCCAACGCGGCGCAGACGCGCTTCCTGCGCGTGCTGGCGCGACAGACCTGGGCGTTCTTCGACAGCCACGTCAATGCGGCGCAAAACTGGCTGCCGCCGGACAACCTGCAGGAACAGCCCGGCCCGGTCATCGCGCATCGCACCTCGCCGACGAACATCGGCCTGGCTCTGCTGGCCAACCTGGCCGCCTACGATTTCGGCTTTCTCAGTGCCGGGCGCCTGCTGCAACGCACCCGTGAAACCCTGGCCACGATGCAGCGGCTGCCGCGCTACCGCGCCCATTTCTACAACTGGTACGACACCCAGAGCCTGCAGCCGCTGGCACCGCTGTACATCTCGGCGGTGGACAGCGGCAACCTCGCCGGGCACCTGCTGACCTTGCGCCCGGGGCTGCTGGAACTGCTCGACGTGCCAGTGTTCCGACCATGTGTGCTGCAGGGCCTGCTCGATACCCTGCAATTGCTGCATGACGCGCTCGACCATGACGACAAGACGCTCGACCGGCTGCAGGGAGAACTGCAGGACGCGCTGGACAACCCGCCAGTCACCACCAGCGCCGCGCTGGTCGTGCTGCAACGCCAGCGCGAGCGCGCCCTGGCCCTGGTCGACGTGCTGACCCCGGCGCCGGACAGCGACGCTGCCTTCTGGCTGGATGCGCTGTGCGCGCAGTTCGCCGAGTTATGCGCGGAAACCGCGCTGCTCAATCTCGACCCGCCCGAGGACGACGACGGCGGCTTTCGCGGCATCCCCAGCCTGGACCAGCTCGCCCACATCGAGCCGCTGTGCTGGCCCGGCAGCTTCGATGCCGACGCGATCCGCGAGCGCGCCCGCGCGCGCATCGCCAGCATCGAGCAACTGGCGCAGCAGGCCGACGCACTGGCGCAAATGGACTACCGCTTCCTGTACGACAGCGCGCGCGACCTGCTGGCGATCGGCTACAACGTCGACGCGCGCCGGCTGGATGCAGGCTACTACGACCTGCTGGCATCCGAGGCGCGGCTGGCCAGCTTCGTCGGCATCGCGCAGGGCCAGCTGCCGCAGGACAACTGGTTCGCGCTGGGCCGGCTGTTGACCACGGTCGGCGGCGAGCCGGCGCTGCTGTCGTGGACCGGCTCGATGTTCGAGTACCTGATGCCGAACCTGGTGATGCCAGGCTACGAAGGCACCTTGCTCGACCAGACCTGCCGCGCCGCCGTCACCCGGCAGATCGAATACGGCAGCCAGCACGACGTGCCCTGGGGCGTTTCCGAATCCGGCTACAACACGCTGGATGCGCACTTCACCTATCAGTACCGCGCGTTCGGCGTGCCCGGCCTGGGCCTCAAGCGTGGCCTCGGCGACGACGTGGTGATCGCGCCATACGCCAGCGCGCTGGCCTTGATGATTGCGCCGACGGCAGCGACCAAGAATCTGCAGCGACTGGCCGAGGCTGGCGCGCAGGCGCGCTATGGCATGTACGAGGCGATCGATTACACCCCCGCACGGCTCCCGGTGGGGCAATCCTCGGCGTTGGTGCGCTCGTTCATGGCCCATCACCAGGGCATGAGCCTGCTGGCGCTGGATTACGCCTTGCTGCAGCGGCCGATGCAGCGCCGCTTCGATGCCGACCCGCAATTTCGCGCCACCAGCCTGCTGCTGCAGGAGCGCATCCCGAAAACGGCCGCCGAATATCTGCATGCGTCCGGCTTCCCCGAAGGCAATGCCAGCGCGTCCGTCAGCGAAACGCGATTGCGCGTGTTCACCGATCCGAACCGGGCCCGCCCGGCCGTGCAACTGCTATCGAACGGGCACTATCACGTGATGCTGAGCAGTGCCGGTGGCGGCAGCAGCCGGCGCGGCGAGCTGGCGCTGACGCGCTGGCGCGAGGACATCACGCGCGACCACTGGGGCATGTTCTGCTACCTGCGTGACGTGGCCAGCGGCGAGTACTGGTCGAGCGCGTACCAGCCGGTGTGCAGGAAAACCGAGCTGTTCGAGGCGATCTTCTCCGAGGCGCGCGCCGAGTTCCGCGTGCGCGAGCGCGAGTTCGACGCGCACACCGAGATCGTGGTGTCGCCCGAGGACGACATCGAGCTGCGCCGCACCCATATCACCAACCGCGGTCGCACCGCCCGCACGATCGAGTTGACCAGCTATGCCGAAGTGGTGCTGGCGCCGGCACTGGCCGACGCGCTGCATCCAGCCTTCAGCAAACTGTTCGTGCAGACCGAACTGGTGCCCCGACTGCAGGCGATCGTGTGCACGCGCCGGCCGCGCGCGCGCGATGAGAAGGTGCCATGGATGTTCCACCAGCTGGCGGTGCACGACGCCGACATCGACGACATTTCCTACGAAACCGACCGCGCCAGGTTCATCGGCCGCGGCCGCAGCACGGCTGCCCCGTGCGCGCTCGACCCCGCGCAGGCGCGACTGTCCGGCAGCGCGGGCTCGGTACTCGACCCGATCGTGGCGATCCGCTGCCGCATCACGCTGCAGCCGGAACAGACCGCCACCATCGACTTCGTCAGTGGCATGGCCGAACAGCGCGAGGGCTGCCTGTACCTGATCGGCAAGTATCGCGATCGCTACCTGGCCGACCGCGTGTTCGACCTGGCCTGGACGCACAGCCAGGTGCTGCTGCGCCAGCTCAACGCCGGCCTCGCCGACGCGCAGCTGTACGAGCACATGGCCACCTCGATCGTGTATCCCAACGCCCACCTGCGCGCCGAATCGGGCATCCTGCGCGGCAACCGGCGCGGCCAGTCCGGCCTGTGGGGCCAGTCGATCTCCGGCGACTTGCCGATCGTGCTGCTGCAGATCGCCAGCCCGGGGCGGATCGAGCTGGTACGCCAGCTGGTGCAGGCGCATGCCTACTGGCGCCAGAAGGGGCTGGCGGTGGATCTGGTGATCTGGAACGAGGATCGCGCCGGTTACCGGCAGGACCTGCAGGACCAGATCCTCGGCCTGGTTGCCTCCGGCAGCGAGGCCAGCCTGCTCGACCGCCCCGGCGGCATCTTCGTGCGGCCGGCGCAACAGTTGTCCGGCGAGGATCGCCTGGTGATGCTGGCCAGTGCCCGCATCGTGCTGGCCGACCACCGCGGCACGCTGGCCGAGCAGATCGGTCGCCGCCAGCTGGAAACCCACGCGCCGCCGTTCGAGCCCGCCCGCGTCGAACGTCCCGCGCCGCTGGCGCCGACCGCCGCCGCGCCGGAGCCCGCCGGCCTGCAACTGCGCAACCCGCACGGCGGCTTCAGCGCCGATGGCCGCGAGTACGTGGTCGTGTCCGAGGCCGGCGCGGTCACGCCTGCGCCATGGGCCAACGTGCTGGCCAACCCGCACTTCGGCACGGTGATCTCCGAGAGCGGCGGCGCCTATACCTGGGGCGAGAACGCGCACGAGTTCCGCCTCACGCCGTGGCACAACGATCCGGTCGTCGACGGCAGCGGCGAGGCGATCTACCTGCGCGACGAGGAAACCGGCGCGCTGTGGTCACCCACGCCGTTGCCATGTCGTGGCAGCGGCAGCTACACCACCCGCCACGGCTTCGGCTACAGCGTGTTCGAACACGACGAGGACGGCATTCATTCCGAGCTGTGGATTTACGTGGCGCTGGATACCGCGGTGAAATTCTCGGTGCTGAAGCTGCGCAACCAGTGCGGCCGGCCGCGCCGGCTCAGCGCCACCGCCTATGTCGAGTGGTTGCTCGGCGACTTGCGCGAAAAGACTGCCATGCACGTGGTCACCGAGTCCGATCCGGCCAGCGGCGCGCTATTCGCGCACAATAGCTACAACATCGAATTTCCCGACCGCGTGGCCTTCCTCGACATCGACGATCTGGAGCGCGGCATCGGTGGCGACCGCAGCGAGTTTCTCGGGCGCAACGGCGGCATGCATGCGCCCGCCGGACTCGGTCGCAAGCAACTGTCCGGCCGGCTCGGCGCCGGCTACGACCCTTGCGCCGTGCTGCAATCGAAGCTGACGCTGGAAGACGGTACCGAACGCCAGCTGATCTTCCGCCTCGGCCTGGGTCACGATGCCACCGATGCCGCCGCCTTGGTGCAGCGCTTCCGCGGCAACGGTTCGGCCGCCGCCGTGCTGGAACAGGTGTGCGCCCATTGGCAACGGGTGCTGGGCGCCGTGCAGGTGCACACGCCCGAGCCGGCGCTGGATGTGCTGGCCAACGGCTGGCTGCTGTACCAGACTATCGCCTGCCGCATGTGGGCGCGCAGCGGCTACTACCAATCCGGCGGCGCGTTCGGTTTCCGCGACCAGCTGCAGGACTCGATGGCCACCTTGCACGCCGCGCCGGAACTGGCCCGCGCCCAATTGCTGCTCAATGCGGCACACCAGTTCCCCGCGGGCGACGTGCAGCACTGGTGGCATCCGCCGCTCGATCGCGGCGTGCGTACCACCTGTTCCGACGACTACCTGTGGCTGGTGCTGGCCACCAGCCGCTATGTGCTGGCCACCGGCGACCGCGCCGTGCTGGACGCGCGCGTGGGCTATATCGAAGGCCGTCCATTGCATCCTGGCGAAGAATCCTATTACGACCTGCCGCAGCGTTCGGGCCTGCTCGAACCGCTGTACCGGCACTGCGTGCGCGCGATCGAGCACAGCCTGCCGCGTGGCGTGCACGGCCTGCCGCTGATCGGCGGCGGCGACTGGAACGACGGCATGAACCGGGTCGGCGAGGCCGGTCGCGGCGAAAGCGTGTGGCTGGGTTTCTTCGCCTGCGAGGTGCTGCAGCGTTTCGCCGAGGTGGCGCGCCTGCATGGCGACGAGGGCTTCGCCCACCGCTGCGAGGAGGAAGTGGTCAAGCTGCGCAGCGCGCTCGAACAACACGCCTGGGATGGCGCCTGGTACCGCCGCGCCTGGTTCGACGACGGCACCCCGCTCGGTGCGGCCGGCAATGAGGAGTGCCGGATCGACTCCATCGCGCAGAGCTGGTCGGTGCTGTCCGGCGTCGCATCACCCGAACGCCGCCGGCAGGCGATGGACTCGCTCGATCAGCACCTGGTGCGCCGCGACGCCGGCCTGGTGCAGCTGCTCGATCCGCCGTTCGACACGTCGCCGCTGGACCCGGGCTACATCAAGGGCTACGTGCCCGGCGTGCGCGAAAACGGCGGCCAGTACACGCATGCCGCGATCTGGGCCACGATGGCCTTCGCCGAACTCGGCGACAGCGTCCGCGCGTGGGAACTGCTGCGCATGATCAACCCGGTCAACCACGGCCTCGACGCGCAGCAGATAGAGGTCTACAAGGTCGAGCCCTACGTGGTCAGCGCCGATGTCTACGCCGTGCCCCCGCACACCGGCCGCGGTGGCTGGAGCTGGTACACCGGCTCGGCCGGCTGGATGTACCGGCTGATCGTCGAATCCCTGCTCGGCCTGCGCCTGGAAAACGGCCACCTGCATTTCGCGCCGGTACTGCCGGCGCAGTGGGAGGGATTCCACATGGACTACCGCTATCACGACAGCTGGTACCGGATCGACGTGCGGCAGCTGGACGCCGGCGCCGCCGCGTCGGTGACGCTGGACGGCGAGGTGCAGCCGGACGGCCTGGTGCAGTTGAGCCAGGACGGCCGCGAGCATCAGGTGCTGATCGAGTATCCGCGGCAGCTGTGAACCGTTGCCGTGGATGCGACCCGCGGGGTACGGAACATCGTGTTTGCGTCAAGCGGGTGTCGGGTGGAGTGGGAGGGCTTCACGATGAGCTACCGTTATCGCAGCACGCTGTACCGGATCGAAATGCCGCAGCGGCGCGAACACAACCCACTGTGCTGGTTGGATGACATCGCGTAGTCGGAGGGTCTCCTCCCGCATCGATGACCTGCGGATTCCACCGGGAAACCGGCTGGAGGCCCTCAAGCACGATCGCACCGGCCAGCACAGCATCCGCATCAACGAGCAGTACCGCGTGTGCTTCGTCTGGCGCCAGGGCGACGCCCATGACGTGGAAATCGTCGACTATCATTGATGGAGAACGCCATGCGCCGCATTCCCTACCCCACTCCCGGCGAAATCCTGCTGGAAGAATTCCTGAAGCCGATGGGTATCACCCAGTACCGGCTGGCCAAGGAAATCGGCGTGTCGCAGCGGCGCATCAGCGAGATCGTGGCCGGCAAGCGCGCCGTCACCGCCGACACCGGCCTGCGCCTGGCACAGTTCTTCAGCACCTCCGAGGGCTTCTGGACCGGGCTGCAGGATGACCATGACCGGGCAACCACCAAGGATGCGATCAAGGCAACCTTGCGCCAGATCACGCCGTGGCGCGAGCGAAACGTCGCATAGCCATCTTCGGCGCGCGACTCATCGGCACCGGACCACCTTGCTTCAACGATCCAGCGGGCTCAGCACCCCGTGGCCACCGCGGTTGAGCACGTGCGTGTAGATCTGGGTAGTCGCTACATCCTTGTGGCCCAGCAACTCCTGGATCGTACGGATATCTTGCCCCGCCTCTAGCAAGTGGGTGGCAAAGGAATGGCGAAGGGTGTGGCAAGTGGCAGGCTTGACGATGTGGGCCTTGAGGCGCGCCGCGCGCACCGCGCGTTGCAGGCCCGCCTCATCCAGATGATGACGGCGCTGTTGGCCGCCACGCGGATCATGCGAAACCCGATCCGACGGAAACACGTACTGCCATCCCGGCTCGCGCGGCGCGGACGGATACTTGCGCGCCAGCGCATGCGGTAGCCACACCGCACCAAGGCCTGCCGCCAAGTCTTGTTGGTGAATCAATCGCACCCGTTCCAGTTGCGTACGTAGTGCCTCGCGCAACCGCTGTGGCAGCGGCACGTGTCGATCCTTGCCACCCTTGCCGTCGCGCACGCAAATTTCGTTGAGCTCGAAGTCCACATCCTTGACGCGCAGACGCACACACTCCATCAAACGCATACCCGATCCATACAGCAGCGAAGCCATCAACCCAAAGCGGCCATCCATCATCGCCAGCAACCGGTGCACTTCGTCACGCGAAAGCACCACCGGCACCCGCTGCGGCCGCTTTGCCCACACCACCGTTTCCATCCACGGCAACTCGATCGACAGAACCTCGCGATACAGGAACAGCAGGGCCGACAGCGCCTGATTCTGGGTCCCTGCCGCCACCTTCCCCTGGACCGCCAACGCGCTGAGAAAGGCCTCGACCTCGGCCACCCCCATCTCACGCGGATGACGCTTGCCGCTGGCCAGAATAAAGCGGCGTATCCAGCCCACATACGCCTGCTCCGTGCGAATGCTGTAATGCTTGAGGCGTAACCGCGCCCGCACCTGATCCAGCAACCGTGGTGTTTTCGCCCCCGTTACACCTTCACTTCCGCCTGCGTAACTCATACACCCTCAAAAGTGTCGGATAACCCCGGCAGCTTGCACCCACGTCGGACGCGGCGCTGCAGCACAAGCGCCTGATCTGTTGTAGGATTTTCCCTCTTGTCCGGTCAGGCGCGACGTTGCATACTTGGCGCAACACCCAATTTTCTGGGTCGACTTAGCGTTAGAGCGCATGAAACAGACCTCTGCGGCAAATCTTGCATTGCTTCTGGTGGTCGTTGGCTGGGCACTGGCGTATTACGGTGTCATGTCGCAGCTCGGCGACCCATCGCCTTCCGTTCCACGCGCGCAAATCGAAGCTGCTCGACATCTTTCACTTGTCGTATTGTGCATCGGTGTAGTGAGCATCCTGGCCTCGCTCTGGCTGTCCGGTTACAGCTTCTCCGCAGCAAAAGTTCGTGCCAGCGCTTGTGTGGCGCTAATCTTGCTGCCGTCAGTCGTTGTGGCATGGAGCACGTTCTAGGTGGCAGTGCGCTCTAACAACTCATTCGAGGCGGACGGCTTCGCCGCCGCTCAATTCCAGCGTTAGCCGCTAAAGAGCATCGAGTCCCACATGATCGCCATTTTTGACAACAACGATAGTGAGTACTCGGCTTGGCTTCTTGCAAATCCGAGTGGCTACGTCGTCAACATGCGGCACGGCTACTCACCGTCTTACATGGTGTTACATCGCAGTTCCTGCACCACGGTCAATCCCAGCACCTCATCTTCGGAGCTTGGCGCGTTCACAGAGCGCGACTACCTCAAGGTTTGTGGGTCAGAGTTAGAGGGTCTCCGTTCTTTGGCAAAAGCGTTCGGCCGTCCAGATGGCTCGTTTTCGCTAGAGTGCAGCAAGTGCGCGCAGCATCAAGGGCGCGGCTAACAAATCGTTCAAGGCGGACGGCTGCGCCGCCGCTTAACTCCAGCGTTAGTCGTCAGAGCGTCTTTCCTTCGCAGTCGCTTCGCGCGCGTGTCGCCTGCTGGCTTCGCATCGGCTGCGCGCATTGTGTCGTCTTGGGCTGGCCTGCATTGCGGCTCCTCATGCGCTTGGTCGTTTGTCGTATCTTGCGCGCGTTGGTGTATCTCACATCTTCATGCTTTGCGGCGCGCGCGGTTTGTCGCAACGTTGCGTTTGTCGCCAGCGGCTCGTTCGCCGCGCGCAGGCCACATGCTTCGCGCCATTGCCGGGCATTCAAAGTAGCGCTATCGTGCAGGCTACCGACGGCGTAGCGTGCTGCCGTCTAACCCGTCATTCAAGCGGACGGCTACGCCGCCGCTTAATTCCAGCGTTATGCTCTATCCAAACATCACGTTTCTATACAGGGGAAAAACATGTTCAAGAACGTTGCGCTCGCCGCCACTGCTGCGGTTGTATTGGGGTTGACTGGCTGCGCACCAAGGTATGCGGTAAAAATCGCATCAGATCCACCCGGTGCGGAAGTTTCATGCAACGGTCAATCCTACGGCTACACACCCGTCACGAGATATTTTAAGCTCAACGACGCCAACAAAAAATCAGGGTATCTTCGTACTTGCCATTGGAAATTACAGTGGGTCAGCGGAGCGACCTCCTATGCAGGCAATATTTACAATATACGCATGTTCCCTGATGGTGTAACTTTAAGGATATCGAGGCCAGACACACCGAATGCTTATATAGATCATTTTTTCGCTCAAAAACTTCGACAAAATGCAAAAATGAGTGACGTATTGCGGCAACTCCACGATATTAAATCCGAACAGCAAAGGGTAAAGCAACAAAAGCAATCTAACGATCGTACTCAACGCTATTGCAATATGGGTCTTTTAGATAGTCCAGCATGTAAATAACGGATGTTAACTTGTTACGATTTATTCGAGATTGCTGTTTACCGCCTTGCGGAAAATAAATACAACCATGAACTTCTCAATTATATCTCCACAATAAATGAAGGCGTTGAGCGGCCCCTAGATGAAGGCTACTTAAGAGAACAGTATGGCGGGCCCTGGCAATACAATGAAATCATGGGTTACCTACGTTTCTACCGGTATGGCGAAAGCCAAATTCGCTGTACGTATTGGGAAACAACAGCAAAGAGAAAGGTCCGCACTAGAAAGAAGACATTTGTCATAACATCAAATAGCTATTGTCGAGTGCTCTTTTCTAACACGGCATCTAATACTGAATTAGCAAATGCAATGAAGAAAGCTGTTGCTCATTGCGAGAACCGGCTCAAAAATCGAAGCGTAGATCGCCGTCTATTTGACAGCACCGTGAATCACATCGACTGGAAATCTGTACTCAGTTAAGGCATAACAGTTAGCTGCAGCCGACCGTCACCCCGCTACGCGGGCTGCCGGCGGCTGAGCTCAGGCGTTATGCGGCAAACACACATGAGGTACGCCATGTCTGGCCGGTGGGAAACGCATCGTGGTGACGAGTGGTGGTACACCGACTACTGGTGCAAATTTGACGCTGGTTTCAACAGCGCCTTTCCAAGGACGCTCTCCATCGACAGGGCCGAGATCAAGCAAGGTCAGCTTACCGAGACTCGTCTTCACAATTTGCTTTGGTCCACCCAGCAACAGTTCAAAGAAAGTGTGGTCGAGGTTTGTGGGCTGAGTGAGCTTTTTCCTGTTCTCCATGCGCTCCAGGACAAAAGTCTGCTAAAAATGGAGCCGCGAGAGTCCACGTATTCCAAGTGCATCAAAGTCACAAACCTCGTGGCGCCACCTCAAACTCCTACAAAAGCCACCGTGTCCGCAGTCAAAAAGCAGTGGTGGCGGTTCTGGTAGTGCCGCATAACAACTCGTTCAAGGCGGACGGCTACGCCGCCGCTTAACTCAAGCGTTAGACCGCACAGGGGGAATGCATGAACATCAAAGCTCTTTTGTTTACCATCGCAGGCGCGGTTGTGGCTCTCTTCTACGCGCTTGAGTCGTTCTTGGAGTTTCGGGCTGGGGGGTTTGCTGCACCTTTGTTCGTCAAGGTTCTCATCTGCGCCATTGGCGTCTACGTGTTCTTTCGCTACATCAAGCTCATCAAAAAGCGCAAGGCCGAGGGTTCTTCAAGCAGTGCGGTCTAACAGTTCGTTCAAGGCGGACGGCTTCGCCGCCGCTTAACTCCAGCGTTAGGCTCTGCAATTAACAATAGGAGTACGTGATGGCAAAAGAATCTATGTTTTCTGTCGGCGACATCGTTCAACTCAAGTCTGGAGGCCCAGAGATGACGGTCAACGACCAACCAGAAAACATCTTTCAGAGCTACAAATGTCAGTGGTTCGCTGGCAAGAAGCTCGAATATGGCCATTTCCCACACGCGTCGCTCAACCGTGTAGAGCCCGCAAAGAAATGAGCGGAAAAGTGGATGCAGCGAAGTGGATGCTGTCAGAGATTGAACGCTCAGGTTGCCTCTACCAAGATGACGTTGTTGACCACTTTGTAAAGGCAGGGCAAGAGGATCTCTTGCGTGAGAACACGGACGGCAACCTTGTTCTCGGCAAAGCACTTTTGGAAGAGTTCCGCGAACTGACGGACCAAACAGTGGTTTGGGTTAAGCCAGATTTCTATTGGCGATACCGGGTGGCGGAGGATGAGCACGGCAGGCAAGCACGCGGCTAGGCAGGCAAAGCCTAACCACTCGTTCGAGGCGGACGGCTACGCCGCCGCTCAACTCCAGCGTTAGGCCGTGCATGTTCAAAAACGCTCCTGGTTGCCGAATTTCAGGTACCGAGTACGCGTCGAAGCATCGCCGCTTCTCGCTCACGCTCCAACCACCGGATGGTGGGGACGAGTTTTGGGTTGCGTTCACGGACGTGGCAGCTTACCGCTTTGAAACGTCCAGCTATGGTGTCATTGCATCCGTCCTTCAATCGCCGCTCGACTCCCTCATCAGAGGTGACTGGCAGCAGATCCTCCTGGCTGATCAATCGGGTCTTTGGCCCGGGCTGCTCCCGTCCGACCCACCGGCTGCGACCGCCATGGCCTCGCGCTTGGGCCTTCGTGGGTTTACGATCTCTCTGGATTCGGGGGCGTGCTCGTGGGCAATAAGCAATGATTTCGTGCTTTTGGGCCGTCGCAAGCGCGCCTAACAACTCGTCCAAGCGGACGCGCGTACCGCGCGCCGCTTAACTCAAGCGTTATGCCGCCCATGAAAATTATCGCAATCAGCGTGCTCCTACTTCTTGCATCGTTCGCTGCTCCGGCGCCAGCGACAGCGTCAGAAGGTGCGGTCACAGTTGTAGCACTCGAACAGGGCACGTGTTCCTTTTGGAACAACTGCGCGCACTACATGGTCGCAGTCAACTCCGACGGCACAGGTAGCTACATCGGACTGGAAGTTGCCAAGACAAAAGGTGGCGTCGCGCTCAAAGTGCCGAAGTCATCATTTACGGCAATAGTGCTGCAGCTTCACAAGATGAAATATTTCACGTTACGCGACTCGTACTCTTCCAAAGACGACGGCTGCAAGGAACTCCACACAGACCAAACGTCTGTAACGTTCTATGCCGTACGTGACGGCAAGACCAAACGAATTGAGGTCTACTGGGGCTGTCAGCTGCCCGGCGTCATGAATCAATTCGAAAAACTTGCCGGTCTTATCAATAAGCTGAGTGGGGCAAACACCCTCCTCGGCAGCGGCGTCGGCAAGTAAGGTGCCGCATAACAACTCGTTCGAGGCGGACGGCTGCGCCGCCGCTCAACTCCAGCGTTGGGCACCTGATGAAGGGAGGGGAATCATGAAGGTTTGGATTGGCGTGCTGCTTTGCGCGGTCTCGTTAAATGCGATCGCTGCAACGCCGCGGAGTGCCCACGACTATTACCAAGAAATACTGAGCGTACACGGACTCAACCCGCTGGCAACTTTCGTCTGCTTCCCGGTGGATCAGCCGCAAACCTTCTTCCTTATGGGGCGGAGTTCGCAATTCCTCTCATCCCTCAAGGCTGCACACAAGGACATAGATCGTAAAACAAAAGCGAACTTCGAAAAGCTCGTCGGCTCCCAAGAGGTTCTGTATTGGCAGAGTTTTCACAACGGTGTCGGCGTCGATGAATCATTGCTACCGCGCGGCGACACTCCAAATGAGTGGGTACTGAAGTTTGACCATTTAGGGACAAGCAATGCGTCCGGTTGGACAAGGGTTCAAATTACTTGGCCCACGCTCAGGTACAGGTTATCCGTGCACATTGACGGACGCCCAGGTTCCGCCGACTCGTACGGTCAATGTCAACCCATTCCTTCTGGTGACTAACGCCGCGTCGGTGCCCAACAGGTCGGTCAACCGGACGCTCAAGCGTTGGGCGTCAAAGGGGGTCTTTTGAACACAATTGGAATTTCGATCATCGTTGCCACCCTTCTTGGGCCCATTCTGGCCGTACAGGCACAGAAAGCCGTTGAGCGAGCTCGTGATCGTAATAACAGGAAATCCTGGGTGTTTCACACTCTGATGGCAACGCGCTCGGCTCGCCTTTCAGCAGATCATGTCCAAGCGCTTAACATGATCGACCTTGCGTTCTACGGGAAACGTATCTTTGGTATTCGGCATCGAAGCAAGGATGAAACCGCCGTGCTAGATGCATGGCATGAATACCTCGATCATCTAAACACAAAGTACGACGATGACAATTTTACCCTTTGGGTTACGCAAGGCGAGGAGCTATTCGTTAACTTGCTGGCCGCGTTGGCCTCCGATGTCGGATTCCGCTTCGATCGTGTCCAGTTGAAGAAGGGTGCATACTCTCCAATTGGTCACGGCGAACTTGAGTTCGAGCAACAGCAACTTCGCAAACGAACAATTGAAGTCCTTTCTGGCGAAAAGCCGCTAAAAATGGATGTAACTGGTTTTCCACTCAACGAGGATATTCTCAAGTCACAACTGGAGCTTCAGGCCAAACTTGCTGCGGCACTTGAAGGCAAAGGCCGCCTTGCTGTCGAGGTCGTTTCAAAGAGCGCCCAACAAGGCGCTGCAGCTGACGCCAAACCCGCTCCGCGGGTTCAGCGCAGCTGAGCTCAGGCGTTAGGCAACAGGGGAGAGATATCAGTGATCACATGTGCTGAATGCAAGAAGGAATATTCCGACCAGGCCAAGGCCTGCGTGCATTGTGGTGCAAGAAACTCGAACAAAATGAGTGCAGGTGGTAAGTTCGGGGTAGCAATCTTGGTGATAGCTGGTCTTTTTGTGGCCTTCTTGGTCCTTGGCAACCTGTCTTACAACTCGTCCGGCGGCACAGCCACTGGCGCTCAAATGTGCTCGCAGTCGGCCGAGGCCGCACACTACATTGCGGCCATGAGCACGGACTCCAACGATGTCGTCCGCGTAACCAACGAGGTCATCGCAAATCGTAAGTACCCGCTGCTTGGCGACAAGGTTGTTGCTTCTATTGGAACAGTCGTGGCTCTTAGCCGCGGCACAAAAACACCAGACGAGATTAGTGCGCAAATTAGCAGTACATGCGAGCAGCGGCTCCAACAATAGGCAGCTGTTGCCTAACAGTTCAGTCAGGCGGACGCGCGAAAAGCGCGCGCTGCTTACCTCAAGCGTTAGGGTGAAAAGCATATGACCACGATCTCAAGAGTGACCGACGGTGGTCCTGCCGTAATCATCGTTAGTGCAGCGCACGTCATTGCTGAAGATTCCAGCACTATCGAGTTCGAGGTGTTGGAAGCTGATGCAGCTTCGCTTGAATCTTACATCGGCCAAAAGCAGCTTCTGGCGGCCAACGCCTCAACATTCTGGGGCGAGCTCGTATCCTTGGAGCCTTGCACGAGCACGGCTCCCGGCCTCGGTATGTTGCGGCACAAGCCAACCTTTCACGGCGTTATTCGCAAATTCTCAGGTGAGCCAAGTGCAGTGCAGTAAGGCATTGCGCCCTAACCAGTCATTCGAGGCGGACGGCTACGCCGCCGCTCAATTCCAGCGTTGGGCGACTCATGGGGGACTAAGGAGTTATGGAAACTAGGAAAGTTACAACTGTCTTTGGTCGCACTTTCAACGTTCCAGGTTGGATTCAACGGCTGGATACTAAGCACACCCACGGTTGGCAGCTGCGCTACGGTGAATGGACGCTGTTCTCAGACCACACAAACGAACGCAGTGGTTCGCGTAAAGCTCTCCAGCTCGCACGTGCTGAGCTCAAGAACCGAATTCAATCGTTGCCGGCACCCAACTACATCAGACACAAAACATCAGCTCACAAGGGCAATAAGCTCCCTGTCGGAGTCTCGGCTACCGAGCGGGTACGCAAGGGGCGAAAGACTCTGGAATACTACCTTCTAGTCAGTTTTCCGCGATTTGGTGAGCGCGGTACAACCAAGAGCGTCTACGTCGGCACCGAAAACACCTACACAGAGGAGCGGTTCGAAAAAGCTCTCGCAAAAGCAGAGAAAATTCGCGCCAAGGCCGTTAATGAATACACAAAGCTGCATCAGGCCGCACGCGTCAAGCAGGGCGAGCAGTTGTGAGTCGCCCAACAATTCGGTCAACCGGACGCTCACCCGCTACGCGGGCTCGCGCCGGTTACCTCAAGCGTTAGGCGTTTGCTCTGCCAGTGTTTCGGTTCGTGTGCTTCGCCCAGCTTCACGGTAGTTTGTAGTGCTTCGCTTCGGCAGCTTTTTTCCGTAGCAGCTCGGCAAGCCATCGGCCTTCAGAGCTGGTACTTTGTGGGGGTCGGTTGCGTCACGCTCTGCGCTCGTCCAGGCAACAGCTGGCCCAAGCGCATCTCGTCGCAACCGTCTAACTTCTCATTCAAGCGGACGGCTGCGCCGCCGCTTAATTCAAGCGTTAGACCCGCAGGGAAGATTTACGCATGTTTGTGTACACGGAGCTAAGCAAGCAAGAGACTCGGCGCATGCAGCTACTCGGGATTCCGATGTTCCTTGTGGTTCTTGTTTGCTCCATAACCATGGGTGCGCTCTGGAGCATTCTCTTCGCGTCCGTTGCTCTCATCCCCTACTCATTTTTCTACACCAAGGCATACGTCGTCGTGGCTGCACGTAGGTCGTCGCCGCCTGGTCTGGGGTTTTACACAGGCGTAGTTCTGGTACAACTTGTCTTCATTGCGTTGCTGGTGGCCCGCGCGCGGGTCTAACCTCTCATTCGAGGCGGACGGCTACGCCGCCGCTCAATTCCAGCGTTAGGCGGCAGAGCAGCATCCTTTTGTCGTTGTATCGCGTTCGCCGTTTTCAGGCTTCGCATCGGCTGCACGTGTTGTGTCGTTTCGGGCTGGCCTGCGTCGTCGTCTCTCGCGTGCTTGGTCGCTCGTCGTGTCTTGCGCGCTTTGGCGTATCCAGCATCTTCGTACCTCGCGGTGCGCGCGGTTCGTCGCAACGTGGCGTTCGTCGTCAGCGGTTCGTTCTTCGCACGCAGGCCACAAGCATAGCGGCATTGCCGAGCATTCAAAGCAGCGCTATTGTGCAGGTCACCGACGGCGTAACGTGCTGCCGTCTAACAGGTCATTCAAGCGGACGGCGCCGCCGCCGCTTAATTCCAGCGTTAGCGCCCACATCCTTACCATCAAGGTATCTACTCATGAATCAGGAGCCTTGCACCGTCGCTGAGCTGGCTAGCATGAGCTTTGACGGCACCGTTCACCCCCGGGCGTTTTTTGACAGAGCCTTGGAGGTAGCCGTTCACAACTGGGCAGACTTGGACAAGCAGCTTGTCGTGTGGCTTGCCCGCGAAGGCCATCTCACCAAGAACAAACTCCCCATCCAAAATCACGCCGGGCACGGGAAATACTTCATCAACGATGCACGTCGCCACGGCAGACCCGATTTTGATGGCAACTGGCAGAGAGTCGGAGATTTTTACGTCGACACGAAATACAACGCTCAATCCCACATAAAGAATCTTCTCGCTACCCTTCAGCAGCTTGGCGTTCGTGATCCGCATTTCTACTTGGCGTTCCGCACTGATGAAGGCGGGCGCTAACCAGTCATCCAAGCGGACGGCTCCGCCGCCGCTTAATTCCAGCGTTAGGCTCTACACGCAACAAGGGGGCACCATGAAGAAGCTATTTGCAATAGGGATTAGCGCGATTCTTTTGGCAGGGTGTGCTACGACTGCCAACTACGAGGCGATCCTTCGGTCTTGGGTTGGGCAACCCGTCGACAATTTGGTGTCAAGCTGGGGGGCGCCGCAATCTTCGTTTAAGCTGAGTAATGGTGGGCAAGTCCTTGAGTACTCCAACCAGCGTAACATGCAAATGCCCGGTTACTCGTACACGACACCTCAAACCACATATCAAAACGGCACTGTGTCCGCTTATGGTTCCAGCGGCTCAGCTTACGGTACATATTCCGGAACCTCCACAACTTATGTCCAACACCAGACACCCGGATACAACATTGCGCTTTCATGCAGCACTCGCATTACTGTGAATTCAAACGGGATCATCACCAACTGGGCTTGGCAAGGTAACAACTGTAAAGCTCGTAAGTAGAGCCTAACTACTCATCCAAGCGGACGGCTGCGCCGCCGCTTAATTCAAGCGTTAGGCCTCAACTCACCATTTTCACGTAACCCGGGATAGAAGAAATTCCGTCTATAACGTTCGTCTCTCGCGTAATTCGTAAGTGCTGCGAGTTCTTGTAAGCCTGCTCGGTTGCAAAGAGCACATAGCCGCTTGGGTCAAACAACGCACCAGGGAATCGCTCAAGATTGTTGTACCAACTGCCCTCGCGGTGGTACAGCGCATGCTTAGCCCCAACGCCCCAGAGTTCATTCAACTTTCGCCCAGAGAGTTGTTTCGCGGTCGGTGCAGACTGCGTCATGGCCTTTGCTCCCTTCTTTGTCACAAACGTTGTCGGTTGCCTGGCTTCGCTAAGCCCTGCCACTCTCCGCAACACCGTGTTCGGGGTGTCCTCAAAAGGGCGGGCCTGCTTCTGCAGCCAGGCATATACATCGTCGTCGACTCGTACCGTAGGCATTTCGGCGTCCTCGCTGTAACACTGTGACAGTGTTCTACGCCTCGACCAATCGGGTGTCAAGTGCAATTCCACGCCGTTCTGGTGCACCATTGAGGCCTAACCACTCATCCAAGCGGACGGCTTCGCCGCCGCTTAATTCCAGCGTTATGCATGTCTTTGCTACAGCGAGGAGAGGAGTTATGTGGGAAACTGAAGTCGATCATTTCGTAGAGGCGCTAGGTCATGTTTTCCCTGCGAACGCGAGCATTCAACGTCGTCCACCGTTCGACACAGTCTCGTTCAAGGTAGATTGGCCGTTACATACAGATCCTCATCGTCCGAACAAGCGTTCCAGGTTGATCACCGTCTGTCTTTCGCGCAAATTCATGGCGGATTATGTTGAATCACCCCTCACCACCCAGACATCTGAGACCAAGCGCGTCATAGAACATATCACGGCGAAATTGGCACAGTTCGAACCAAACCACGATTCACCGAGTAATGCGTTGCCGCCCGAAGAGAAATGGGATTTTTGAGGGGTATATCTTGGAAACCGTAATTTTCTGGCTCAGTGTCGCGCTTGCTTCTTACTGGACCGTCATGTGGCTGCGGTATTGCACTTTTAGTGTTGGGCATTCTGCCCAAATAATTTGTGCCGCTATGCTTTGGGCAGTAGTCGCCTATTTCTTCTACTCGCCAGACATCTCAAGATTTCATATGCTCTGGGCAATCCCAGTCGCATTTTTTGGTTCGTCATTTGTTTCGAGCCCGTATATAAGGTGGCGCATGCAGGTACTCCGAAAAAAGCACGGCCTCGAATAGCCATGCATAACCCTGCGCTCAACCGGACCTGCGCAAAAAGCCGCGCAGTCCGGTTAGCTCCACGTTAGCTGCCATGAATCCATCGAAAGTCGTGAGAGAGAAGGTGCGGCGCTTTACCGACCTGCCAAACATCGGGCCGGCGGCGGCCAGGGATTTTGAAATGCTGGGCTTTAGCGAGCCAAGCCAGCTTGTCGGGGCAGACCCGTTCGAGCTGTATCAGTCACTTTGCATCGCAACGGGAACACGGCAAGATCCATGTGTTTTAGATGTCTTCATGTCCGTTACCTCCTTCCTTGGTGGTAGGCAACCTGAGCCATGGTGGCACTTTACGGCTAAACGGAAGCGACAATATAGGCGGCTATAGTCGGTTTCTGCATTGCGGCTTGCAGCTAACAATTCGTTCAAGGCGGACGGCTGCGCCGCCGCTTAACTCCAGCGTTATGCGTTCAAAATCTCATGCACATTGAGTATCTAGCTGATCACATGACCTACCTGCCGGAGCTGGCGCGTCTAAACTTCCAAGAATGGGCCAGCTTGCGTCCCGAAGAATCTTTGGAGGGTCGCACGGCTCGGTTGCGGAGTTGCTGCGGTCACCACGAGCTGCCTACCGTTGTCGTTGCCATCGACGGTCAAGAGCTGGTTGGGTCGGCCATGCTCGTTGCTCACGACATGGACTCAAGGCCAAAACTCACGCCATGGCTCGGTGGTGTTTTTGTGAAACCGGAGCACCGCGGCAAGGGTGTCGGCTCGGCACTTGTCCGCCGCATTGAGAGCGAGGCACTGGGGTTAGGCTTCCCAAGTATGTATCGGTACACGCCGCACACGGAGGGGTTGTACGCTCAACTCGGTTGGCCAGTCATGGAACACAGCGTGTATCTCAAATGCCAGCGTTGCCGTCATGTGCAAGAGTCTGGCCGCATAACAATTCGGCCAAGCGGACGCCAAAACCGCTCCGCGGTTTCGCCGCCGCTTAACTCAAGCGTTCAACGGCAATAGCGCTGATCGCGCGCTTCGCAGGGAGCTTTAGGCTGACATGATGAAGTGGAGCCGCCTGATTGACAGCCTCTCGCAAAGATCGATACTCGGTAAGCGCCGCGCGCCGTCGGATAACTCTTGTTGATCCGACGGCGCGCGGCGCTTACCGATCTTCGGAAGCTACGAGCCAGTCGCTTCGGAGCCACTTCGCGTGATACGGCACGAATGACTTTTGCGGCTATCAGCACTATTGTCGTCGAACAGCGCGTTCAAGTTGACCTCCCGACTGCTGTGGCGAAAGGTGGATTTTGAGGAACGGCAACTTAACTATTAGCGTTAGCTGCCAAAGGGGGCACCTTGCAAGGAATACAGCACTGGGCATTTTTGCAAGAGCACGCGGAGAGGCTGAGCCTTGGGTACCAGCAAGTGCTGTGCAACTCGCAGTTGTGGCAAATGGAGCAACTTCGTCAAGTCGCTGGTGAGTTCCGTGGCAAGCCCGGCATCTACTTTTGGGTTCTGGCATACAAGGGCAAGCTTCATCGCATATACGTCGGCAAGGCTAAATCTCTTGGCTATCGCATCCAAAACTACGCCGGCCATTTTCAGCCGCACTCACCAAACGACTTCAAGCTGCAGGTGTTCCACAAGTTCGCGCAAGATCAATTTCCGGGCTGTGAGCTAGCCATGTATTTTGCTCCGTGCAGCGTCGGCGAACTCACCGCGCACGAGAACATTGAAATTGCGGCATTCAAGCCACTACTCAACAAGCGCATGGCACCGGACGCCAAAGCGCGGCACAATCTTCAAACGGCGTTCGTTGCCTACTACCTGTCTGGCTTCGCGGAGGTACTGCATGGCAGCTAACAACTCGTCCAAGCGGACGCGCGTACCGCGCGCCGCTTAACTCCAGCGTTAGCCTCCTTCCAATCATTGGGACACAAATGAGACATCTCCTTGCCTTTGCGTTACTTGCAATCTCGTTCACAGCCAGCGCCGTCATTATTCGTAGCGACGTCAAGGAAGCAAAGTATCGAGTTCCGGCTTCGGCATTCCCCGCGCTGGTCGACATGCCTGGTGAAGGACATGGCGTCCTAATTGCGCCTCAATGGGTCGTAACCGCAGCTCACGCGGCGCCAATGCAAGGCATGGAAGAAGACGTGACTATCGGCGGCGTGGCGCGCAGGGTCAAACGTGTCATCACATATCCCGGTTACAAGAGGTTGCCTGACAAGCTTATCAAGGAGGCCTTGGAATCTGGCGACCTATCCAAGGTGTCTGCATTTCTTGCGTCATCCAACGATATCGCGCTGATTGAACTTGCGTCGCCAGTGACGGATGTGACTCCTGTTCCTCTCTATCGCGGGAACAAAGAAGTGGGGATGACCGTAGAGCTTGTGGGCAAGGGCGCCACGGGCAATGGCACCAAAGGTCAGTATCCTCACAGCTCACATCGCACTGTCTTGCGCCGTGCCTTCAACGTGATTGTTGGTGCAGACGCGCGCTATGTTTGGTATCGATTTGACGCGCCACCGTCCGCCCTGCCGCTTGAAGGCATCACGGGAAGCGGTGACAGTGGCGGTCCCTTGTTCATCGGGGATGGGAGTTCAAGGCAACTCGTCGGCCTGGCCTCTTGGAGCAAATATCCACCGGGCCATCCATTTTGGAGAAAATGGGCACCGGGTCGCCCATTCGTGGAAGGTCTCTACGGCGAAATCGTGTACGCCGTTCGCATCTCAAGCTACATCCAATGGATAAGAATCGTGATATCTGCGCCCACGAGTGCCCGTACCCAGCTCCGGCCGGCGGAGGCTAACAACTCAATCCAGCGGACGCGCTACGCGCGCCGCTGATTTCGGGCGTTGGGCGGCGCGTGGTGTAGGCCCGTGCTAGGATTGTGGTCGGCATAGCAGGCTGGCTAGGCAATGCCTAGCCAGCCCGGTCCGCCACGACCCGCTCTGTTCGGATGGTGCCTATCAGAGCGGGTCTTTTAGTCTTGCCCCGAGCGTCGGCGCACATTGATCGCCGGGGCGGTAACTCTTGTCATGGCGTTCTCCTCATTTCTGTTAGCGGCCACGGCCTAGCATTGCCTCAACCGCAGCTTTTCCGGCAGTGGTCAGCTTGTAAGTCTTCCGTGCCTGTTTCGAACTTCCTGACTTCCTGAGCTGTACTGCAAGTTGTGGCCGCTGCGATATCAGGGCCGTAAATGCGTTAGTAATGTTCGACACCCGGCACCCGAGGTCCCTTAGCGCAGCATTGATTCCTTGGGCTCCGAATTCAGCCGCACCTTCCACGTACTGGGCCCAATACGCGGCGATGAGGACGTGCTCTGCGTCGGTGTCCGGTGCCGCAGCACCGTGCATTTCCGCAAAGGTCCCAAAACGTAGGTCTGGCGTCCCCGGTGGGTCGGCCGCTCCAGCATCATTGGTGCCGCCCGTTGGCTCCGCACCAGGCTGCGGTAGCGTCACGTTTCCGAAGCGTTCGGCCGCCCACCTGAGCACCCGCCCCGTGGCCTCGGCATCAAGCTCTGAGAGTGCTTTGGCTACAGACGCCATCGCCTCCAGTTCTTGGGTAGGGCTAG
>ADIG01001056.1_pt1 | contig 98443 bp, 86 predicted proteins | sample 268288 | NCBI WGS metagenome assembly ADIG01 (sample SAMN02954299, study PRJNA39533) | groundwater metagenome | biome: aquatic; feature: FW106 well; material: groundwater; isolation source: FW106 well in Area 3 of the Oak Ridge Field Research Center (FRC) near the... | place: USA: Oak Ridge, TN ...
ACTTCACACCTTTTGCGAGTACGCCGTCGCTTTTCCCAGGATGTCACGCTCCATCTTCACCCGCGCCAACTCGGCACGCAGCCGGGCGATCTCCATCTGCTCGGCGCTCACCGGCTTGCTGTCGGCGCCCTTGAGCTGACCCTGCCGGCTCGCCTTGACCCAGTTGAACAGCGTCTGCTCAACCAGTCCAAGGGTCTTCGCCACCGAAGCCTGGCTCTGACCACCGTCGACCAGCCGCACCGCTTCTTGCTTGAATTCGAGCGTGTAACGCGCCCGTGTTGTCTTCGTCATGTCGTTCTCCTTGCGTGGATTGAATCACACGGCAAGGGATACGTTTCTCGGGGGCAAGGTCAAGGTGAAATTGTTGTTCTTAACGTTCTCAAAGTCTTTCAAAACCATATGTCGTTGTACCCCGTTATTGCGATGAAAAGCGTCATTGGCGCTTCAGCCAATCGACAGTTATTTCAACGCCATCTTCCAGGCCTACAGAGGGCGACCACCCAAGTTCAGTTTTGGCTAGCTCACAGGCAAGAATACTTGTGGGCACGTCAAAAGTGCGCCCCGGCACGTAGTTGCGAACAACACAGTATCCAAGCGCTCGCTCAAGCACCCCTAGCAGCTCGTTCAAGCTCGTGCCATGGCCCGAACTGATGTTGAACACGCTTTGCATACCATCGTACTGGACCGCCAACGCAAATGCGTTGGCCACGTCGCCAATGTAGATGTAGTCGCGCGTCACGCTCCCATCACCCCAGATATCGATGGCCTCGTGCTTCAGCGCCCTGTGCAGAAAAACACCGACCGCGCCCTGTGCCGTCTCGATTCGCTGCCGTTCTCCGTATGGGTTGGCGACACGAAGGATGACAGCCTTCAGCCCATGCATGCGCTGATACATCAGCAGATATTTCTCTATGGCAAGTTTAGTTATCCCATAAGAAACGCGTGGCTCCGTAGGATGCCTTTCGTCGATGGGGAGATATTCGGGAGTGCCGTACACCGTGCCACCGGAAGAAATGAATACAATCTTTGGTATCTTTTTCTGCACCATCAGGGTGAGCATCTGCAATGTCGCCACCAGATTGCTCTGCACGTCGTAGATGGGATCGTCGTTCGAGCTTTTGGGCAACGTCGTCGACACCAGGTGCACGACGACATCAACACCATCGATGGCCTCGGTGACGTCATGCGTGCTCAGCAGGTCCCCGGTTAGCCATTCCACATGCTCGGTAGATGAAAACGTGCGGTAGGGGGTAACTCTGGGTCGCTCGAAGATACGGACCGAGTGTCCGTCCTTGAGCAGCCTGTCAGTGATGGCTGAACCGATGAACCCGCCACCACCGAAAATCACCACCTTCATCACTAATTACCTCGTAACACCAGGGAGAGTCGTGGTAACCGCACGATAGCCTCCGCGCGACGCCATCACACCGAACAGGCGTTCGATCGCGTGCAACATCGTACCATCGTGATGAATAGGCTCTTGCGGATAATCATCCCAGTCGAGCTTCAGATCAAAGAATGGCCGTAAGGCATCAACACGCGCCCAGAACATGGAGCCCACCGGGAAAAGGAAATGATCCGGAAGATCCAACAAACCCATCTTTTCGGCCAAAGGCATCGCATAGCTTCTATTCTGATCCCAGCCATGCACCCCAGGATTATCCGGGAAAACTATGCCGATCGAGGCATCCTCAGCCAACCGACCCAGAATGATATCAGCCATTCCAACCGAGGCCCCTCCGAGCAGATTCTCCATGAGAAAATAACGCCACCTTTCGATGAAAGCCGGGTTCGGGCAGTGCGGCGAACGCTTCGTGTGCAAGTGTCCGACCAAGTCGTAGTTGGCGGCTATGGTGGGCCCAAACTCCGTCAGAAACGGCCCTACGTCACGCCCTCGATTGGGGACCTCGACCAAAGCTACGAGTTTGCCCGCGTAGCTGCCAAGCAACGAAGTGACTTCCTGCTTAACCTTAGCATTCGGCACACTGACCAACAGATCCGGACGTACGTTGTTTCGTCCAAGCTTTTCGAGAATCTCGGGCAAAAGGTCAGCGTAAAAAACGTGCACATGCAGCGCAACACGGAAACTCGGATCCAGTGCGTGTGGTCGGCTATTTTGGGTGAGGACCTCGTTTTTCCACGGACCCTGTGGCTGCCCGTGCCGCATATAATGCAACAGCGGATCGCTGAAATTCTTAGCCCCTATGTTTGAATCCATATAAATGCCCGGATGGAATCCGGCAAAGGGCTTCCTTGTGTAAATCTGACTAGTCCAGGCTCGCGTGTACATCCGAATTGCTTCGCCGTAAACCGTGCCTCGATTACTGTGATCCAGAAGAAACTCTGGATTCGCCAATTTCAACTTGATGATTTCCTCGATATCGGCGCGCTCCTGTTGAACACGAACCGCAGCGGCCTCCGCGAGCCTCACAAGCTTGTCGACATAGCGACCCATATTAAGTTCATCGCGAACGATACTAATGGACTTATTACCAACCTTTTCTCGCAAGGTGTCCGAGCGCATGAACGCTACGGTCTTATTCGCGAGATCGGCCGTGTCTAGATATGGTGAGACGCATTCCGCCCCAAGGCCGTTCTCGACAAGAATGTTTGCGATACCTGTCGCTCCCGCAAAACACATTACCGGCTTGCCATAAGCCATGGCATCAATCGCTACGTTGGGCAGCGGATCAAGGCGCGAACTGATCATCATAATGTCAGCTTCGCGATATGCCACTTCCAAGCTCAAAGTTTCCTTCAGAAAAACCACGTGCTTCTCGAGACCGGCGCGCCGTACCTGATCAGCCAAAAAGAGCGAATACGAGTCGTGTTCCGGCTCATATCCACGACCAACCCAAACAAACCGAAACTTTTGATCGGTTTCCATGCGTAAGATTCGGGCAGCGCAATCAAGGAAAAGATCCACACCTTTCCTAAAATGCACATTGCCAGCACCCAGCACGACTATGGCGTCGTCTCCCTTCTTCGGCCGCAACGCCTTAAGTACGCGATCCTTTTCTTTCAGCGCAGCCGCTGCGTCGATCTTCAGGGTTGGCAATTCACAACGCCCTTGAGGAATGACGTGAAACTTGGAAGCGACAATTGCCGACTCACTATCCAGCGCGTCCTTCAAAACTAACTGCGACGAAAAAATGGTTTCCGATGACCAGAAGGCCGCATCGCTGAACGCCCCAGGCGGTCTTGTGTACGCCGCAAACTCATGGATCAGGCTGATGGATGGCACAAAATTCCTAGCCAAGCCCTGCAGGGCCCAACGTGATTCGATGCTATTAGTAATGGCAAAACTAATGGGGCAATCCCGTACTAACTGGTCGATGACACTGGAAACAATCAAATAATTTCGACCATTTCTTTTTGGTTTAACCAATACATCGGCAACCTCGCGAAAAAAATCCGTCAACGGCCCTTTGTCGACATCAGTACCGCAATCAAGAAGCATCGCTATGACGTTGTAGCGTTTCTTCAACTCTTTAATGATATTGAAACTGAGTACCGGAACGCCAGAGAGGGTGGCTTCATGCGTCACAACCAGAACGGTCTTCCGTGTCTTATCGAGACTTGCCAGATCTCCGATGTACTCAATTTTGGGCGGCGCGCCCAGCCGGCCCTCGTGACGGCCATGATTGATGTAGTGCTGCAACGGATCAACGCCCGCCGCCGCAATGTCCGGGTACGCCCGAAGATAGAAGTCAGCTTCGAATAAAAAACCAGCCAATCCATCCGCGACCGCAATCGGGGGTTCTGCTCCATCGCCAGCGACCTCCTCCACGTGACGAGCAGTGCTTGATATATCCTCGATTCTTGAATTCCGCGCAAAAATCTTTGAAAAAATCCTTCTCATACCACCCTCTAAAACACGCGGTTAATAATTTTTCACTTCCGTGCCAACAGATCGAGACAGGCCGGACTCCACCTCCGGCAGATCTTTAGATCCGCACACCCGAGTTTACCCTACGCCCGGGGATAACGCGCTACTAGGGTGATTGGAGCATCGCCAATCACGGACTTACGCGGCAGGCTTGCCATAGCGGTAGAGGCGCCGCCTCATGGCGGCGTCCTCTTTAAGTCACTCACGAATCCGTTACTGCAAGACAATTTTGCGCTTGCTTGCACACACGTTTCCAGCATTTACAGGATCTGCAAGGAATACAGTGTAAGTTCCGGCAAGCACGCCCGTAAGAGACGCTGAAACGTTGAAGCCGGAATTGGCCATGCCGTCGCTGCTTAAAGCTTTGGCCACGTCCGGTCGGGCAATGCCGGTGTGCATTGACGCGGAATACGTCTTCGCTCCCTTCAGCAGGAGCAGGAATTTCTTCGCGGCGCTGCCTTTTCCATCGCCCGCCCATCCGCCAAACATCACGTCACTACCGACCGGCACCACTACGTTGTCACTTGCGGCTTGATTATTGACCGTATCAAGCGAGCACTGATTATTTTCATCTGTGGACGGGAGTGCACTGCTGTAGCTGGTAAAAGCAGCTGAAGCAGGACTGGCTGTTGGCGAGGAAGCCCCCGCATTGCTGCTGCCCGCCCCCTGATCCTGCGGTGTACAAGCCGCCAAGCCCAGCACCATTGCTGTGGCAAAAAAGAGACCGCAGCGACTTGGCTTACTACAATAGAATTCGGACATCATTGAAAACCTCTCCTGATTTGACATTTCCAGTCTCACCTTCAGACAACAGTCGAGAGACTAGCACCTAGGTGAACCACAAACATTCTCGTTTCTACATCCACAACAGCATGAAGATGTAATGTTACACGCAGATCATTGCCTACGCTCAATAATCTTAGTCAGCTTCGCACAAAGGGTCTGCTGGAACTCTCGCTGAAAGGCCTCGATGCGCACACGACGCTAAGCCACGCTGTCATTCATGCCACAACCGGACCAAGTCTGTTTGCCGCGCCTCGTCGAGGCTACGCAGTTGGTCTTGAGTATTGCTGGCAAGCTGCTGCTTGATCTTGAGCAATTCAGTATGTTGATTCTGCACCATCCTCGCATCCGCCGAGTGCCTTTCATCTAGGGAACGCCTGAGCAAGCTCTCATCGAATAGCCATCCAGACGTCCGGCAAGCTTGCATGACGATTACTCGTGAAAAATCTCGCCCAACCAGCTTGCATGCCACCGGACACGGCACTTTTGGCGCCCTGTCCGGGAGATTTCCCCGATCATGGACACACGTCTCCTGCAGCGGTCAGCAAAATGCGCCGCGCAATCCACAAAATCGATAGCGCTAACAGCGTCAGTATCTGCGCCGTATTCTTGGCGAGCCCTTTAAATCGCACCTTCTGGTAGACGAACTGACGCTTCATTACCCGCAACGGGTACTCCACTTTCGAACGCACCGCTGCTTTCATGTGCTCCTCGTGTTTGGCAGCGTCCTTCAACGCGCCCTCGGGCATCGCCTCGATGCTCCCGCGCTTGGCGGGGATATGCCAGGTCTGGCCTTGTTTCGTCATGCCTTCACGCTTCTCGGCGCCGATGTATCCGGCATCGGCATACACCGTCTTTTCCTTGCCGTGCAGCAGTTTGCCGATTTCGACCACATCGGCGAAGTTGGCCGCCGCGGTGGTCACCGTTTGCACAGGGGCCGATCTCCACATCCACGCCGATGTGCGCCCTCATGCCGAAGTACCGCTGGTTGCCCTTGCGAGTCTGTTGCATCTGCGGATCGCGCGCCTTTGCGTCGCTCTTGGTCGAGGGGCCGCGTGGATGATCGTGGCATCCACGATCGTGCCCTGGCGCAGCAGCAGGCCCTGGTCAGTCAGGTGGGCGTTGATCGCCGCCAGCACCTTGGGCGCCAGCGCGTGGCTTTCCAGCAAACGCAGGAAGTTCAAAATGGTGGTCTCATCCGGCACGCTGCCGCGGGTCAGTGACAAACCGGCAAAACGGCGCAGTGGCGGCACTTCGTACAGCGATTCTTCCATCGCCGGATCGCTGAAGTCGAACCAATTCTGCAGCAGGTGGATGTGCAGCATGGTCTTGAGCGCATAGGGGCGTCGGCCATTGCCAGCCTTGGGGTAGGCCGGCTCGATCAATCCTAGCAGCACCTCCCACGGCACCACCTGCTCCATCTCCGCCAAAAACTTTTCAGTTCGAGTCTGCTTGCGCTTGCAGGCACACCCCGCGTCAGAGAAGCTGAGCTGCGTCATCGGTCGTGCCTGTGCGTTTTGCGTTTGGACGTTTAATTGTAGCAAAATGCGGGGGAATTATTCAGAGTTCCCCTACCGACTACCTGCAAGTCATGCCAGGTAGATCATGGCAATGGATCTCAGCAAGTTACACACCAGGCGGGTGCTTCTTTGAAATCCCTTGCCGCAAACGCACCATGAACGATCGTCGCTGGAACTCGCTCAGCTCACGGAGCAGGGCTTTCATCGCATCCAGATTGGCCATGATGGCATCTTGCTGGCTGCTGATTTCATGCACCCGATGAGCAGTCACCCCGCAAAGACGGGCCTGTGTTTCCAGCTTGGATCCAAGGTCATCCAGACTGGCATCCATGCTACGTTGGGCAATTATTATATCTGACGTTTGTTGACGCAAATGTGGTATTTCCTGCGCATATTCTTGCGAGGATTGGCGTGCGGCTTCTATCAGGGATGCAATGGAATCCCGAATACCGCCTTGCTGGGCCGCCTGCTCGCCCTGCACCGCTGTCAGTTGGCTGGCCAGGGCCTGGCTGGTCTCGGCAAATCGCAACTCAATGGCCTCGAGCCGAGAATGGGTCGCCTGCTGATACGTGTGCAGTTCATCTCTTGTCGCCTGCTCCCGGGATGCAGCAGCCGCGTTTTGAACAGCACTTGTGTTGTGCTGGGCGACGAAATGCTCCAGCCGATCGATCAGTTGGGCCAGCGTTCTCTGGATGTTTGTCTCACGCTCGCCAAGGTGCGCCTCAAGTGCGTCGAGACGAGCTGCGCTCGCCTGCTGATGCGTGCGCAGCTCGTCCCTTGTCGCCTGCTCCCGGGATGCAGCGGCACCCGCGTATTGAAGAGCACTTGTGTTGTGCTGGACGACGAAATGCTCCACGCGATCCGTCACTTAGGTCAGCGCATTTGTGTGGTTTGTATCGCTTAGAGTCAATCGCTCTTCTAATGAGTAAAGTCGAGTGTGCGTGGCCTGCTGCAACCTCAACAATTCAGTCTGCTTGGCGGTATTGTCGTCTGAAGTGGCCTGCAGCGTTGCTTCAATCAACTGGCGCAACTCATCACCAGGAGTCAGCCTCTGACAGGTCAACTCAACCACCACCGCAGCATCGTACTGAATCGTCAGACTGCGGGCGTCGAGTTCCACGAACGGGTCACTGTCACTCGATGCAAACCGGCAGCCACCGGAATCATCGCGAACAATGAATTGATGAACCGTCGTAAAGCTATCCTCCTTGCAATCAATTTTGATTCCATTGATCTGCAAATCCTGCAATAAAAACTCGCCCGGAAATCCGGAGGGATCGAGCCGAATGAAGTCGAGTCCCGCTGGCGCTTGCAATCTCCATAGGATGCGGGTCGCGCCATGAAGGCCCTCATGAAGAAACTGGGCACTGTCTTCCTCGGAGTAGGCTCCGCTGGCGTGTCTGAAATAGACTTTGGCGACGTCCTTGAACTGACCACCTTGCAGCGGCCCCACCCGCATGAAATTTCGCGCCTCCATCTCTTTCAATGCCACCTGCAGGCCATCCACCCGTTGTTCAAGCTGCTGCAGTTGGTGGCTTTTTTGTGCCGCAGTAACTTTCAATGCTGCAAACTGGCTGACCGTTGCGTCGATTCCATCGAGAAACACTTTGGCACTGCGTTGATAAACATCACTGATCTTCTCGATTCGGTCCCACGAGGAATAGCCATTCGCCTTTTCAAGAAATACCTCATACACGCTGCGTGCAAGCTCCGGAAGTTCGGCCTCATCCGCCTTATCCGCTTTGTGGTGGCGTTCGGAAACGTTGATAAACGCCGCCACTTCGCTGCTTATCTCCTCGATGGCCACAGGCCATTGCAAGTGCAATTCGTGTTCCAATAGGCGCATGCACCCTGCCCAATCGTGTAATAGATTGTCGTAGGTGATCACGGCACGCACCAGATGGCGCGCTGCCAACTCACCCTCAAGGATGTATTGCAGCCACGAAAGATGCGTAAGTTCACTGGACAACCCATCCCTGTCCGCCAGGGATTGCGCCACTTCGGCTGGATTTCTCACAACAAAAACAGCACACGCCTCGACGTTCATATCGCCCAGTACCTGCAACCACAGCGGCAGAAGGCGTGAGATACGTGGATCCTTTACGGCCCACAAGGGAGAAGACGAAAACTCCTGGCTCAGCAAGTCGTAGAGCTTTTTACGGGCAATGGCCGCCGACTCGCTGGACAACCAGTCATCAGGCATAGCACGAACGTCTTGCCAGCTGCGGTCAAGTGCCCCGAGGAGCTCCTCGTGGATTGCAACCACTCCATTGTGTTCCCAGAAGCCCAGCGGGTTGTTGCCCTCAGCCGCCGGCATCAAATCATGGCCGAGATCAGCACCGAGCAGGTTTATTACCCGCATCGTGGCGGATGTGCCACTGCGGTGCATGCCCAGTAAAAGAATGGCCCGATTGGCCTTCGAGGGAATACTCATGTCACCAACACAGCCTCTGCGTTTATCTCACTCGCCACATGGAAATCGATGGTGCCTGTCGCCAGCCGCTGTTCATCCGGCATCACCCGGAACATCGCCACATCAATCAGGCGATCAAGATAGGTTTCGCCGTCCGCGTCATGGGCGGTCACACCGGCGTTGAGGAAATATACCCCCTGCGCCAGCATGGCGCGGAAGCGAAAGCGCGCAGTCAGCACATCCCCCGACCCTGTGATCAGTTCGCTCATGCCGGCCGGTGTACTGGCCGCACCCCCAAGCTCCAGTCCCGTAATCGTCTTGATCATCATGCCGAAGCGCACCGCGACGGCAGCGCGCTGAAAAGAAACAGTATATGTATAGACGTATTCGCCGCCCGGCTTCAGGACATTTACCCGGCGCCCTTGCAGAGTCTCGATGCGCGGCGGCGAGATGGTGGCGCCGCGCGTCTGATATCGCAGCGTGCTTTGCGGCACTAAGCCCTCGTCCAGGTAGGCGGCATCCTCGGGGCTGACAGATGGCTCCGGTGCTGATTCAGCCCCAGCCACGTCTTCCACGTGTTGGGTTTTCAAGCGTGTCGCAGTTTCATCACGGATGCCTTCACGAATTGCGGCGGCCTTTTCGACGGGTGCATAGATCAGCTTGTGGTAGCGAGATACCACGAACTTGGGGGTGCCGTGCGCCAGCACCTCGCCGCGGTCCATCAGGATCGCCCGATCACAAAGCTCGATCACGGTACCCGCTGAATGGGAGACGAAGAGTACGGTGGCGCCAGCGTCGCGAATTGCATTGATCCGCGCGTAACACTTGCGCTGGAAGGCCTCATCACCCACCGACAAAGCCTCGTCGATTACGAGAATATCCGGTGTGACATTGATGGCGACGGCAAACGCAAGGCGGATATACATGCCGCTCGAATAGCTCTTGACCGGTTGCTCAATGAATTCGCCGATGTCGGCAAATGCTGCAATGTCATCGAAGCGTGCCGCAATCTCGCTACGCGTCAATCCAAGTACCGACCCGTTGAGATAGACATTTTCCCGACCGGTGAACTCCGGGTTGAAGCCGGCCCCCAACTCAAGCAGAGCCGCCACACGTCCGCGCACATGGACGGTACCCGTGCTCGGTGCCAGCGTGCCACAAATGACCTGCAGCAATGTGGACTTGCCGGAGCCATTACAGCCCACGATACCCACCGTTTCGCCGCGGTGAACGGAAAAATCAACGTTACGCAGCGCCTGAAATTCCTTGTACCACCGACTGCTTGGGCCCGGTACCATCATCTGCAGGAGCCGATGGTGCGGTTTGTCGTACATCGGGTAGGCCTTGCCCATGCCACGCACTTCGATGATCGGCTCAGAGGACATCGGCGAATCCCCGCTGGGTTGCCATGAACCAGGCGTGCCCAAGCCAGGCCACGAGCCATCCGCCCGCCGTCGCCAATGCCAACGCTACCCAGTTGGGCCACTCGCCCATGAGCACAACTATGCGCGCCTCATCGATAAAGAAGGTCAAAGGATTCAGATGAAACAGCATCTGCAATTTGGGTGAAAGTATGCTTATCGGGATAATTGCCGAGGACAGAAACAGCATCGCCGTGACGACCACAGGCATGATCTGGCTGATATCACGCAAATACACACCCGCAGATGCCAGAATCCATGACAAACCCATCGCCAGCAAGCTCAACGGCAGTAAAATCAACGGCAGTAAAAGCAGGGTCGGATGCAAATGGTGTTCCAGTACCAGCATCATGATGACCAACACTACTGCGTTGATCAGCGCATGAAACAATGCCGAGAACATCATCGGCCACGGCAACACATCAAGGGGAAACACTACCCGTTTGACGTAATTCGGATTGTCGACGACCAGTGTCGGTGCACGCGTGAGACATTCCGCAAGAAAGCCGTGCATGATCAATCCCACAAACAGGATCACAGCATACGGATGATCGCCACCCGCCTGATGGGGCCAGCGGCTTTTCATGACCGTGCCAAAAGCGAATGCATAAACACCCAGCATCAAGAAGGGGCTGATCACCGACCATGCCAAGCCGAAGCTTGCGCCACGGTAACGCCCCAGCACCTCTCGCTTGCTCATCTCCCAAATCAGCGATTTGTTTCGAAGCAACGTGGCAAACGGACCCTCCCAACGGCGACTAATTTGCAACACCGTTGCATTGCTGCTCCCCAATGGCGGCACTGAACTCATCGAAGCGCCTCATCCAACTCGAGGCGCAGATCTGCAATATTCTCCACGCCTACCGACAACCGTACCAATCCATCACTGATCCCCAGCCGCTTGCGATTGGCCGCCGGCACCGACGCATGGGTCATGATCGCCGGATGTTCGATCAGGCTTTCGACGCCACCGAGCGATTCGGCCAGTGCGAACAGCGTGCAGCGCTCGAGCATGCGCTTTGCCTTTTTCAGCCCGCCTTTCACCTCGATGCTGATGATGCCGCCGTAGCCATCCATCTGGCGTTTGGCCAGGGCATGCTGCGGATGACTCTTGAGTCCGGGATAGATCACCCGCTCGACCGCCGGATGCTTTTCAAGCCACTTGGCCAGCTCCAGCGCGCTTTCGCAGTGCGCTTTCATGCGCAGATGCAAAGTCTTCAGGCCGCGCATGGCGAGGAAGGCGTCGAACGGGCCGGCCACGGCACCGACCGAGTTCTGCAGGAAGCCCAGCGGTTCGGCCAGTTCCTGGCTGCCGGCGACCACGATGCCGCCGACCATGTCGGAGTGGCCGTTGATGTATTTGGTGGCCGAATGCAGCACCAGATCGGCGCCGAATTCCAGCGGGCGCTGCACCATCGGTGAGCAGAAGGTGTTGTCGACCACCAGGATCAGGCCGTGCTTCTTGGCGAATGCGGCGACCTTGGCCAGGTCGACCAGCTTGAGCATCGGGTTGGTCGGTGTCTCGGCCCAGATCATCTTGGTGTTCGGCTTCAGGGCGGCCTTCAGCGCCGCGCCGTCGTTCAGGTCGATGAAGCTGAAGTCCAGCCCGGCCGAGCGCCGGCGCACCTTCTCGAACAGCCGGTAGGTGCCACCGTACAAATCATCCATCGCGATCACGTGGCTGCCCGAATCGAGCAGATCCAGTACGGTAGCCGCCGCGGCCATGCCGGAGGCGAAGGCAAACCCGGCCACGCCCCCTTCCAGATCCGCCACGCAGCGCTCGTAGGCCATCCGCGTGGGGTTCTGCGTGCGCGAATACTCATAGCCCTTGTGCACGCCCGGGCTCCGCTGCACGTAGGTCGAGGTGGCGTAGATCGGCGTCATGATGGCGCCGGTGCTGGGGTCGGGGTGCTGGCCGGCATGGATGGCGCGGGTGCCAAGGCCGCGGACGGGGCTGGGATTCGACTTTTGCATGCGCGGATCGTCCTGACTTGGTCAGGGCAAGTCATAAAAGAGCGTTATCTTACCTGTTTGGCCGGTATCGCCGGAACCCGGAAGCGTCGCCCGTTCATTTTCACGGCTGCTCCGCGGCACGATTTCCTGCCTCGGGGTGTTCCGCACGCGGCGATAGTGCGCCAACATGCAGGCGCTGGACCGTCGTGACTGACGGGGATTGCCGTGTTGATCGGAACCGCATGAAATTTCTCCTGTACGCCCAAGTTGACCGCCAAACCATCGGGAAGCAGCTCGGCTCCGCCGACTACAGCTATTTTTTCCTGCTGCGCGCGTTCAGCGGTGTGCTTGCGCAGCTGGGCGAGGTCATTCAACTGCAGGATCCCGCGCAGGCGGATCTGATCCATGCTCAATGCCTAAGCGACGGTGAGCGTTGCGTTTTGTTGTCATTTGCCCCGCCGCACAAGACCGCTTGGGGGCTTGCCTGCCCCACCATCCCGGTGTTCGCGTGGGAGTATCCCGACATCCCCGAGCGGATCGAGGAGGCCTGTTGGCAGGATGACCCCAGACACGATTGGCGACATGTGCTGGGCCGCACTGGGCGGGCGATCACGCTGTCCAGCCATACCGTCGAGGCGGTGCAGCGCAGCATGGGGTGCGGCTACCCGATCGTGGCGATTCCATCGCCGCTCGCCGCCGTGGTGCCGCCGCCCGATCCGGCCCGCATCCCGCCACCGCCCGCCGGCGCCGTGCTCAGGGTGTTTGCCAGCGTGGCCGACAGCTCGCGCATGGGGCTGGACGTGGACGGCCTGATCTGCCTCGACGAGGAGGACGGCACCCTGCATCACCCGGATGACGCCGCGACGCTGCCCGAGCGTGCGCCACCAGGCACCGACGACAGCCCCACCACGCCGCCCCGTCCACGGCTGGACGAGCCTTGCGAAGCAGACGAATCGGAGCCAGCCGACTGCGGCTGGGAGCTGCCGCCGGCAGCGCGCATCCGCACGCGCTTGCACGGGGTGGTCTATACCTCGGTACTGACGCCGTCGGCGGGACGCAAGAACTGGGAGGATCTGATTACCGCATTCTGCTGGGCGTTTCGCGACAGCGTGGACGCCACGCTGGTGCTGAAGCTGGCCGGTACCGACCTGACCTTGCACCACCACCAGTTGTTGATGCTGCTGACCAAGTTGTCGCCCTTCAAATGCCGCGTCATCGCCATCAACGGCTATCTTTCGGACGAGGACTATGCCGCCCTCGTCGACGCCACCACGTATTACGTGAACGCCTCGCTGTGCGAGGGTTTGTGCCTGCCGCTGGTGGAGTTCCTCAGCCACGGTATTCCGGCGCTTGCCCCCGACCATACCGCCATGGCCGACTACATCCGCGACGACCTGGCCTTTGTGCTGGCAAGCTACCCCGGCGTGCCCACGGTGTGGCCCCATGGTGACGGCGAGGTCAACCGTACCAGCTACCATCAGCTTGACTGGCAGTCCCTGCTGCAGGCGTATCGTCGGAGCCACGAAATCGCTGTGCATGACCCCCAGCGCTACCGTCGCATGGCGCGTCGCGCCAGCGAGGCCATGCAGGCGTACTGCGGCGTCGCGGCCGTGAAGTCGCAACTGCATGCGTTCCTGTGTCCGCAGCTGCCCTTGCCGCAGCCGGCAGGACACGGCGCGCCGGTTGCATGGCCAAACCCGCTACCGGCCGAATCGTGATACTGATCATCCATACCAGCACGGCAACCCGGGGAATCTCCGCGCAACTCGGGCGCCCCGAATACAGCTATCGCTTCGTACTGGCGGAGTTCCGCCCGCTGCTTGACGAGCTGGGCATCGTCATCGAGGTCGGTGATCCGCAGCACGAAGTGGATCCGATCTATCATGGCTGCGTGCGCCACGGCGAGCCCTGCGTATTCCTGTGCTTCATGCCGCCAAACAAGGTGCCGATCGGGCTGGCTTGCCCCACCATCCCGGTGTTCGCCTGGGAATATGAGACGCTGCCAAACGAGGCATTCGGTGGCAAGCCACGCAACGACTGGACCCGCGTGCTGACCAGACTCGGCGCGGCACTGACCCATTCCAGCTTCACGGTAGATCGAACACGTGCGGCCCTGGGTCCGGACTTTCCCGTTGCCAGCGTGCCAGCCCCGCTGTGGGATCGCATGCAGCCGTTGCGCGAGCCGATGCGTCACCCCGTGGTCCTGCCCATTGCCGGGCTGGTGATCGACAGCCGCCGCACGGATCTTTCGGTGTATCGCAAGCGCCTGCTGCTTGCGGCGCTCCCGGATATACTGCCGCTGCCGGAAAATGCGCACGAATACCAGGGCAGCATCACCCTGCAAGGCGTGTTGTACACCGCCATCTTCAACCCGCACGACTCACGCAAGAATTGGCTGGAAATGATCAGCGCGTTCTGCGACGGGCTGCGCGAAAAAGCCGATGCCACCCTGCTGCTCAAGTTGACCCATCACGACCCCACCGACCTGATTCCGGAGATGCTCGAAATCGTCTACAAGATGGGACCCATGGCCTGCCGCGTGCTTCTGGTGCACTCCTACCTGCAAAAAGATGACTACGACACCTTGCTGCGTGCCACCACCTACGCACTCAACACGTCCCTCGGCGAAGGACAGTGCCTGCCCCTGATGGAGTACATGTCGGCCGGCAAACCCGCCGTCGCACCACGCCACACCGCCATGCTTGACTACGTCAACCCGGACAATGCGTTCATCATCGATTCCAGCGACGAACCAGGTACCTGGCCGCATGACCAGCGCCAGGCATTCCGAACGCTGCGCCAACGTATCCACTACCAGTCGCTGGTCAAGGCCTACCGGCGCAGTTACCACGTAGCTCGTCACGAGCCCGGCGTGTATGCGGCCATGAGTGCCGCGGCTACCGATTCATTGCGACGTTACTGCTCGATCGAAACGGTGCAGCCGATACTGCGACGCTTCATCTTCGACCAGCTGGACGCTCATGCGGCAACTGCTTCGGATGACTCCCATGTCGACCATGCCTGAAGCCGGCCATGCAAAATACGCGCGGACCAGCCTCGTCCGGTACATGATGCAAGATCCACCCATCGGATCCCTGCGGAGCCACCCAACCAGCGCACCACCAATCCCCCCCTGCAAAGCACGGTAATTCCCATGTCGAATCTCACCAAGAAGCTCCTGGGGTTGCCGCAAGATGCGACCACCGACAGGCAGCCCGCCGAAACGTCTCACGGCGAACCCGCCAGGCAAACATCCTCGACCGACGCCGCCGCCGACCTGACCGGCGCCACCGGCGTCGGACTGCACGACGCCGTGCTGAGCGGATGGTTCCAGAACGACACCAACGAAGTGTTCCGCGGCGTACCCGTAAGTCCGGCTGACACGGTGGTCGATGTGGGTTGCGGCGACGGTGGCAACAGCCTGTTCTGCCTGAAACGCGGCGCCCACGTCACCGCCATCGACATCGACCCCCAGGTGATCGCGGGCATTGAAGCGAGACTCGCGTCAGTGGCGCCCGGCATGTTCGCCACGCGCATCAGCAACGGCAACCCGCTGCCGCTGGCGGATGCCGTGGCCAGCCGCGTGCTGTGCACCGAGGTGCTCGAACACGTCGACGATCCGCAGCAGTTGCTCGGCGAACTCGTGCGTATCGGCAAGCCGGGCGCGCTCTACCTGCTGACCGTGCCGGACGCCCTGCAGGAAAACCTGCAGAAACACGTGGCGCCACCGAGTTACTTCCAGAAGCCCAATCACGTGCGTATCATCGAGCGCGCCGAGTTTGCCGCCATGGTCACCCGTGCCGGCCTGACCATCGAGGAACACACCCAGTATGGGTTTTTCTGGTCGATCTGGTGGGCACTGTTCTGGGCCTGCGAGGTGGATCTGGACAAACCCGATCACCCGGCGCTGGCGCACTGGACCGAGGCCTGGCGTGCCATCCTGGCGCTGCCGCGAGGGGCCCAGCTCAAACAGCAACTGGATCAGTTCATGCCCAAGAGCCAGGTTATCGTTGCGCGCAAGCCATGACCCAGACGCGTTTCTCTCACGCCATCTGGCAGCGGAATAACCGACTGAGCGGAGTGGCCGCCGCATGAGCCTCACCCTCACTCGCGCCCTGTGGCGCTACCGCGGCTTCATCCTGGGTAGCGTCAAGCGTGAATTCCAGGCCCGTTATCGCAACTCGCTGCTGGGCGCGACATGGACCGTGCTGCAGCCGCTGGCGATGATCACGGTCTACACCGTGGTGTTTGCCGAACTGATGCGCACGCGCCTGCCCGGCATCGACAGCCCCTACGCCTACAGCATCTTTCTATGCGCCGGCCTGCTCACCTGGGGGCTGTTCGGCGAGATCCTGCAGCGCGGACAGACGGTGTTCCTGGACAACGGGAACATGATCAAGAAGCTGAACTTTCCGCGTATCTGCCTGCCCGCGATCACCGTGATCAACGCCTTGGTGAACTTCGCCATCACGTTTTCGCTCTTTCTCGCCTTTCTGGCACTGACCCACAGCCTTCCGGGCTGGATCATCTTGTATGCGCTGCCGATCCTGCTGGTGCAGATCGCCTTCGCCACCGGCCTGGGTATCATCGCGGGCGTGCTCAACGTCTTTTTTCGTGATGTCGGCCAGTTCGTCAATATCCTGCTGCAGTTCTGGTTCTGGTTCACGCCGATCATCTATTCCACCGCTACCTTGCCGGCCGCGGCCAGGCCATGGATGAAGCTCAACCCGATGACGCCGCTGGCGCAGGCCTACCAGGGTATCTTTGTATATGGGAAGACGCCGCAGTGGTCCACGATCTGGCCAGTAGCGGTTCTTGCTGCGGGCCTGTGCGTGGTCGCGTTGTTGCTGTTTCGTCGCCGCGCGGGCGAAATGGTGGACGAACTCTGATGGGCGAGGTTCGCGTCAGCGGCCTGGGCAAGGCCTACAAGCAGTATCCCGGGCAGTGGTCGCGCCTGGCCGAGTGGATCCTGCCGGCCGGCAAACCGCGCCACACCGAGCACTGGGTGCTCAAGGACATCGATTTCCATCTGCGCGCCGGCGAGGCGGTGGGCATCGTCGGCGCCAACGGCGCCGGCAAGAGCACCCTATTGAAGATGCTCGCTGGCACCGTGCGCCCCAGTTGCGGCGAGATTACGATCGGCGGGCGCGTGGCGGCCATGCTGGAACTTGGCATGGGTTTCCACCCCGATTTCACCGGCCGGCAGAACGCCGTGATGGGCGGCCAGTTGCTGGGGCTTTCCCTGGAAGAGATCGCCAGGCTGATGCCGCAGATCGAGGCCTTCGCCGAGATCGGCGAGTACATCGACCAGCCGGTGCGCACCTATTCCAGCGGCATGCAGATGCGCTTGGCCTTCAGCGTGGCCACCGCCCAGCGACCGGATATCCTGATTGTCGACGAGGCGCTTTCGGTGGGCGACTCGTACTTCCAGCACAAGAGTTTCGAGCGCATCCGCGAGTTCCGGCGCGAAGGCACTACCTTGTTGCTCGTGTCGCACGACCGCTACGCGATCCAGACGGTGTGCGACCGCGCGATCCTGATGGAGGCAGGGCGCATCCGCATGCAGGGCGACCCGATCGAGGTGCTCGACTACTACAACGCGATGATGGCCGAACACAACCACCAGCGGATCCGACAGGAAACCCTCGCCGACGGCCACGTGACCACCATCTCGGGGACGGCCGAGGCGAGCATCGTCGAGGTGCGCCTGCTCAATCAGCGCGATCTCCCCGCCGACACGGTGGAAGTCGGCGAGCTGCTGCGCCTGCAGGTACGCGTCCGGGCCAACGCGGCACTGCCGCGACTGGTGCTCGGTTTCCTGCTCAAGGATCGGCTCGGCCAGGCCATCTACGGCATCAACACGCACCGCCTCGAGCAGCCACTGGAGCATCTGGCCCCCGGCGACGAGGTCACCTACTGCTTCAGCTTCCCCGCGCGGCTGGGCAAAGGCAGCTATTCCGTGTCACTGTCGCTGTCCCGCGCAGACTCGCATATCGACAAGAATTTCGAGTGGCGCGACAACGCCCTGATCTTCCATGTGTTCAATACCGGCAAGGAAGACTTCGTCGGCAGCAGCTGGCTCGGTGCCAACGTGACCATCACGCGGCACCCGTAGGGGCTGCGCCGGCATACATCCAGCGCAAGGTGTCGTGCAATGGGTGTTGCGGCAGCGGGCCGACACGCGCGCGCAGACGCGCGGGGTCGCCGATGAGGTGCCGTACCTCGTTAGCGCGCACGAAGGCCGGGTTCACCCTGACCTCGATCGTATACCCGGCGATCTCGGCCATCATGGCCAGCACTTCGCGCAGCGAGTGGCCGGTGCCCGAACAGAGGTTGAAGGTGTCGGCCTCGCTACGGGTTTCGAGCAGGCGGCGATAGGCCCAGGCCACCGCGCGCACATCCATGAACTCGCGCCACACATCGAGGTTGCCCAGCTCGATCCGCCGCGCGCGACGACGGAAGTGCGCGACGATCTTGGGAATCAGGAAGCGCTCGGCCTGCCCCACGCCGGTGTAATTGAACGGCCGCGCGAACACCAGCGGCAGGCGCCCGCTCCAGGTGCGCGCCATGTACTCCATGGCCAGCTTGCTGACCGCATAGTCATTGGCCGGCGCCATCGGCGTGCGTTCGTCCAGTGGACCCGCCTGGCCGGCGGCGTTGCCATATACGTTGGCGCTGCTGGCCAGCACCACGGCCGCCGGTGGCTCCGGCAGATCGGCCAGCGCCGCCAGCAGGTGGCGCGTGCCGAGGATATTGGTCCGATACAGCGCATCCACGTCGTCATGCGCAACAAAGGCAATCGCAGCGAGATGGATCACCGCCTGCGGGCGGATCCTCGCCACCGCGGCACGTGTTGCCGCGGCATCGAGCAGATCGACGCGCCCGTTTCCCGCGCCGGCATCCGCGAGGGACAAGCTGCATGCCTCGCAGCCGGCGCGTTCGAGTTCCGCCGCCACGTAGCGGCCGGTGAAGCCGTCGCGGCCGGTGACCAGCACCCGGCGCGACGCCGGTTCAGAAGGAACTGCCATGCTCGTTCCTGCGCAGGTCGGCCTCGACCATCATCCGGCACAAGGCCTCAAGCGACGTCGGCGCGGACCAGCCGAGCTCGGAACGCGCCTTGCTCGCGTCGCCGCTCAGCAGGTCGACTTCGGCGGGCCGGAAGAAGCGTGGATTGATGCGCACCAGGGTCTTGCCGCTGCGCTTGTCCAGCCCGTGTTCATCGGCTTCGGTGCCATGCCAGGCGAGCTCGATGTCCACCGCCGCGAACGCCATGCTGGCGAAATTGCGCACGGTTTGCGTGCGGCCGGTGGCCAGCACATAGGTCTCGGCAGCATCCATCTGCAACATGCGCCACATGCCGTCGACGTATTCCCGCGCGAAGCCCCAGTCGCGCTGTGCGTCCAGGTTGCCCAGTTCCAGCACATCGAGCTTGCCAAGCCTGATCTTTGCCACCGCGTCGGTGATCTTGCGGGTGACAAATTCACGCCCGCGCAACGGCGACTCGTGGTTGAACAGGATGCCGCTGGCCCCGAACAAACCATACGATTCGCGATAGTTCACCGTGATCCAGTGCGCATACAGCTTGGCAACGCCATACGGGCTGCGCGGATGAAACGGTGTCTGCTCGCACTGCGGCGTCTTGCGCACCTTGCCGAACATCTCCGAAGTAGAGGCCTGGTAGAAGCGAATCGACGAATCGACCACGCGTATCGCCTCAAGCAGGTGCAGCGCACCCACGCCGGTGATCTGGGTCGTGGTCACCGGCTGGTCGAACGACACGCCGACAAAACTCTGCGCGGCCAGGTTGTAGACCTCGCCGACCTCATACTTCTCCAGCAGGCGGATGGCCGCACCCATGTCGGTCAGGTCGAATTCGACCAGTTCAAGCTGCGGGTGCTGGTGGATGCCCAGTTCCTCGATGCGCCAGAAGTTGGTCGAACTGGTGCGGCGGTAAGCGCCCACCACGCGATAACCCTTGTGCAGCAGAAGCTCCGCCAGATAGGCACCGTCCTGCCCGGTGATGCCCGTGATCAAAGCTGCCTTCATGCGCGGTTCCTGCATACGGTTGGGTATGGACATGCTACGGGCAAGCCGCGCTCAGTCCAAGCGATCCTTGGCGAGCCCGTGAACAGCCTCATTCCGGAGCGGATCGGGTGCGCGGCCGCCACGGTGACAGCCACTGCGCGTGGCCTGGATCGAGCAGCATCTCATACAGCCGGCCGGTAGTCTCCTGCCAGCTGAGCAGGCTGGGCGTAGCCGGTGTATCCGCTGCCAGGCGCGGCCGTGCGGTGGTGCTCGCCTGGCGCAGCGCCGCGACGAGGGTGGACACATCCTCGCCGTCGAAGTAGCTGGCAAAGGCCGACGATACCTCGCGGAACACCGGAATATCACGGGCGATCACCGGCAATCCATGGCGCGCCGCCTCGACCAGCGGCAAACCGAAACCCTCCCCGGCCGAAGCGGCAACCAGCGCGCGCACCCGACCGAAGATCAGCTCCAGGAACTCGTCGCTGGCCTGCTCCATCCAGATCAGGCCGGTTCCGGCCTGCGCGTGCGCGCGCATCCGCCTGGCCACGGCCTCGCACATCCAGCCCTGGCGCCCGATCACGACCAGAGTCGCCGCCACGCCGGCTGCCCACAGCTGTTCGAAGGCCTCCAGCACCAGCGCATGGCCCTTGCGCGGCTCGACCGTGCCGACCATCAGAAACGACGGCGACGCAGCCAGCCGCGCCAGCACCGATGTGGCATCCGCCGGCAAGCCCACGGTGGGCCGGGTCGAGGCCGGGTCGTTGCCGGGATAGAAATAGCCCAGCGGCAAGGCATCGTGCCGCACGGGCGGGTGGCCGTCATACCAGCGGCGCAGGTCGTCGGCAACGCAGCGGGAGATACACAACAGCCCGTCTGCGTGCGACCCTACGCAGCGCAGCCAACGCGCGTGCATCGGCGCGATGCCTTCCGGAAACCATTGCGGCTCGCGCACCGGCAACAAATCGTAGACCACAAACAGCATGCGCACGCCGCGCACCCGCCAGGCGTCGAGCAACGCCGTATTGGCTGGCAGGTCGTCGGCCACCCAATCCAGGCCGAGCAGGATATCGCCCAGGCGTGGCTGCGCCTCGCGCTCCGGCAACTCGACCGGTCGATGCCCCAGCACCTGCAGGCCGTAAGCCGTGGCGTGTACATAACGTCTACCCACGAGCTTGACCGGCTCGACCCGGTAGCGGTCCTGTCCCAGCGCCAGCAAGGCCGACAGCACGCCGCGCACGACCCGCTCGATCCCGGTATGCAGGCCGCTGCGCGCGGTGGCCGTCACGTCGACATACAGCTGTGGTCGATCCACCCGCGGCAGGTTTGCCGCCATGATGCGTTGCCATTCCTGCCGAGCCGGCCCCGATAACTCCGGGTCGGATGACTTGCGCCGAACGTCGGCCAGCAAGCGCCGTTCCACCGCCACCGGTGACCGGCGCACGAAGTGCTCGATGGCGTCCCGATACAACAAGGCCACTTTGGCGGGATGATGCTGGCCGATCAGGTCGAGCGCACCGGCGGTGAGCTCGGCGCGCCGCTGCGGATCCTGTCGCAGCGACTCAAGCGCATCCACCAGCTCGAGCTCGTCGAATCGATCGGAAACCGCGAGCACCGCCTGCGTCGGGAGTTCGTCAGCCGAGCCGTGGGTATTGACGATGAGCGGCCGGCCATGCGCCAGGGCATCGAAAATCGCCGCCGAGGTCTCGCCGCGCGAGTCGGTGCGCAATTGCACCACCATGTCGGCGGCGTCGAGATGGTCGGCATAGCTCTGCGCACTGACAAAGCCCGTGATGCGGATGCGCGAGCCCAGGCCGGACGCCGCGATTTGGCGGGTCAGCGCCTGTCCGTAGTCGCCGCCGTGATTCTCGCCGACGAACAGCAGATGGCAGCGGGCATCGCGGGCCAGGTCCGAGTGCAGCCAGGCCGACAGCAGGCGCTGGTTCAACTTGGTCGGCGCCAACATGCCGAAACTGCACACCACTAAGTCCCCGGGCTCGATGCCAAGCAGGCGTCGCGCCAAACCACGGTCGCCCCCGGCGCGTTGCCGGGGGAACGGCACCACGATCATCTTGTCGGCGGCCGCCGGGCCGTAATGCAGGCGCGCCTGCCGCACGGCATAGTGTGAATGCACGATCACGCCGGTGGCCCGCTCGATCACGTCGCGATTGACCGGCAGCACTGCGAGAGTGGCGCCGCGCCCGTGCCGCAGTTCGTGCCGCAGGCCGGCATAGCCGTGGCTGTCATACAGTACGCGCGAAAAGCTGTCCGGCTCGTCCGCCTCGTTCGCCATCCAGTTTCGCACTGAGCCCAGGCATGAGTCGTGCAACATCACCACACCGGAATGCTGTTGCAGCATGCCGAACATGTGTGCATGGAACGGCGCATTACCGAAGTGGTAGAGGATCCGCTCCACCGCGCCTGCATGAGCCATGAACCAAGGCAGCGACCGGATCGGGAAGTTGGCCGACACCCATGGATCAACCAGCTCGGGTTGGTCGATGACGACGTCGATATCGTAGTGGCAGGCCAGTTCGCGCAGCAGGCGCGCGCTGTAATCGGCGATGCCCGAGCGTACCGGTGGCAGCGGCGAGACGTAGAGCAGGCGCGGCCGCACGGGAACGCGCCGTTGCCCGGCCCTGTTGGCGCCGACATGGCCCTCGATGGCAGCCCATGCCTGGCGCGCACTGAGCGGCCACGTGAAGCGCCGCACCTGGATCGCCGCGTGCTCGCGCAGGCTGGCCAGAAACCCGCCGTCCGCGAGTGCTTCATGCAGCTTGGCCGCGATCGAGCTTCGGCTGCGCGGGTCGAACAGGGCGTCGGTACGACCGATCACTTCCGGCAAACTGCTCGTGTTGGAGCCGATCACCGCGGCACCGCAGGCCATGGCCTCCAGCGCTGGCAACCCCAACCCTTCATGCAGCGAAGGCGCCACGAACACGGTGCAAGCGGAATACAACCTGGCCAGCTCGGTGTCCGCGAGCGACCCGGTGAAAACGAGCTGGTGCTCAGCCAGCCGGTGCTTGCGCCCGGCTTGGCGCAAGCGCTTTTGCGCGCTCTCGCTGCAGCGTCCCGCCAGCACCAGCTGATATGGCTCGCGCACACCACCCGGCAATTCCGCGAACGCCGCCACCAGGGTCTCGACGTTCTTGTGTGCGTCATAGCCCCCCACATACAGCACAAAGGCGGACTGCAGCTGCCAGCGCTGTCGCCACTCGTCGCGGCATGCCGGGTCGAGTGGGATGGGGCGAAACACCGGATCGGCGGCACCGGAGATGACCGCGATGGCATCGTCCGGCACCTGCAGCCAGTCGCTGGCCTCGCGACGCGACGACTCGGAAATGGCCAGCAGCAAGCCGCAGCGCTTGAGCAGGCCGAGGCGGCGGTAGTACCACTGACGGTAGCCGGCATCATGCAGATGATGGGCCGGGTTCAGCAGCGGAATCAGGTCGTACAGCGTGGCCACGTGGCGACCATCTTCACCGCCATCGCCCAGGGTCACGATCGAATCGTCACCCCAACCCTCGAACATGCTGCTGTGCCAGATGCAATCGGCGCGCAGGCCGGCCAGCAGGGTGGCCTGCGCCGCCGCGGCAAGGTGCATGCGCTGGTGATTTTGCGGATGACAACCGGCGATACCTGATGGCAACGCGTTGACGACGATCCGCTCGCGCGGGATCAATCCGGCAAATTGTGCGAGCAGGCTGGCGGAAGATTCATCCTGACAACCGTTCAGCATCAGCCACAACTCGTGGTCAGCAGCCTCCGCCGCAAACGCCTTGGCCATCGACAAGGTGTAACGGCCGATGCCGCGCAGGCGGCTATGCGACTGCGCCCCCTGCAGATCCAGCACGATCCTCATCGGGACGCCTCGCATGCCTGAGCGCACCGGTGGCTCGTCCCCGGCGTCGACCCGACCGGAACCCAGCGGCAGCGGAGTGGCTCAACCACGAGGGTAAAGCCTCGAGCGCAGACGCCGGTGCAAGCCAGGTACCGTGCGCGCCACGATGCCCGCTACCCGGCGCAGCCACGGCACGCGCAACATGGCCCGCAACAGGTTGCCCACGCCTCTTCGGCACGCCGACACCGAAGCGGACAGGCTGCGCAGCGGGCGCGTCAGGCGCCAGGAACGACTGCCCAGGAAGGATGCGCGCATGGCGGCATGTTCACGCGCCAGGTCGTCCAGCCGGCGGCCGAGTTTCACGCGGGCCCGATCGACCTCCCAGATTCGCTGCAACTGACTGTCGCTGGCCAGCAGCAGTTCGCGATACTCAACCTGCACAGCGTTCATGCGCTCACGCAAGACCGAGAGGTCGTGCTCGAGTTGGACCAGTCGGGTCAACCGCGCATCCGCCAACGCGCGCCAGTCGACTACACCTGGTGGCGTGCCCGGCGCAGACCGGTCGGTCTGAGCGTGCGCCATGCTGGCATTTCTGTTCGTCATACGGTCCTTTCATCCATTGCCGTGTTGCCCCCGCGGCGCCCCAATTGCAGCCGTGGGCTGATCGTTGATGGCTTACACCAGGCCTTCCGGTACGCTCCGTGGCCGGGCCTGCTCGACCGGTTCGCAATCCGGCAGCGGCAGCCGCGCGGCCAATACCTTCATGCAAGCTTCGACCGAAAAATCACGTGCCATGTCGCGCTTCGCCTGTGCACCCAGCCGGCTCGCCAGGCTACGATCCTGGTGCAGCGCCCGCATGTGCCGGGCCGCATGTCCGGGGTCGGGATCGGCCCACTGTTGCCCTTCCCCGTGAGGATAATCTCCCGGCTGCACGGCAATCATCCGATAGTCGACCAGGCAGCTGTTGTCTGCCGTCATGAACTCCATGTTTCCGGAGTACGCGGTCGCCACCACCGGCTTGCCTATGCACATGGCTTCGGCCATGCCCAGACCGAAGCCTTCGCAGCGGTGCAGCGAAACATACACATCGATGCAACGATGCAGTGCCTGCAGATCGGCGCGCTCAAGCAGGTCGTCGCGCACGACGATGCGCTTGTCGGCAGCGGCCAGGGCGAACAACTGCATAAGCAAGGCGAGATGACGATCCCCATTGCTGGACTTGATCAGCAAGGCGACCTTCTCATCCCCGCGCGGGAATGCCTGTCGAAACGCCTCGATGACCGCGCCGGGGTTCTTTCTGACGATCGACGAGTTGAAGTCAAACGAGCAAAAAAACACGTAATCGTCCTCGCGCAGGCCGAAATGCCGGCGTTGCAGGCCGCTGTCGTCGCCCATGACCAGCGGCAGCGGCACCCGCGTCACCGGCTTGTCGCAGACCTTGCGCACGGCCTGTTCGACGAAGGCCGACGAGACCATGATTTCGTCGACGTGGTCGAGCGCGGCAAGCCAGCCTTGCGGGAAGGTCTCCAACTCCCAGAACCAGTAGCCGATCAGGCGACCCGTAGCCGGGGCATGGCGCGCGATGCCGGGCAGCGCCTCCTCCCAGTGATCCGGGTTGATGAAGATCAGGTTCCACGCGAACGACGAGGTCACGCCCATGTATGGACCCAGCGTGGTGTCAAGCCGGGCGTGGGGGATATCGATGTCCACATCGTGCAAGGCCACGGCATGACCGGCGGCCAGCAACGCATGGGCATATAGCCGCGCGCATTCACCCAGGCCCATCCAGCGTGAAAAGTATCCGTACATATTGACCCCGTCGGGTGGGGCATCCCTCCGGGTTCTTGCAGCCGCCGCTGCCACGGCGACGGCTGGCGTGCTTCGCCTGTGCCAGTCCGGCGTGCGAGGAAAACCGAGATCCTGTCGCACCGGCTTCTCGATCGCGCCCAGTATCCATTGCCGCACCGCGGGCGGAAAGCCGTGACGCACCGCTGCAAGGCGGGGGCTCAGCAGCGCGCGAAGGATGAACCTTCGTGCCACCGGACGAAACGTTTTCAGGAAGGGAACGGGCACACCCACCTCGGACAAGAAAGAACTCAGCGCAACGTCTGTGCTTCCTGACGCCAGGTCCCTGGCCAACGCCTCACCGTCGTCCGCTCCAACCCACCAGCAGAGGTGTGGCAACAATGCCCGGCATGAACGGACTCCGCAAGCCCGCCCCAGCGGCCTGACCCGGTGCGACGCGGCTTGTGGCAAAATAAGCCGATTAACCTTGGAGAGTTGCATGCAGACGTTGCTGGTCACCGGCGGAGCCGGTTTCATTGGCGCCAATTTCGTGTTGCAGGCGGTTACCGATGGCTTGCGCGTTGTCAATCTGGACAAGCTGACCTACGCCGGCAACCTGGATACCTTGGCCGCGCTGCGGGGCAACGACCGGCACGTATTCGTGCACGGCGATATCGGCGACCGCACACGCGTGGCTCAGCTGCTGGCCGAGCACCGGCCCGATGCGATCGTCAATTTCGCCGCCGAGTCGCATGTCGACCGCTCGATCGACGGCCCCGCCGAGTTCGTGCAGACCAACGTGGTCGGCACCCTGGGCCTGCTTGAATGCGCCCGCGACTATTGGCGTGGGCTGGAAGGGGCGGCGCGCGACAACTTCCGCTTCCTGCATGTGTCGACCGATGAGGTATACGGCTCGCTGGGCGCCGCGGGCAAGTTCACCGAGACCACGCCGTACGCCCCGAACTCGCCCTACTCCGCGTCGAAGGCCGCCTCCGACCACCTGGTGCGGGCGTTCCACCACACCTACGCCCTGCCGGTGCTGACCACCAACTGCTCGAACAACTACGGCCCGTACCAGTTTCCCGAGAAACTGATCCCGCTGGTGATCGCCAAGGCGCTGGCCGGCGAAGCGTTGCCGGTGTATGGCGACGGCCGGAACATCCGCGACTGGCTGTTCGTCGGTGACCACTGCAGCGCGATCCGCCGCGTGCTCGAGGCCGGCCGCGTGGGCGAAACCTACAACGTGGGCGGCAACGCCGAGCGCGAGAACCTCGCCGTGGTGAAGACGATCTGCGGCCTGCTCGACGCACGGCGGCCGCTGGCCGGCGGCCAGCCGCGCGAAGCGCTGATCACCTATGTGAAGGATCGCCCCGGCCACGACCGGCGCTATGCGATCGACTCCGGCAAGTTGCAGGAAGAACTCGGCTGGCAACCTACGCACACCTTCGAAAGCGGCATCGCGCAGACCGTGGACTGGTATCTTGCGCACCAAGCGTGGGTGCAACGCGTGCTCGACGGCAGCTACCGCATGCAGCGGCTCGGCGCATGAGCGCACAGAAGGGCATCATCCTCGCCGGGGGTTCCGGCACCCGGCTGCATCCGATCACCCGTGCGATCAGCAAGCAGCTTTTGCCGGTGTACGACAAGCCGATGGTCTATTACCCGCTGGCCACGCTGATGCTGGCCGGTATCCGCGAGGTGTTGTTGATCAACACGCCGCACGAGCAGGAAATGTTCCAACGCCTGCTCGGCGACGGCTCGCAGTGGGGCATCGACATCCACTACGCGGTACAACCCTCGCCGGATGGCCTGGCCCAGGCGTTCACCATCGGCCGCGACTTTGTCGACGGCAAGCCCAGTTGCCTGGTGCTGGGCGACAACATTTTCTATGGCCACGGCTTCACCGAACGACTCAAGCGCGCCGCCGCGCGCGAACGCGGCGCTACCGTGTTCGGCTATTGGGTGAAGGACCCCGAGCGCTACGGCGTGGCCGAGTTCGACGCCACCGGCAAGGTGATCGGGCTGGAGGAAAAGCCCGCCGCGCCGAAGTCGCACTACGCCGTCACCGGCCTGTATTTCTACGACGAGCGGGTCTGCGACTACGCCGCGGCACTGCAACCCTCGCCACGCGGTGAGCTGGAGATCACCGATCTCAACCACTGCTATCTCGACGACGGCTCGCTGCAGCTGGAGCAACTCGGCCGCGGCTTCGCCTGGCTCGACACCGGCACGCACGAATCGCTGATGGAAGCGGGTAACTACATCCAGACGATCGAGAACCGGCAGGGCCTGAAAGTGTGCTGCCCGGAGGAGATCGCCCACTTCAACGGCTGGATCGACGACGAACAACTGCTGCGCCTGGCCGAACCGCTGGCCAAGACCGGCTACGGCCAATACCTGCAGCACCTGGTGCGCGAGGGCCACGCCCGATGAAGGTGATCGAGACCGCGCTGCCGGGTGCGCTGATCCTCGAGCCGCAGGTGTTCGGCGACGCCCGCGGCTTTTTCTACGAGAGCTACAACCAGGCGAAGTACCGCGCCGTCGGTATCGACCACCACTTCGTGCAATCCAATGTTTCGCGCTCGGCGCGTGGTGTGCTGCGCGGCTTGCATTACCAGTGGCCAAACCCGCAGGGCAAATTGGTCAGTGTGCTCGAAGGTGAGGTCTACGATGTGGCGGTGGATATCCGCCACGGCTCGCCCATGTTCGGCCAGTCGGCGGGCGTGATGTTGACGGCCGCCAACCATCGGCATCTCTGGATTCCCGAAGGTTTCGCGCACGGCTTCTGCGTGGTGTCTGAATTCGCCACCTTCACCTACCAGTGCACGGCACTTTACGATCCGAAGGCGGATGCCGGCATCCGCTGGAACGATGCCGCGCTGGGCATCGACTGGCCGGTCAGCGACCCGTTGCTGTCGGACAAGGACGGCAAGACGCCGCTGCTCGAAGACGTGCCGCCGGAGCGGTTACCGGTCTACGTACGGTGAGAACCCTGCTGCTCGGCGCCAACGGCCAACTTGGTCGTACCTTTCTGGAGCACGGCGGCCTGGCCACGCGAGGCAATCTGGTGGCGGCCAGTCGCGACGGCGTGTTGACTGGTGGCGGACAAGGCGAGATCGCCGACCTGTCGAACCCCGAGTCGCTGCCCGCCCTGCTCGACCGCGTGCTGCCGGACGTGATCGTGAACGCTGCCGCCTACACCGCGGTCGACCGGGCCGAGCAGGAAGAGGCGCTGGCCACCCGCGTCAACGGCGAGGCGGTCGGGGTGATCGGTCGCTGGGCCGCGGCGCATGGCGCGCTGGGGATCCACTACTCCACCGACTACGTCTTCGACGGGCGCCAATCGCAACCCTACGCGGTGGATGCGCCGACCGCACCACTGGGTGCGTACGGGCGCAGCAAACTGGCTGGCGAACAGGCACTCAAGGCCAGCGGCGCTGATCACCTGATTTTCCGCACCGCCTGGGTGTATGCCGCGCACGGAAACAATTTCCTGCGCACCATGCTGCGCCTGGGCGCCGAGCGCGACGAGCTGCGCGTGGTGGCCGACCAGCACGGCGCACCCACCGACACCGGCCTGATCGTGGCGGCCAGCCTGGCGGCGCTCGATGGCTGGCAGCGAGCGAACGCCACGCAACGCAAACAACTCCAGGGCACGCATCACCTGGTCGCCAGTGGCGCGACCAGTTGGCATGATTTCGCCACTGTCATCTTCGCGCAGGCCGTCGCTCGCGGGCTGCTCGCCCGCGCCCCGCGAGTGCTGCCGATCGCCACCGCCGATTACCCGACTCCGGCGCAGCGCCCGGCATGGTCGCTGCTGGACAATCACGGCTTCCAGAAAATGTTCGGATTCCCCCTGCCCGATTGGCGCGAAGGACTGAGCCACGTGCTCACCGATCTCGCCCGACAATCCCCCAACCAAGCGTAGGAGCCCACTCGCTGGCGATGCTTTTTGTTCGGGATTCGGGATTCGAAAAAGCATCGCCCGCGAGCGGGCTCTACAGGATATCGCGGCTGATCGACAGCAGAGCGGCGGGCACTGCCCGCCCTGCGCGACGGGGAAATGCGGCGTAATCCAATCAAACACGCCACTTGGAATGAGCTCAAACCAGCCATTCCGGTCCAAAACCAGCCGCCGGCAAATTTGTCTGGTAGTCAGAGCTTCAGGTCAGAATGCGAGCCGATGCGTTCGAGGCGCAGGATCTGCAGATCCTTGTGGCCTTTCCCCTTGTCGACCGGCTTCGCGTAGATCAGCACCAGATCAGGGTGTATGTGGATGTCGCCGGCAGCGCCCCAGTTCCTTGTCAACGCATGCTCCCGATAGTGCTCAGGCAGTTGGCTGTCGCTTGCCAGAAGCGTGATCGCCGCGCGCAGGTCAGCATCGAGCGTCTTTGCGTGGGAACCCTTCAATTCGCGCTTGTAGTCCGTCTTGAACTGGGACGATCGCTTAATCGTCCGCATTCAGGTCCGCCATCAGTTCGTCAACGCTGGCGAACATCGCCACGGCGCTGGGCCGGCGGGTTCACGTGGCGCTGGAAGCTGCCTGAGCCTGGCAACCTGGCAGCCTGTCGGGCTTCGGTCGGCCGGTCTGCGAATCCGGCCTATAAAGCAACGCTATGCCGCTTTTGCGTTCCAGCGCGCCGATAACGCCTCGCAAGCCAGGGCGACAACATGGGGGATCGGCCGGCTGCCAGTGCGGTAATGAGCCATCATGCGACGGCTCAAGCCCAGCGCATCAGCGGCACTATTGAGGGACAGACCGTGCAGGGTCATCCACGCGGCGAAGCGCTCATGGCCCCATTCGCCCGCCTGCTCCCGCGCCAATTCGTAGAGTTGATCCGCACCCATGTCCACTCCGCCCGGCCACAGCACGGCATGGCCCCAGGCATCAGCCTTGGCCTTGCGGAAATGCGCCGGGTCGCGCAGCGATGCATAAAGCTTGAAGCGTTTGATCAGACGCGAAACGTCTACCGGCAGGGTTTCACCGGTGCTCCAGGTGATCATGAGCGTCATCGACGGCTGCGTCTTGACGGTACGGATCAGAGGTGGTTTGTTCATCGCACGATCTCCTTCCACTTTGCCAGCAGCATTACCTTGTTTGCCGCGATCCACGCCATGGCCGATGCGAGCCTCGCTACCGGCCGTATGGTGCCCGACACACTCAGCGATTCGATCTCGACCGTGCAGCGACTGCCATCACGGAACTCAACATGCACATGCGGCGGGCGGTGATCGCGCGGGTAAATCGCGATATGACACCCGGCAAACTGCTTGAGTCTCGGCATGGTTTATCTTGGTGTAATGAGTTCACCATGTCAATGCAATGATCCAGCCCACAAACAAGTAGCAGAGCCGCCGGCGATGCTCTTGTTTGGGATTCGGGATGACCAGCCGTTCGGCTGTTGAGAGCCGGGAGTCGCAAGAGCAGGAGCAGGAGCATCGCCCGCGAGCGGGCTCCTACCGGTCCGCGCGGCCCATAGGGTTGGGGTGACGACCAACCGCGACACGGAGGGTGCGTTTAGTCCACAATCTTGTGGATTCTCTCCATGGCAACCGACGGAACGACATGTTGATCCCCCTTATCCTCAGTGGCGGCAGTGGTACGCGGCTATGGCCGGTGTCGCGCAAGAACCTGCCCAAGCAATTCCTGACGCTGACCGGCCACGGCACGCTGTTCCAGCAGACCATCGCACGCACTCGCCGGCTGCCGGACGTCGCCGCGCCGATCGTGGTGGCCAGCGAGGACCACCGCTTCCTCGCCGCCGACCAGTTGCTGGAGGCCGGCGTCGAGGGCGCCACCATCGTGCTCGAACCGCTGGCGCGCAATACCGCGCCGGCGATCGCACTGGGCGCGCTGCAGGCGCTTGCGCGCGATCCCGATGCGCTATTGCTGGTGTTGCCGGCCGATCATCTGATCGATAACCAGGCCGCCTTCGTCGATGCGGTGAAACAGGCGCTGCCGCTGGCCAAGCAGGGCTGGCTGGTCACGTTCGGCGTTCGTCCGGACCGGGCGGACACCGGCTTCGGCTATATCCGCCGCGCCGAGGCCATCGACGATCACGGTTTCCGCGTCGGCCAGTTCGTCGAGAAGCCCGACCAGGCCACCGCCGAGACCTATCTTGCCGATGGCGGTTACGACTGGAACTCCGGCATGTTCCTGTTCAAGGCCTCGCGCTTCCTGGAAGAACTCGCCACCCACGCACCCGCGATGCTGACCGCGGTGCGCGAGGCGCACGCGAAGGCGCACGCCGATCTGGATTTCGTGCGCGTCGATCGCGACGCCTTCGCGCAGGTTCCCGACAACTCGATCGACTACGCGGTGATGGAGAAGACGCAGCGCGCCGCGGTGATCCCGGTCAGCTGCGCGTGGAGCGACATCGGCTCGTGGTCGGCCTTGTGGCTCAGCGGCAACAAGGACGCCGACAGCAACCTGCGCGAAGGCGACACCATGGCGGTGGACACGCGCAACTCGCTGCTGCGCTCGCACCCGCGCCACCTGCTGGCCACCGTGGGCGTCGACGACCTGATCGTGGTGAGCACGCCGGATGCCACCCTGGTGGCACGCCGCGACGCCGCGCAGGACGTCAAGAAGATCGTCGAACAGCTCAAGGCCGCCGGCCGCAGCGAACACTCGCTGCACCGCATGGTGTACCGGCCGTGGGGCAATTACGACTCGCTGGAGGCGGGTGAGCGCTTCCAGGTCAAGCGCATCCAGGTCAAGCCCGGCGCCAGCCTGAGCCTGCAGAAGCACCACCATCGCGCCGAGCACTGGATCGTGGTCTCCGGCACCGCCGAGGTCACCTGCGACGACAAGGTGTTCCTGCTCAGCGAAAACCAGAGCACCTACATCTCGCTGGGCAGCAAGCATCGTCTGCGCAACCCCGGCAAGGTGGTGCTGGAACTGATCGAGGTGCAGTCCGGCAGCTATCTGGGTGAAGACGACATCGTGCGTTTCGACGATGTCTACGGAAGAGCCTGAGGCGTCGACGAACGTGCATCATCTGCAGGAGCGCTCCCTGTCGACAAGGGACTTCCTTCGGTTGTGCGCGGGGGTGGCCAACCACATGGGTGCCGACCTCGAACAGATGTACCGGCGCGTCCTGTTTACCATCCTGATGGGCAATCGCGACGACCACCTGCGTAACCACGGGTTCCTGCGCGAGGGTAACGGGTGGCGCTTGTCACCTGCCTTCGACATCAACCCGAACCCAGAGAAGGACGTCCACGCACTGGCGCAGCCCGATCGGCATCACCACCTGACAGCGTTTGGGCACAGCGCGAACGTCGTCGATGGCACCGGACCTGATAATCATGAGGAGGCGATACTTATGCACCATGAAAATCCATCATCAAATGAACGTTTTCCATGGTGGATCGGCAAGCTCACGGAACGTATAAGCTCACGAGACGTATTAAAAAAGCGGTTTCGATTTCATCCGAATTATTTCAGCGCGCAAGGCCAGTCCCGGTGAAGCGCGCCCGTATCGAGATTTGAAGCATGAACAATGATATGCCAGAACTTGATTTTAGCGGCGCCAAACGCGCAGCGGATGTACCGCAACTTGCTCGGATCCAAAAGGAAAACAAGGGCAAGGAACACATCACCATCCGGCTCGATGCCGACGTGTTGGCGTGGTTTCGTAGCCAAGTGGCTGGTGGCGGCAATTATCAGACCTTGATCAATGAGGCGTTGCGCGCGTACATGCACGAGCGCGATGGCTCACTTGAGCGCACCTTGCGTCGCGTCATTCGCGAAGAACTTCACGTCATCTGATTTCACAGGCTCAGGTCGATCGCCGCGCCCCAGGAGCGTGCCACGGTTGCAACTGGTGCACCATCAGCGCATCGGTGAGCAGATCCAGATAGCGCCGCGTGGTCGATTCGCGGACGCCGAGCGCTCGCGCCGGCTCTGCCGCGCTCCAGATCCGGCCCTGATCAAGGGCGGGCACGGCCCGCCGGCTCTTCTGCATCAAGGCAAGAGGTGATCAAGAGCCAGCGTCGGGAGAGGAGAGGGTTCGGGCGAAGCCTGCGGGCGCAGGATTCAAGATTGCGCCTGTACGCTCCGCCCGAACCCTCATCCGGCGCTTCGCGCCACCTTGGCGCCAAGCTGCCATTCAAGTCCGGGCCTTGTCGCGGCCACCCGCCGTGTGCATGGCGGATCCAGCGCGCTCTGCTTGGCTTGCATGCTTCCGTGCGCACCTCTCGGCTTCCTTTTCCTCAATGGAGCGACCATCCAGTGGCTGCTTGCGGTCGAAGCGTTTTTGAAAACATTCCTCGATGAATTGAGCAAGCGGCAGCTTCCAGGGCTCTTGCCGGTGGTTCGCGATGCCACCGAACTTGTTGGGATTCATCCCCAGTTCGCGAGCCATTTGAACCTGAGCATGCGACAGGTGATATCGTTGGCGGGCGTCAATCCACGGCTTGAGCTTGGCGGGAACAAACCCGGCTTTTGGCATGACCGACATCTCCTTCAAGACACTACTTTCCAACCCGAATGTTTGAATTCGCTGCTGCTCAACCGCCGACCCTCGACCTGCGATCGATGAGGCATGACCGGCTCGAAGCTGATTACGCGCCGCGTACCTGCCACGTCGCATTCGGCGTGGCAGATGCCGAAATGTTACCGCCGCGGTCGGGTGGCGTCCGCTGGCCTCGGTTAGTCGGGCATTGCCTGACGCCCTCGTGCTTGTACAAGATACTCGATCCGCCAGCGGACGGCCTCGTCGCCAGACATATATGCCTGACATCCAACTGACTCCTGCGGGCAACCTGCGCTGGATTGAGACGGAATCTTCTGACCGGGATCTGTTGGATCCGGGGGTACGCGACGCGTTCCTCCTCGACTGGCGCGAGGGCTTGTTCTTGCTGGCCGCGCGAAGGCCGGAAGCTGCGGCGTGGCCGAGCCTGCGCTATTGGCAGACCTTTTCCGAAATGTATGTCGCCGCCCTGTGCCATGTCCCGGCGGAGATGCCGGATAGCGTCATCCAGGCGCCGACGGCGGGGCAACTCGACGCCTGGATTCTGGGCGCGCCTCCGCTGCAGGGAGGCGAGTATCTGAGCGCCGGGTTGCTGGTCGACATCTGGCATGGCTTGAACGACTGGGTGCAGCACGCGCTGCGCGCTGATGGCGGGCTCGATCGCTTCATGCAGCAGCGTGCACCCAAGTGGCGCCAGGTCGGGCGCGTCTGGCTGCATCTGGCAGAAAACCGGAACGATCCCGAATTGCCTTTCGCCTTCATGGCGACCTACACCAGTGGGCTTGGCAGCGGTGGGCGACTCAAGCACCTGCCGCTGGGTACGGCGCTGCAGCAATACGCGGGTGCAAAGAACCGCCCGGCCCTGATCCGACTGCTGACTCCGGTACAACAGGCCGCCGCACGCTGTCCATGGATGAAGCGTTTGGTGGACAACGGCCAGATTTATCAGCCAACGGCATGGTCGGCGCAGCGCGCCCATGGGTTGTTGACCAGCTTGCCGCAACTGGAGGAATGCGGCCTTTCGGTGCGTGTGCCGGACTGGTGGAAGGCGCGACCGCGCGCCCGGGTGCGGGTAAACATCGACCGCCGCGACGCCGTGCGCATGGACACGGACGCCATGCTGGACTTCGATGTCGGCGTGGCGCTCGGCGACAGGTCGCTTTCAGCCGGGGAGATAGAAGACCTGCTGGCCGGCGACGACGGACTGGTCCTGCTCAAGGGTCAATGGGTCGAAGTGGACCGGGAGAAACTCCAGCAGGCGCTCGAACATTGGCGAGCGGTCGAAAAGCAGGCGCGCAGCGGCCAGATCTCGTTCATCGAAGGCATGCGCCTGCTCGCGGGCGCGCCGGCAGACTTGAGCCTCGGGCCAGAGATAGAGACCGAACAGGTATGGATGCAGGTGCAGGCGGGAAGCCGGCTGCGCGAGCTTCTCGCCGGATTGCGCAACCCGGGCCAGCTCAAGACCGTCGACGCCGGCACCGCGCTGCAGGCGACTTTGCGTCCCTATCAACGTGAGGGCGTCGACTGGCTGCGGTTCCTGTCCGGCCTGGGCCTGGGTGCTTGCCTGGCCGACGACATGGGACTGGGCAAGACCCTGCAAGTGCTGGCCTTGATGCTGTCCATGCGCCAAGGCGCGGCAGCGACACAAAAGCCCTCGTTGCTGGTGGTGCCAGCCTCCTTGCTGGGCAACTGGCGCAGCGAGGCGCAGCGCTTCGCGCCGACGCTGAAGCTCCAGTTTCTCCATCCTGCGGAGTGCGACGCAGACAAGTTGGAGCGCATCGCCGGGGCACCCGCCGCTGAACTTCAGGGTGTGGATCTTGCGGTCACGACCTACTCGATGCTGCACCGGCAAGCCTGGCTGCGCGACATGGGTTGGCACTTGGTCATCCTGGACGAGGCCCAGGCGATCAAGAACGCCGGGACGCGGCAAAGCAAGGCGGTCAAACAGCTCTCCGCACACTCACGTATCGCGCTCACCGGCACGCCGGTTGAAAACCGTCTCGGCGACCTGTGGTCGCTGTTCGATTTCCTCAACCCGGGTTTGCTGGGATCGGCCAGCGTGTTCAAGTCCTTCGTGAAGCAGTTGGAGCAGCGCGAGCAGGTTTCCTATGCGCCGCTGCGACAGCTGGTCAGCCCGTACATCCTGCGGCGCATGAAGACCGACCGCCGCGTGATCGCCGATCTCCCGGAAAAGACCGAAACCCGATGTTTCTGCGCGCTGTCCAGAACCCAGGCGCGTCTTTACCAGCAAACCGTCGAGTCCATGCGTGTGGCGCTCGCTTCGGCCGACGGCATCGCGCGGCGCGGGCTGGTGCTGCAGACCCTGATGCGGCTCAAACAAATCTGCAACCATCCGAGCCAACGCAGCGGCGACGGCGGCTATGCGGCGGTCGACAGTGGCAAGTTTCTGCGCCTCGCCGAACTGTGCGAAGAACTGGCCGAGCGCCAGGAGCGCGTCCTGGTGTTCACCCAGTTCCGCGAGATCATCGACCCGCTGGTAGGTCATCTCGCTGGCGTCTTCCAACGCCCGGGACTGTGCCTGCATGGCGGCACGGCGGTCGGCGCCCGCAAGGCCATCGTCGAGCATTTCCAGGCCGACGGCGGCCCGCCGTTCCTGGTGCTTTCTCTCAAGGCCGGGGGTACCGGCCTGAACCTGACCGCAGCCAGCCAGGTGATCCACTTCGATCGCTGGTGGAATCCGGCCGTGGAGAATCAGGCGACCGATCGCGCGTTCCGCATCGGCCAGAAACGGCCCGTGCTGGTGCACAAGTTCGTCACCGCAGGCACCATCGAGGAGCGCATCGACGCACTGATTGCGGACAAGCGCAAGCTGGCCGACGATATTCTCGGCGCAGATGGTGAAGTGAATCTGACCGAGCTTGCTGACGAGCAGTTGCTGGAGCTGGTGCGACTGGATGTAAAGCGAGCACTCATGTAAGGAACATCGATGTCATACGGTTACGAATCCTGGAAACCTTACGTGCCGGTCGCCGCTCGGCGCGCGAAGGCGGCGCAGCAAGTGAAGAAATTGATCAAGGCAGGCCAGGCCATACAGCCGGTGAGCCTGCAGGGCCGCTTGATTGCAACCAGCTTTTGGGGAAAGGGTTGGTGTACGCATCTGGAGGCGTTTTCCGATTTCGCGAATCGTCTGCCGCGCGGCCGCAGCTATGTTCGCAACGGATCGGTCTGTCACCTGGCGATCCAGGCCGGGCGCATTGATGCGCTGGTGATGGGCTCTTCATTGTATCGGGTGACGGCCACTATGGAGTCCTTGTCGCCAGCCGCCTGGGCCGCCATCAAAAAGAAGTGTTCCGGCGAAATAGGCTCTCTCCTGGAACTGCTGCAAGGCAGACTTTCCGATCAGGTGCTGAGGGTGGTGACCGACCGCCATGCCGGCTTGTTTCCGCAGCCCGGTCAAATGGCGTTCGCCTGCAGTTGCCCGGACTGGGCCGGCATGTGCAAGCACGTTGCCGCGGTGCTGTATGGCGTTGGCAGCCGACTGGACGAGCAGCCGCAGTTGCTGTTTCTGCTGCGCGACGTCGATGCCGCCGAGTTGATCGGCAGCAGTCTCGACTTGCCCACCGCCGCGGAATTTTCCGAGGGCCGACTGGCAGACGACAAACTTGGAGCAATTTTCGGGATTGACCTCGAAGCCGGCGACGCTATCGCGGCGGTGCCCGGAGCAAGCCGAAAGCCCCGATCCGCACGCGCCGCCCCGCCGCAACAATCCCCGCCGCGCAGCCGCGTTGCTGCTTCCTCCCGACGTCGAACGAACAAGGCCGACCCTGCGCGCGACTTCAAGGCCAGTGCAAAGTCCATCGCCGCGTTGCGCAAGCAGCATGGATTATCTGTATCGGAATTTGCGCAGCGGCTGACGGTGTCGCCCGCCAGTGTGCAGCGCTGGGAAGCAACCCGCGGCAGGCTCAAGCTCCACAGCCGTTGCCTCGCGGCTCTGGCAGCGTTGCATCGTGATGTGCGTGCTGTGAAGAAGTAACGCCGAGCCGATCCAGATAGCGCCGCGTGGTCGATTCACGGGCGCCGAGCGCTCACGCCAGTTCCGCCGCGATCCAGATCCGACCATGGTCGCCGGCGGGCACTGCCCGCCGGCCTTTGCCCTGGAGATCTGATCAAGAGACAGCTCACCCGCAAGGGGACCTCCCAGGGTCGCCGAGGGGAGAAGGACCAAATCAGCCAGGAGCCTGCACCATGGCTGACGAACGCTCCCGACCAGCATGGGTCAGCGTGATTCAGACTCGATACGTCCAGCTCGACTGGTTCAAGCACCAGCTGTGCGGGCAGCGAGGGCCGGGCGCCGCTGCCCGATCCCGCCCGGTAACGTAGCTCGACGCGACAGTTACATCGTTCCGTCGGAATCCAGCGTGCGAAGGAGCTGTTCGCGCAGCGAAAACTTCATGATTTTTCCGGTTGCCGTCTTGGGAATTTCGCCAAACACGACGATGCGCGGCAACTTGAACCCCGCCAGGTGCTTGCGGCAGTGGGCGATGATCTCCTCGGTGCTGGTGCTGGCACCGGCCTTGACCTCGACGAAGGCACACGGGGTCTCGCCCCAGCGCGGGTCCGGCTTGGCCACGACGGCGGCGGCGAGCACTGCGGGGTGTCGGTACAGCACATCCTCGATTTCGATAGAGGAGATGTTTTCGCCGCCGGAAATGATGATGTCCTTGCTGCGGTCCTTGATTTTCATGTAGCCGTCCGGATCCATGACGGCCAGATCGCCACTGTGGAACCAGCCGCCAGCGAATGCTTCCTCGGTGGCTTTGGGGTTCTTCAGATAGCCCTTCATCGCGATATTGCCCTGGAACATGATCTCGCCCATGGTTTCCCCATCGGCTGGCACCGGCTGCATGCTGACCGGATCGAGCACGCTGGCGGCATGCTGCAAATGGTAACGCACCCCCTGCCGTGCATTCAGGCGGGCACGTTCGCCGATCTCCATGGCATCCCATGCTTCATGCTTGGCGCACACCGTCGCCGGGCCGTAGACCTCGGTAAGCCCGTACACATGAGTCAAGTCGAAACCCAGCCGCTCCATGCCCTCGATCATCGCCGCCGGCGGGGCCGCGCCGGCAACCATGGCCTTGACCCCGCGCGGCAGGCGGCGTGTGATCTCGTCGGCGGCATTGACCAGCAGGCTGTGCACGATCGGCGCACCGCAATAATGGGTGGCGCCGTGCTCGCAGATGGCCTCGACGATGGCTTGCACCTCGACTTTTCTCAGGCACACATTCACGCCAGCACGCGCGGCCACCGTCCACGGGAAGCACCAGCCGTTGCAGTGGAACATGGGCAGGGTCCACAGATACACCGCGTGCTTGGGCATGTCCCATTCAAGGATGTTCGAAATCGCATTGGTGGCGGCACCGCGATGGTGGTAGACCACGCCCTTGGGGTCCCCGGTGGTGCCGCTGGTGTAGTTGAGCGAAATCGCGTCCCACTCGTCGGCGGGATATTGCCAGGCAAACAGGGGGTCGCCCTGACTGAGGAACGCCTCGTAATCGAGTGTCCCCAGCGGTTCGGCCGAACCCGCATATAACGGGTCGGCGACATCGATCACCCGCAGAGGCCAGGACGACTGGCGCAACGCCAGCGCTTTTTTCATGACCGGCGCAAACTCGATGTCGACCATCACCGCCTTGGCTTCGCCGTGATCGAGCATGAAGGCCAGTGTTTCCGGGTCAAGCCGCGTGTTCAGTGCATTGAGCACGGCACCTGCCATCGGGATGCCGAAATGCGCCTCGACCATGGCCGGCGTATTGGGCAACATCACGGCGACCGTGTCGCCCCTGCCGATGCCACTCAAGGACAGGGCGCTGGCCAGCTGGCGGCAACGCGCATACAGCTCGAACCAGTTGCGGCGCAGCGCCTGCGCGCCATGACCATGCACCACGGCCAACTTTTCCGGGTACACCGCAGCGGCACGCTCGATAAACGACAACGGCGACATCGGCGCGTAGTTGGCGCTGGTCTTTGGGAGGTCCCGATCAAAAATTCTTGCGATCATCATTTCCGCCATGCAGGTTGATTTGTCCCCGCAATATACGACATCGGGGGCGCACGCCAGCAACACCAGTACGAAGGCCGGGCGCGAACCGACCTGTTGCGCACCCGAACGCAAAGACGCTCTGGGCATCCTGCAAGGCAGGGCGTTCTACAGAGGACCCCGACCAGGCTTTTCGAGATTGCCTACTATCCAACGACCGTGTTCAGTTGTAGATTGCCGCGAGACCCGCGAGGAATTGCCGCCGTCCATGCCACGCGCCGTGCCGCTGTCGCAGCGCCCCGAAGTCGACCCGCCTGGGCGGGCCGCGTCTCAAGGTAGGTCACGACAGCCTCGGCGCGCCCCTCACGACACAAGGTTGAGCGCCGTCTTGTGGCGGAAAGCGGCTACCGGCTCGTTCCTTATCCAACTCAACGCCATGTCCCGATCACCGAAGGCTTCCGTGGCTGCTGAAAGCACCCGCAGGATAAGGCGACGTGCATAAACCGCACGCACCTTGACTCGGAAGTTGATGACCAACCATCCCGAAAGGGGGCAGTCTCCAGTGGCGGCAACAGGTCGACTGGTCTCCGCGCTTCCTCAACAGGAGATCTCAGACAGGAAACGCCCGGCAACAGCCCTTCGGGCAGCGCGACTGCGCGCCCGATGAGTTGAGAATTCTATTCGCAGCGAACCGGCTCACTTTCCTTCAAAGTTGGCGTTTCTATTGTTCAGTTGGCATCTTTATTAGGTTTTACCATGGCGCGAACGTAGTGCGCCTCTACTCCACCGTCACCGACTTGGCCAGGTTGCGCGGCTGGTCGACGTCGGTGCCGCGCAGCACGGCGACGTGATAGGCAAGCAGTTGCAGCGGCACGGTGAATACCGCCGGGGCGATGAAGTTGCCGCCGGATTCGACGCGCAAGGTGATGCCCTGGTCGCGCATATCGTCCATGCCGGCGGCGCCATCGGCAAACACGATCAGACGGCCGCCGCGGGCGCGCACTTCCTGCAGGTTGGATTTCAGCTTGTCCAGCAGCGGGCCGTTCGGCGCCACCGCGATCACCGGCATGTTCTCGTCGACCAGGGCCAGGGGGCCGTGCTTGAGTTCGCCGGCCGGATAGGCTTCGGCATGGATGTAGGAGATTTCCTTGAGCTTGAGCGAACCTTCCAGCGCCACCGGATAGTGCACACCGCGCCCCAGGAACAAGGCATGCTGGCGGTGGATGAAATCGCCGGCCAGTTCGATGATCGCCGGCTCCAGCTTCAGCGCATTCTCGATCGCCCGCGGCAGGTGTTGCAGCTCGGTGCACAAGGCCGCATAGCGCTGCGGATCGAGCCCGTTGCGATGGCCCAGTTCCAGCGCCAGCAGGGCCAGACCCGCCAACTGCGTGGTGAACGCCTTGGTCGAGGCCACGCCGATTTCCGGGCCGGCGCGGGTCATCAGTTTTAGGTCGGACTCACGCACCAGCGACGACTCGGCCACGTTGCAGATCGCCAGCGTGCCCAGGTAGCCGCGCCGGTGCGACTCGCGCAGCGCGGCCAGCGTGTCGGCGGTTTCGCCGGACTGGGAAATCGCCAGAAACAGGGTACCGGGCGGCACCACCGTCTCGCGGTAGCGGTATTCGCTGGCCACCTCCACGCCCACCGGCAAGTGCGCGAATTCCTCGATCCAGTACTTGGCAACCAGACCGGCGTGATAGCTGGTGCCGCAGGCGACGATATGCACCCCGCGAGTGGCCGCCAGCAAGGCGTCGCTGTCGATACCGAAGATGTTCGGCAACACGCCGTGCGCGCCGATGCGCGCTTCCAGCGTGTCGGCCACGGCGTGCGGTTGCTCGAAGATCTCCTTCTGCATGTAGTGGCGATACTCGCCGCGCTCGACCGCATCGGCGGACAGCTCGCTCTCGTGCACCGCGCGCTCCACCGGGGCGCCGTCGAGGCGGTAGACCTGCGCGCTGTCGCGGGTGATCTCGACCACGTCGCCTTCTTCGAGGTAGAGCATCTTGTGGGTGACCTGGATCAGCGCCTGGGCGTCGGAGCCCAGGAAGTTCTCGCCGATGCCCAGGCCGACCAGCAGCGGCGCGCCGCGGCGCGCGCCGACCACCCGGTCCGGTTCGTCGCAGCTGATCACCGCGATCGCGTAGGCGCCTTCCAGCTCGCGCACCGTGGCCCGCACGGCCTCGCGCAAACTCACCCCCGGCACGTAGCGTCGGTTGATCAGCGCCGCCATCACCTCGGTGTCGGTTTCCGAGCTGAACGCATGCCCGGCAGCCTGCAGCTCGGCGCGCAGGCTGGCGTAGTTCTCGATGATGCCGTTGTGCACGATCGCGACCCGGCCGGCCACGTGCGGATGGGCATTGGCCTCGCTGGGCACGCCATGGGTGGCCCAACGCGTATGCGCGATGCCGGTACCGCCGGGGAATGGATCGGCCAGGTACAGCGCTTCCATCTCGCGCACCTTGCCCTTGGCGCGCACGCGGCGGATCGCGCCATGGTCGAGTACCGCCACGCCAGAGGAATCGTAGCCGCGATACTCGAGCGCCTTCAGGCCCACGATTAGCAGTGGCGCGACATCGCGTTGGGCTACGGCAGCAACAATTCCACACATGGCAGTACTTCCCTGATTGGAGGCGGAACCAAAAACGGCTCCACCACGGTTGAACCTGTTCCAATTGTCGCCTCGAGACAGGCTTTGGCACCAGCGTCACGATGCCTGCTTCCCTTCCCCTGCGGAGCGGGGGAAGGGAAGCAGGCGGAAGGGGGGGGCGCTTTTGATCCTTGTCGGACCTGGCAAAAACGCCCCCATCAGCCCTTCGGGCAGCTTCCCCCGCCGGGCGGGGGAAGCGAATGGGACTCCTCGGGGCTGCCGCATTATTCGAGGAAGCAAAGGTGAGTTGATTTCAGACATGCCCTGGTCGCATCGACAACGCGAACGACCGTTCAGTTCACCTTGCGACGCAGCCAGTTCAACAGGTCGATGCGCGTGATCAGGCCGAGGAACTCGTCGCCGTCGACCACGATCGCCACGTGGCCGCTCTCGAACACCGGCAGCAGCGCTTCGATCGGCGAGCGCACGTCGAGTCGTTGCAGGTTGGCGATCATGGCGGTGGAGATCGGGTCGCCAAAACGCGTTTCGTCGGTATGCACGTGCAGCAGCACATCGGACTCGTCGACGATGCCGACCAACTTGCGCCCATCCATTACCGGCAGCTGTGACACGTCGTAGAGCTTCATGCGGTTATAGGCGGTGATCAGCAATTCGTTGGGCCCGACCACCACCGTGTCGCGCTGGGCGAACGGGCGCAGCAGCAGGTCGCGCAGGTCGCCGTGCTGCTCGCGCTCGATGAAGCCGTTGTCGAGCATCCAGTAGTCGTTGTACAGCTTGGACAGGTACTTGTTGCCGGTGTCGCAGACCAGGCTCACCACGCGCTTCGGTGCGGTCTGCTCACGACAGTAGCGCAGCGCGGCGGCGACCAGGGTGCCGGTGGATGAACCGCCCAGGATGCCCTCCTTCGCCAGCAACTCGCGCGCGGTGAGGAAGCTGTCCTTGTCCGCAATCGCATAGGCCTTCTTGACCCGCGTGAAGTCGCTGATCGAGGGCAGGAAGTCCTCGCCGATGCCTTCCACCAGCCAGCTGGTGGACTTGGTCGAGAGCGTGCCCTCGTTGATGTACTGCGCCAGGATCGAGCCGACCGGATCGGCCAGCACCAGCTCGGTCTGCGGCGATTGCTCGGCGAAGAACCTCGACAGGCCGCTCAGCGTGCCGGACGAGCCGCAGCCGACCACCACCGCGTCAACCCTGCCGTCCATCTGCTCGAGAATTTCCGGCCCGGTGCTAGCGAAGTGCGCGGCCGGGTTGTCGGGGTTGCCGAACTGGTTGATGAAATACGCGCCCGGGGTTTCGCGGGCGATCCGCTCGGCCATGTCCTGGTAATACTCGGGGTGGCCCTTGGCCACGTCGGAACGGGTCAGCACCACTTCGGCGCCCATCGCCTTGAGGTTGAAGATCTTCTCGCGGCTCATCTTGTCCGGCACCACCAGGATCAGCCGATAGCCCTTCTGCTGCGCCACCAGGGCCAGGCCCAGGCCGGTGTTGCCGGCGGTGCCCTCGACCAGGATGTCGCCGGGACGGATACGGCCGTCCTTTTCGGCACCCTCGATCATCGACAATCCGATGCGGTCCTTGATCGAGCCGCCGGGGTTGGCGCTCTCGAGCTTGAGAAACAACTCACACAGGCCCGTGTCCAGGCGCTGGGTGTGCACCATTGGGGTGTGTCCGATCAATTCGAGGACGCTCTGGTGCACCGTCATGAGGGCTCCGCCGTTTGGATGGCGACTTCGGCGCAGCGCCGTTATCGCGTAATTCCCATGATAACCGAGGCTGCCTGGGGCCGAGGGTGGTTGTTGGAAACAACGGCGTCGCCTGCAAGCAGACTCCTACGGGCAAGACCGGGCGGCGAGGTCGTGCTCTTTGCCCCCGACAGCGGACGCTGATCGGGTGAGCGGGGATCCACCCGGACGCTGAAAACGTGGCGGCCCCGGCAACCTTCCCGATGACGGGGGAAGGCTCCGGGGCCGCGCTCGCGCAACAGAAGAATCAGTGGACGAGGTGCGCCCGATCAGCCCACATACGTTCGAGTCGCGCCTTGGCCAGCAGTTTCTCCTTCTTCATGCTGGCAAGGGTGGCATCGTCGATGGGTAGCACGCCGATATCGGCATCGTGCACCTTGCTGTCGAGCTCCCGGTGGTGCTGGTAGAGCCGGCGGAATTCCACATCCGCCTTCATCAATGCCTCGACATCATCACGCTGCTGGTTTTCAAACATGATCCGACCTCCTGCGAGTGAACGGGTGGATGCCGCCTGGGCGACGATCCGCCGACGGTTGAACGATGCGCACGCCCACGACCCACGCCGGATGACCGGGACGCAGGTAGGGCTGTGAACGTGGGATAGGCGCATGATTCAGGTCAGTAACCCCGGTGGCGTAAATGCCTCCCGGTGGCTTGACCCTACTCCGCCAATCAGGACTGCGCAAGCCTGTCGCAGGGTGCCCGAGCGAACTTCCGTCCGCACATTAAATACCTGTCAAAACAGTATTTTGCAGATGTTCGACGGGATCATCGCGAGACCCTGCAGCGGCGCCATCCGGGGCCCCCGCCAAGCCACTCCCGGCGCCGCATCTCAGTGCTGATCGCGGTGCTTTTTCGCCGGCTTTTGCTTTTTGACCGGAGCCGACGTGGGAGTAGTGTCGCCGCTCTCCATCTGCGCGCGCAGCGCCTTGGCCGCCTGTGCGGCCAGCGCGGCTTCGCGGCGGGCTGCCCGTGCCACCTTACTCTGCGCCGCAGCCAGCTTGTTGGCGCGCTCTGCGTCGGCACGCGCCTGTTCGGCTGCCTGCGAGTATTCCTGGCCCTGCTGCTGCAAGCGCGCCGCTTCCTCCTGCGCCAGCTGGTTCTGCAGTCGCTGGCGCGCCAGTTCCAGTCGAGCCATCTCCGCCTCGCGCTGGCTGTTGGCCAGCAGAATCTGGTCGTGTTCGCGATCAAGCTGGTTCAGCTTGATCTGAGCGTCCTGCAATTGCGCCGCGGCCTTGGCGAGGTCCACGCGGCGTTCCGCCAGATACAGGGCTTGCGGCCGCTCGCGCCGACCGGCCTGGGCCAGTTGGGTGATCGCGTCGCGAGCGCGCGCCTGCTCGGACAGCGCGTAGTGGCCCAGGGTGGGGTCGTTGGCCAGCTGATCCAGGCTGCTGGTGAGCCGGTTGATGTCGATATCGTCCTGTCGCGCGTGTGCCGCGCCGGTGACCGCCAGCGCCAGTGCGACGGCGGCGAGCATGCTGCCAAAGCGGTTCATGGCTGGCCTCCCTGGGTGCTGGCACTCGAGGCGGGCTGCTGGTTGTCGTCGGGTACAGACCGGAATCCGCCGTCCGTGGGGGCGGACAGGACCGACGCCGAAGGCGCCGGCATGTCTTGCACGGGCGCCACCGTCGATGCCCCGGATGCCGGTGCCGGCGCTGCCTGCTCCATCTTCTGCTGGCGCGCCGCCAGCCGCTCGCCTTCCCGGCGCAAGCGGGTGTTCTCATGCAGCTTGCTCTGTATCTTGGCACGGGCGGCACCCAGCTTTGCCTTGGTCGCGGCCAACTCGGCATCGGCGCCGGATTCCTCGGCCAGGTCAGCCGCCTGGGCAAACTTGTGCTCCGACATCGCCGCCTGCGCCTGCTGGAACTTGTCCTGCGCAAAGCCCAGGTCGACCGGCGCATAATCCGCCGCGCCAGCTTCGCGCGCGGCCTGCAGCTGGTTTTGCGCCAGGTTCATTGCATTGTTCGGCGGCGGTACGGTGGCGCAGCCGGTCAGCGCCAGGGTCAGTGCCAGCGCAGTCGTCGCCACGCGCAAATGGCCCGGGGATCCGGCCAATAGGGAAAAGAAGTACATCACAGTCCTCATGGAGTGTCGCAGCGTATTGTGGGCAGGCATAATCCGCCATTGCAATGCAAATCGGGAACCCAGGGGTAAAACGTGGACATCGGCTACTTCCTCAAGCTTATGGTAGACAAGGGCGCGTCGGACATGTTCCTGTCCACCGGCGCCCCGGTGAACATCAAGGTCGAGGGTAAGCTGTATCCCCTGGGCAACACCGGGCTGCCCAGCGGCATGGTCAAAAAAATCGCCTACTCGCTGATGGACGAGGGCCAGGTATCCCAGTTCGAACGCCATCTCGAACTGAACATGGCACTGTCGGTGAAGGATGTCGGCCGCTTCCGCATCAACGTGTTCAAGCAACGCGGTGAAGTGGGCATGGTGATCCGCGCGATCAAGAGCGAGATCCCCAGCATCGAGCAGTTGCAGCTGCCGCCGATCTTCCGTGACCTGATCATGGAGCCACGTGGCCTGATCCTGGTGGTCGGCACCACCGGCTCGGGCAAGTCGACCACGCTGGCGGCGATGATCGACCAGCGCAACGCCAACTCGCCCGGCCACATTCTCACCATCGAGGATCCGATCGAATACCTGCACCGGCACAAGAAATCCATCGTCAACCAGCGCGAAGTCGGGCTGGACACGCACAGCTATCACGAGGCGCTGAAGAACGCGATGCGCGAGGCGCCGGACGTGATCATGATCGGCGAAATCCGCGACACCCATACCATGGAAGCGGCGATCGCGTTCTCCGAAACCGGCCATCTGTGCCTGGCCACCCTGCACTCCAACAACTCCGACCAGACGCTGGAGCGCATCCTCAACTTCTTCCCCGAATCGGCGCACAAGAACGTGCTGATGAACCTGGCGCTGAACCTGCGCGCGGTAATCAGTCAGCGCCTGGTGATCGGCAAGGACGGCCGGCGCATCCCCGCGACCGAGGTGCTGCTGAATACCCCGCTGATCCGCGACATGATCCGCCGCGGCCAGATCCTCGAGCTCAAGGAGGCGATGGATCGCAGCCTGCAGGAGGGCATGCAAACCTTCGACCAGTCTCTCTACAAGCTGTACAAGCAAGGGCGCGTGGAGCTCGACGAGGCGCTCAGCAAGTCCGATTCACGTGATGGTCTGGCGCTGAAGATCCGCTTGGCCGGAGGCGGCAACGGCAACGAGGTCCTGGCTGGCAACGATCCGTATGGGATGGGGTTTTAGGGCGGGGAACGGGTTGTCGGAAATCGGCATTAGCGACGGCTTGCCGGTCGCCTGCACCACGTCCGCATCCCGCCTCAAAAAGCATCGCCCGCCAGCGGGCTCCTACCACCACCCACGGCTTCCCCAGAAACGTGATTGGTATAAACCCATTCGGGAACACATTGCCAACGTACAAGGAGCCCGCTCGCGGGCGATGCTCCCGGCTCCTGCGATTCCCGATGCCCGGCTCAAGGCGCGTCCGGCTGCGCCTCCGGCGCCGCACGCTGAAACGCGTCCAACTTGGTGCAGGCGGCGTGGATCCGGACAATCGTCGGGTAGTCGTCCAGCGGAAGTTTCCAGCGCCTGGCGCTGTAGACCTGCGGTACCAGACAGGCGTCGGCCATGCCCGGTTGCTCGCCGTGACAATAGCGGCCGGTCGCCGCGCTGTCACACAGCATGGCCTCTATCGCCTTGAACCCGACACCGATCCAGTGCCGCGACCAAGCTGCGCGCTGCTCTTCGCTGGCGCCGAACTGCGCTTCAAGTTGCTGCAGCACACGCAGATTCCCCAGCGGATGGATGTCGCAGGCCATCGCCATGGCCAGCGCGCGGATCTGGGCGCGTCCACGTGCATCCATGGGCAACAAGGCGACCTCCCCTACCGGATACACCTCGTCGAGATATTCCATGATCGCCAGCGACTGGGTGATCACGCGGTCACCGTCGAGCAGGCTTGGCACCTGTTCCTGCGGGTTGAGCCGGCGATAATCCGGCGTGTGTTGGTCGCCGCCATCGCGCAGCAGATGCACCGCACGCATCGTGTAACTCAAACCCTTGAGATTCAGCGCGATGCGCACCCGATATGCGGCGCTTGAACGCCAGTAGCTGTAGAGCACCAAACCGGTTGCCATAGCCTGCCCCCCTGCGCGAATAACTCACAGTAACTCACAGTTTAGCCATGTTTACGTACGGCGCACACCGCCTGCGGCGATAGCCGCCTGCGGCATCCGACCGCCCGCGGCAGCGTTGCATCGATACCGCACGCACCCGACAATAGGCGGTTATCGCCCCGTGGGGCCCTCTTCCTCAATTTCCACCGGAGTTCTGCCGTGTCCGTCATCCGCATGAGTGACCTTGATCTGCGCGGCAAGCGCGTGCTGATCCGCGAGGATCTGAACGTACCCTTCGACGATCACGGCCAGATCACCTCGACCCAGCGCCTCGATGCCGCCCTGCCCACGATCGTCGCGGCGCGCGACGCCGGGGCCCGCGTGCTGGTGATGTCGCATCTGGGCCGACCGAAGGAAGGTCAGTTCGACGCCGGGTCGTCGCTGGCACCGGTGGCGCTGTGGCTGAGCAGCAAGCTGGACCAGTCGGTGCGGCTGGTTGCCGACTATCTGGTCGACGGTGTCGAGGTCGCCCCGGGCGAGGTGGTGCTGCTGGAAAACTGCCGGATGAACGTCGGCGAAGGCAAGGACGACGCGGCGCTGGCACGAAAATATGCCGCGCTGTGCAACATCTTCGTCATGGACGCCTTCGGCACGGCCCATCGCGCCCAGGCGTCCACCCACGGCGTGATCCGGTTCGCCGCGGTGGCCGCCGCCGGCCCGCTGCTGTGCGCCGAACTGGATGCGTTGGGCAAGGCGCTGGAGCATCCGGTGCATCCGCTGCTGGCAATCGTCGCCGGCTCCAAGGTATCGACCAAACTGTCGTTGCTGGACAACCTGCTCGGCCGCGTCGACCAGCTGATCCTCGGCGGCGGTATCGCCAATACCTTCATCGCCGCAATGGGCCATTCGATCGGCAACTCGCTGGCCGAAGCCGACCTGCTCGACGTTGCCCGCCGCGTGATCGCGGACGCGAAACGCCGCGGCGTCACGCTGCCGATGCCGGTCGACGTGGTGGTGGCGCCATCGTTCTCGGCGCAGGCTCCGGCCACCGTGAAGGCGGTGGATCAGGTTGACGATGACGAAATGATCCTCGACATCGGGCCGGCGACCGCACAGATCTATGCCGAAATGATCGCCAAGGCGGGTACCGTGCTGTGGAACGGCCCGGTCGGCGTGTTCGAATTCGATGCGTTCGGCAAGGGCACCGAGACCCTGGCCCGAGCGATCGCGGCATCGCACGCGTTCTCGATCGCCGGCGGCGGCGATACCCTGGCGGCAGTCTACAAGTACGGCGTCGCCGACAAGGTCTCCTACATCTCCACCGGCGGCGGCGCCTTCCTCGAATTCCTCGAAGGCAAGGAGCTGCCCGCGGTCACCGCGCTGAAGGCCCGGGCTGCGGAACAGTGCGCTGCCGGTTCGACATAGTAGTCGTGCGGCTTGTCGCGATAGCGGTATACCGCGTCCCACGCGAGGTTCCTTGACCATACCCATTTACTCGGTGTGTTTTTGCTCGTGTCCCGTAGGGACGGCCAACCGCTCCACGCTCTGGCTGTGGCTCCAGCTCCTACTCTCGACAACCCGCTTTTGAAGAGCCTTAATGGGGCTTCGCCTATTTGCCTACGGCTCAGGCGCTTGATGATGCCAGCCAACGCTCTTGCTCTTGGCTCTGCCCATGCGAAGCGCCCTTAAAAGCGCCGTAAGGCGCACACAAGCCCACGGCCATACCGTAACGCCCGCTTGATGCTGGAACGCCCACAGCGACGCTCAAACGCTCACCGAGGGGGCAAAAACACCGAAAAAGGGATTTTTGTTCATATATTGGGGATTATCCCTATCCATTGGAACCATGCCCTTTACATTTAGGGAAATAATGCCCCCTCTACGGAATAATTGGGATCTCCCTCTATTTGGGAAATAGTCCCGCCCTCCCTCTTGGGATTATGGCGGTTCCTCAATGCCCTTAATGGTGGCAATGGGTCGGGGTTGCCCAAAAGGGGATTGGCGGTGGGGGGTGGGGTTTGGCTTCGCCCACAGGGCGGGGCGGGTTGCCCTTTTTGGGCAATATATCTGATATGGAAAAATGCCTATGCATATTAAAATCAAAAATAATCGCTACCATATAACCAGAATAACAACAATAATTGGTTATGTGTCATGCAATACGATGTTTACGATAATAAAGCCTTTGAGGCTAATTTAGGTCAATTCATATACGCCTGCGATGATTTCGATTCAGGGATGTATAAGCGTTCAAAGGCTGACGCCGTAGAATGTAGATACCTTGACCCCAATTCAAAAAATAGGGTTTGGGCGATGGTCTTTGATATTGACCGTCCGCAGGCTGCAGTCGCGTGGAAAGACGCGATGATGCCGGAACCTAATTGGGTCTCGCAAAATCCAAAGAACGCCCACGCCCATCTTGGGTATGCGTTATCTGTGCCTGTTTCCAGAAGCATAATTTCCCGTCAGTGGCCCCAAGTGTTTATGGCAAGCGTTGAACATGCTATGTCTACCGCGTTAGGCGCTGACCCAGCCTACGGCCACCGCCTAACTAAAAATCCTCTCCATTCAACGCATCGCACCTTCTACGGTCGCCGTGACGCGTACGATTTAGAAGAATTGCGGAGTTATCTCCCCGCCAAGTTACCGCGAGTCAGGCATCGTGGGGAGGCCATCGGTGAGGGTAGGAATGTCTTGCTGTTTACCGACCTCCGCCACTGGGCTTATCGAGCACGGTTTCAATATTCAAATTATGAAGCTTGGTTGAGTGGATGCCTTGAAAAAGCCAATTCCATGAATGGGCAATTTCAAGCATCGTTACCATTGTCAGAAGTAAGGGCTACCGCCCGAAGCGTTGCCAAATGGACTTGGAAACATATGTCGCCCGCGAAGTTTGCGGAAGTACAAGCAAGGCGATCATCAAAAGGGCTGATTATTAGACAATCAAACCAGATGGATTTAACCTATGAAATTATGAAGGACATTTTATGAAAGAGCCAATAAGAAAGCGTCATCCAAATATCACAACCCGCGAATTAGCCTCAAAGCACGGCGTTTGCGTTCGAACGATTAGAAACATCGTTGCCGAAAGGAGGGAGGACTTCCTCCAGCGGGCCGCTGACCGTCGTAAGACTGTTTTTGATTTGAGACACAATCAACGCAAGCCCTACGGTGAGGTAGCAACTGCTATGAATATAACTGTAAACAACGCCCGCCGTTTATTCTTTGAAGCAAAGAAAGAGCGTCAATCCAATTCTCGGTAATCGTTTATTACCTCCCACGAAAAAAGCCCCATTTCTGGGGCTTCGTTCGAGAAGTAACAACATTGGTGATACATACCGTCTCACAACGGTAGCCCTATGGTAACCATTTTTTCAGAATTAATACCCATAACCTTTATTTCTCTTCCGTTTCCGTTTCTCTTCCTCTTTGATAGGTGCCTTTGACCATCGGTCAACAGCTACCCCCACCGTGGCTCGCCTTTCCGCCCACAGTGCCTCCCTCGCTTCTTTCCGCTCCCTCTCTATCCTTTCCCTCTGGGTTTCCCGTGGAGGCTCTCTCTGGGCTTCCAGTTGGCGCTTCATGACCTCGGTTGCCTTCGTCATCAGCAAGGGGTCAAGTCCGAAATCTTGGGCCTGGGTAACGGCTCTGGCTTCCTTGGTCAGGTACTGTTCTTGGTAAAGTCGGTCAACGGCTTCCTTATCCTCATCCCTTATGAACTGATACACGCCGTCCGAAAGATCCTTCTGCGCCAGACTGGTTTTTAGACCTTCAACAATGGCCTCTTTTCCGTAAAGCTTGAATGTTTGGGAGTGGCGGGTGTACGCCACTAGACCCATGTTCCTATTAACCTGCCCGTCGCAGTAGAACATCACATCTTCAATACTTTGTCCCTGACTTTTATGCACTGTGATAGCGTAATTGAGTTGCATGTACTTGAAGTCATCGGGAACGACAACCCTGTTTTTTGTATCGGTTTCAACGATAAGCCTGCCTTGCTCATCCTGCCCGACCACGGTTCCCTGCGTTCCGTTGATGACCTTGCCGCCGTCCAGCTTCCTTGTGTTGTTGAACCGCACCTTATCGCCTTCCCTGTAATCGTATTCCCCTACGGTATTTAAGACCTCCGCCTGCCTCGCACCCTTATCAACCAACATTGATTGTATTTTCTTATTCAAATACCTGACGCTATCATTTGTTGTCGCTATAACCAACTTATCCTTCTCACCCTTCGGGTTGTCCACATAGGCTTGGGCTACTTCTTCGACGGCATGTAATTCCGTTTCACAAATAGCCACCATGTCCTCTTTCTTCATTTCGTCAATCCACTTGGCGGCTAATCGTTCTTTAATTTCCTTATTCTCTATATTGTCAACCGTCTTGCTGTCTATCCCGTAGATCTGTATTGCAAGCTCTTTGTTCTTCTCTTTCTTCTGGCGTCGTATCTCTTTAAGTTCTGCGGGGTTGATACACTCCTCCAAAACGCGCAAGCCTGACCCAGGTCCGACTGGAGAAAGTTGGGAGGAGTCGCCCGCCAAAATCATACGGCATCCCGTTTCGCGCTGGATGTTGATAAGTTTTGCTGTCGTGTCGAGGTCAACCATGCCCACCTCGTCAATGTAGATAAAGGTTTTTGAATCGACCTTAACGGCTCCTCTTTCAATGTCTCCAAGAAGTTTGACGATTGAACTGCTCTTGAGTCCTGTCTCCTCTTCAAGTTTTCGAGCGGCATCATTTGCCATCGCACAACCATACCCCCGGAATCCTGATGCCGCGAAAGACTGGGCTATTATTTGAGCCGCTGTCGTTTTGCCGCTGCCTGCAAGTCCTCGGAGTACTGAAATACTCTCTTTACCTGTCAATTGCTGGATGGCTTCAAGTTGCTCTTTTGAAGGTGAAAAGCCACGCTCCTTTTGGAATTTATCAACCATCGCCTTTACAATTTCCTCCTTGATTTGGTGCTTTTCGGAGTTCTTTGAGTTGGCCTTTTTGACTGTATCCCTTATCAACTTATCCGCGACGGCTAGCTTTTTTGAGCAATAAAGCGCCTCATCCAAGCCGTTTGGCTTGGAACAATTCGCCACCAATTCACCTTGAAGGATCCGTTTTGAAGTCTCCTCAATCTTGGTTATAGCGTCAGGGTGGCCTGTATAGACCTGAGCAATAACGGCTTTAATATCGTATTCCGTTAAAAACGTTTTCTTTTTGAAGTCGTGGGCGTAGTCGAGTATTTGCTGATCGCTGACGATTTCGGAGAGTTCGTCTTTTAGTTTTTCATTGAACCTGAACTGATCCGCTGGCAAAGCGTCCATCTGTCGTTTCCAATCTTCCATCATATCCATGTGGGAGAAAGTTCCTTTACCACTCCTTATTTCCTTGACCTTGCTTCTCATTTGGGAGGCTGGGATATTCTCCTCAATCATGACATCCAAAACCTCCTTTTGCCTTTTGGAAAAGGTCTTGATTGCTTCTTCTCCCACGCCCTGAACTTCCATCGTGACGCTTTCCGTGGCTCCAAACTCACCCACTTCCCTAACATTCTTTATTGCCAGCCCTGCTTTTTGGAGACCTTCTGCCAGCTTGGCACGGTACAACGCTCCGCCTGATTTGATTTGCTGGTTCATTGAAAGGTCTTCAATGGTTCGGCATTTACCATCGGGGCCTATTGCCATATTGAACTGAATTGCATGACTATGTAGCTGCATATCTGGTGGATTATCACCCACCGGACGCGCGTCAAAATGATCTACTATCGCGTAAATCAATTTATTCCCTTTGAGTTTTTGCTTTCCGCCCTTGCCAGCTCGGGTAATTGCTCCCTTCCCCATCTCCTCCATCGCGTAAGAGACTGCCTCACGGTGGGCCTGGAGAATGGCGTTAGCTTTTGCTTCATCTCCATCGGCCAGAGCCTTTGCCAGAGCAATTGATATGCTTTTCGGAGCGCTAAAAGTGCAATCCAACCCAGCGCGTCGCTCTTTAATTCTACCTATTCTTTTATCGCCCTCCTTCAACTCCTCCCCGTTAATCTTGTCTCCAACTTTGTATTTCTTATCTTGATTTTGAGTTAAAGGCTTGCCAGTCGCTGGGTCTAAACCGTCGTAAAGTTTGGCAAAAATATCCTTATTCGCTTCAAAGTCTCCATCAATTCCCCACGCCTTTGCGGCTTCTCCTTCCATTCTAAAGGAGTTAGGAAAAGGTGAAACTCCGTCTTTTTTGGCGTAGTAGTCAGCTGCGTTATTTGGTGTTTCGTCAATTTTTACAACTTCGTTTAGGATGTATGCCTTGTAATCTTCTCCTTTAAGGTTTGTGATAGTTAACATGGCGTCACCTCATTCTGTGGGAGGCGTAACGCCTAATTCTTGACAAAAATCTATCAGGGCTTGGTTTTTTGCTTTGACCTCCTTCAGCTCTTTCTTCAGGTTTTCCGCCTCAATCCCAAAGACATTCGCTCGAAGTTGCTGCGCGAATACCGATGCCACCTCCTCCGCAAAGTCGTCAATGTAGACCCTTGCCTGCTCCTTGCTTCGCTTCAATTGCTCTTGAATGAAACTCTCAACTGCCGTTGAGTTGAGCGCTTGGTTCTTCTTGGAATCGCTGACCGCGATGCCCTGCATTCGCTTGATACGCCTTATATCCTTGTTCGCCAGTTCTATCCAAACCCGCCTTTTGGCTTCGTCATTTTGGGGGGCCTTGCCCCTCTCCTTTTCGGTGTTTATGGCAATTACTGGTTGCACACTTTGGGGGGCCTTGCCCCCTTCTTTTTCCAAAAACTTATTTTCATTTTGGGGGGCCTTGCCCTCTTGTATTTCTTGAATCATGGTTATTCACCTTTGCGTTATTTCCTTCCCCTATGGTAGCGTTTTTTTTCGATTTTGATTTTAAAAGCTCGCGGTGCGTGTGATGTATCAAATGCTAACGCTCTTGATTTTGCTTTTTGCTCTTGGCTTTGGTTTTTGCTTTTTGCCCTTGTCTTTGGTTTTTGGCTTTTTGGTTTTGGGTATGCTTAAAGGCTTTTTGGGTAACCATGTAAAAAAGGCCGTTGCCTCATAATCATTAAAATCAAAAAGAAAAGTACCATGCCATAGGGAACTAACCTTATAGGTGATATATGAAAAGCATTAAAAGCATGAAAGCAATAGCATTAACTCAAACAATCTTAGCCATAGCAATAAGTTCTATCGTTGTTATATCTGTGGCTACTTACTACAAAGCAACTGACAAGACACAACAAACAGTAATTACCAAAGCTAGCACTCTGGCAAAAGGTGAAGGAAGTACAACCGTCAATAAAGACCAACCGCGAATGGTTAGCGGTAGTCCTGAAAGTGTCGTAACAACCGCTCCTGAAAAAGTTGCTCTGACTGGTGACGTCTCCGTTGCCTCGGTTGCTAACAACCTGAAGACTGGAAGTACCACGGCAAGCTTTAGTGGATACCAAGGGAACCTAACTCCTCTTGGTTCTTTGAATGGTGGTCAGGGAGAAATCGTTACAACCTCCCAGCCTCCTGCTTCTACAGTCGCCCCTACGCCAGCGGTAGGTGGCGCAACCGTACCGCCTCCAGAACCACCGGCTTCTGTCTATCCTGTCCCTTCCTCGCCCAAGGTGCTTTATTCAATGTGGGGCGTAAACGTCGTCGTTTCTCCTGACAAAAATGCGGCTACTTATGAAATGGGAATAAGCTGCGGTATCAATCCACCCGCTTCTATTTTCAATGCGACGGTTCAAAAAGTGGCAACAAGCGGTCTCTATTCCTCAGTGATTACTGAAAATCTCCCTACTCTAAACTCTGGTTATTACTTCCTTCCGATTGGTACGGCTTATACTGTAATTGGTGGAATGGCTACTACTGGAGGCTCAACTCAAGTCGCTAACATGACCAAAGCGCTTCCTCAAAGCGTCTGTCAAATCCCAAACAGTTTTGGCGTTTGGGCTGTGAATGTGAAAGTTCGGGCTTGTTCCGCGTCGGGCGATTGCTCTGCATGGTCTCCTGACTTCCCGCAATTCTGTAACTTCAATCGCTGTTAATGAAAAAGGCTCCTTGCGGAGCCTTTTCTTATTTGCCTCGACCTTCCATTAAATCAATTACATCAAACCCGAACTTCTCAACCATCGCCTTTGCTCTTGTTCCTTTGCTTGTCTTGCCGTACTGATATTCCCTGTACCAAATTTTTTGATAATCCTTCTCAATGGTGACATATCCAGTACCGCCCTCTTTGTTGAACTGGAAGAATGAACTAACCTCCAAGCTCCGAATGATGGCGTTAAGTTCCAGCCTCCCTCTTTCGGTTGTCATCTTCTCCACGAAGTCATCAAGCGTTATCTCAATATCTGTTGCTCTGGCCTTTTCCATTTCAAAGGCTTTCTTTGTGGAAGCAACCCTCTCTGATACCTGCTTGATTTTCTGGATGATAATTTTGGGGATTGGAAAAATGTCCATCCCCTCCACTTGGATAGATAGGGCTTGCTCATCTTCCACGGCTTGATAGTAGGCCGTTTCCAGCTTCTCTAAATCCTCCGCCTGCCTTTCCTTGCCTTGGGATAGGGCGCTGGTCAGTCGCCCTCCTACGCCTCCCCTGTGGCTCTCTGTAGTCTCATTGCTGGCACCTATTCCAGAAAGCATGACAAAATAAAGGAACTCATAAAAGGCAACATCAAAAGGCATCTGCCATCGACAGTTAGGACAATGAAAGATCCTGATAAACTCATTCTTGGAATGGTTCGGATTTTTTGCCTGCTGGTAAAAAAGTGCCTCCCGGCAATTATGGCAAAAGATGGTTTTGTTAAAAACATTGTTGAAATTGGTTGACCGTCGCCCTCCTTCCTTTTGAAAGCTCCTCGCCTCCATCGCTCTAACCGCACGGTCAAAGATAAGTTTTGAAACAACTTGCGGATAGAACCCCTCGGTCGTTTCTACAATCTGTTGCTTCCTTCTTTTGCCGATGACCTCGCCACTCTCGACAACATCGGTAAAGATGTTCGCGGTTCTTGAATGGATGCCCAGAATCCACTTTTTAGACAATAGGGCGTGAACCTTTGCTTTGTTCCATCGGTAAGTTGAATAACGATTAACGATTGAAATTCCTTTATTGACACCACTTAACGCGATGACCTCGAGGAGTTCTTCAATCTCTGCCTTTTCCTTTTCGTTGACTTGGTACTGACCGTCTACGATTGACAACCCGAAAGGCGCTTTATCTTGGAATAGCGTTTTGCCTGTATTAGCTGTCCTCCGCTTCCAAGCCTCTTTAATCCTTATTGATTTCGTCTCGCTTTCATTCTTCGCCCTTTCTGCGATAAGGCCAATCATGAGGAAGTCTTCAAGGCGACTGCTTACATAGAGACGCTTGTCAAAGGTGGTGTATAGATTGATGCCCTTCTTTACAAAGCCCCTAATTAGGTCTGTGGCGACCTCCCAGCCCTCTCGGGTTAGTCGGTCTATGCTCTCGCAAACAATGTAATCCCCTGACCTGATATGACCCTTGGCGACGGCTTCAAGCATGGTGGCAAGCTCACCACTGATGCGGTTCTTGCCTTTGAAACTGCTGACGCCTTCGTCGACATAGTTCCGCACCACCTCGGCGTCGGGGTAGCTGGCTTTGAAGGTGTCCAGCCCTGCGGTCTGTCTGGTAAGGCTGTCGCCTTCGCTCTGGGCGTCCGTTGACCATCGGATGTATGCGTAAGCCTTTGCCATTGCTGGGGTTCCTGCCATCTGGGACAGCCCCAATTTACACCATACAAACTGGCGTAGCTATCTTGATCGCGTTGAACTCGATGTGCGCGACGGCGTGCACCAGCGCGGCGCGGCCTTCGGCACTGCCCAGCCCGCGTTGCGGGAGCTTGCGGGCATCCACCAGCCTCGGTTTCGCCGGGCGGCCCGGAGGACCGATCGGTTCGGGCGGCGGCGAGGAGGCGGTGGGGCGCAGTTCGCCGGCCAGGCAGGCCTGCCAGGCGGCGTGGGTCAGGCGCAGCTTGTCGACCGGATCGGTGGCGTCGAGGTAGCGTTTGGCGGCGTGGAGATCGGGCATGAGGTTTCGTAGGAGCACACTTGTGGGCGATGCTTTTGCGCTTGCGATTCGCAATTCGCGATTCCCGGCCAAAGGGCATCGCCCGCGAGCGGGCTCCTACGATGGGTAAGTTCAGACGGCGCGGCGGGCGGCTTTGGCGTCGTCCGAGCGCAGCATCTGGATCTGCTCCAGGTAATCGCGGTCCAGGCCAGTGACGTATTCGCCGGAGAAGCACGAGGTGTCGAAGTGCTTGAGATTTTCGTTGCCGTCGCGCACCGCCCACTCCAGATCCTTGAGGTCTTGGTAGATCAGCCAGTCGGCGCCGAGCAGTTTTTCCACTTCCTGCTCGGTGCGGCCGGCGGCGATCAGTTCACTGGTCGATGGCATGTCGATGCCGTAGATGTTCGGATAGCGCACGGGTGGTGCGGCGGAGGCGAAGTAGACACTCTTTGCACCGGCCTCGCGCGCCATCTGGATGATCTGCCTGGAGGTGGTGCCGCGCACGATCGAGTCGTCCACCAGCAACACGTTCTTCTTGTTGAACTCCAGCTCGATCGCGTTGAGTTTGCGGCGCACCGATTTCACGCGCTCGCCCTGCCCCGGCATGATGAAGGTGCGGCCGATGTAGCGGTTCTTGACGAGGCCCTCGCGAAACGGCACGCCGAGCGCGCCCGCCAACGCGCTGGCGGCGGTGCGTGCGGTGTCGGGAATGGGGATGACCGCGTCGATCTCATGGTCGGGTCGCTCGCGCCGGATCTTCTCGGCCAGCTTCTCGCCCATGCGCAGGCGCGCCTTGTATACCGACACATCCTCGATCATTGAGTCCGGGCGTGCCAGGTAGACGTATTCGAAAATGCACGGCGAGTGCACCGCACCCTCGGCGCAACGGCGGCTATGCAGCTGGCCATTGTCGGTGATGATCACCGCTTCACTCGGCCTGATGTCGCGCAGTAGCTTGAAGCCGAGCACGTCCAGCGCCACCGACTCCGAAGCCACAGCGTATTCGTGACCTTCGGCGGTGGTCCGCTCACCCAGCACCAGCGGCCGGATACCATGCGGATCGCGGAACGCCACCAGGCCATAGCCGAGCACCAGGGCGATGCAGGCATACCCGCCGCGCGCACGCGCATGCAAACCGGCGACGGCCTTGAAGATGTGGTCGGGGGTCAGCTGCATGCGATCCTGGATCTGCAGCTCGTGCGCCAGCACGTTGAGCAACACTTCGGAATCGGAATCGGTGTTGATGTGGCGGCGGTCACCCTCGAACATCTCGCGACGCAGTGCAGCGGTATTGACCAGGTTGCCGTTGTGCGCGAATGCGATGCCGTACGGGGAATTGACATACAGCGGCTGCGCCTCGGCGGAACCTTCCGAGCCCGCCGTGGGGTAGCGGCAATGGCCGATCCCGATACGCCCGCGCAGCTCACCCATCGCCTGCTCGTTGAAAACATCGCGCACCAGCCCGTTACCCTTGTGCAGGCGCAGCCGCGAGCCGTCCACCGTGGCGATGCCGGCCGCATCCTGGCCGCGGTGCTGCAGCACCGTCAAGCCGTCATAAAGCGCCGACGCCACTGCCGTGGTACCGACGATGCCGATGATTCCGCACATGATTCGTGGCCTGTTTCAGGGATGCTGGTTCAAGGATGCCGAGGCGGGCTGCTGGCACTACCGGCCACGGCCGGCACCCGCGCGGTGGATGACGCCGCCGGTGCAGGATGCTGGGTTGAAATGGGGTCGTGCAAGCGCCCGGACAAGTTGTGTACCTGCTGCAGAAGGTCGGAACGTGCAACGCGACCGAGCAAGCCTGATGATCGGGTTGCGCTGGACGCCGCTGGTGCCGGCCGTTGCAGCATCGGTTCAGACTTCAGCTTGTCCAGCACGGCCTGCGGGCGCAGGTGGTCCGCCACGCTCGCCGGGATATTCTGGCCCAGCCACGCAGCGGTGGTCTGGAACCGCGGCAGCAAGGTGGAGTGCTGCCACCAGGATTCGCGCGTCAAGGCAGTAAGCCCAACCAGGAACACCGCGAGCGTCACCACCAGCACGCCACGCACGAAGCCAAACAGCACGCCGAGCAGGCGATCGATGCCGCTCAACCCGGTGCTCCAGATCAAGCGCCTGGCCGCAAGCCGCACGAGAGCACCGAGCAGCAACACACCAACGAAGCAAATCGCGTAACCCAGGATGAGCCGGGCCACCGACAGGGAAATCACGTGTTCGAACAGCGCCGCAACATCCGGACCAAACAACGCGGCCACCACAAAGGCGGCAACCCAGATCACCAGCGACAGCAGCTCCGCGACCAGGCCACGCAGCAGACCCATCAGGACTGACAGCACCAGAATGCCCAGAATGATCGCATCGACCCAGTTCATGGCTTCAAGCGACTCCAACGCCTTGATGCTGCTGCCCGCGTGCGGTCATTCGCGCAAAGGCGTGGCTCCATGTCATCACAGGTCCTCGCCGACCGGCTTGCCACTGTCGGCGACATGACGCCTTGTGCACGTCGTTCGAGGCTTCCATGGGAATTGGCGGCACGGTGTGGGACATGCATGGCGGCGGCGTCAGGGCACGGAAACGACGTTGCCATCGATCCCCAGCTTGGTCTTGATCTGGTCGTGCACGCGCTGTGCGTCGACCCGCTGGATTTGCGGACCTGCGCGCACGCGCCACAACGTTTTCCCGCCGGACTGTACCGAGTCGACAAAACCGTCAAAGCCCGCCGCGCGCAGCTTGTCGCGCAAGGCGACCGCGTCGGCCTGGCTGCTTACCGCCGCCAATTGCACGGCCCAGCCACCAGGCTTGCCCGGGCTGGCCGTCGCCGCTGCCGATGCGTTGTTCGCGCTGGCGTCCTGTTCCAGTCGCGCCGGCAACCCGGGAATCGACTGGGTGATCTTCAGGCGTGCAGCTTCGGCCGCGGTGCGCGTCGCGAATGGCCCGGCGATGACCAGGGTGCGCGGCTTGCCGGCCTGGGTGATGGCATGGCCAGTCACCGGATAACCCAGCGCGCGCACACGATGTTGCAAACGCGCCGCGCCGGCGGGACTGGCATAGGCACTGAGATTGAGCGTGTAACTCCCGTGTCCGATCAGCGCCGCGGATGACTTGGCCTCGATCGGAGTTGGCTTGCCAGGCGACGCGGCAGCCACCGCCGGCTTGCCCGGCGATCTCGTTGCCGGCGTCTGCCCCGCGGGAGCCGCTGCCGCGGTGGCTCCCGTGCCTCGCTGCGGAATCACCGGTTGGGTCGGCGATGCACCGCTGCCGATGGTCACCGTCGGCGGCTTCGGCTTGCGGCCCGCTTCCGGGTCGAGCTCCACGTCGCGCGGACGGTTTGAATCGATGCTGACGGTGGCGATGCGATCGCCCGGGGCCGGCGCGGCGGCAGAGGTCGCCACGGCGGCTGCGCCCGAGGTGCTCACCGACGCGCCGGGATTCAGGTTCATTGTCCTGGTTTGCAGGTCGCGATCGGGAGCCGGCGGAATGGCCAGGCTGACCGACTGGTCGCTACCCGGCGCCGGCGGACTGCCGGAGAAGAACATCGGCACGAAGATGACGACCAACGCTATCAGGACGGCAGCACCGAGCAGGCGTGTTTTCAAGTTTTCGCTCCCAGGCGGCAAACACAAGACGCAAGCATGTGATTATACCTGCCCGCGCATCGCGCCATGGCGCGGCTCAGGGCGACTGTTCAGCGATCACCGCGCTGGCCACGAAAAACGAGCCAAAAGCGAGGATGCGCCCGCCTGGCGACGTCGCGCGCCGCGCCTCTGCCAACGCGGCTGCCACGTCGGCATGAACATCGAAACGTGCCCGCGGCAGGGTTTTGCACAAGGTTGCGGCGAGCGCGGCCACGGCGAGGCCGCGCGGCGTTGCCTGATCCAGCCCTGCCAGATGCCAGTGCTCGATGCGCGTGCCGAGTGCAGCCACCACACCGGCCACGTCCTTGTCGGCCAGCGCACCGTAGACGGCATGCACACCACCGGGCGGCTGCACCTCCAGCCATTCGGCCAGCGCCCGTGCGGCCTGCGGGTTGTGTCCCACATCCACGAACAGTGGCGGCTCGCCGCCGAGTGCCTGCAATCGCGCTGCGAGCCGCACCTCGTGCAGCCCGACGCTGGCTGCCGCGAACAGCGCACTGGGTGTGAGCGCGCCTGCATCGAGCGCATGCAGCGCGGCAATTGCGGTCGCCGCGTTGGCGTATTGCACTGGCGCTGCCAGTGGCGGATCAGGCAGCTCCATCGAGGTACCGTCGCGATGGCGCCAACGCCAGCCATCATGGTGGCGCTGCACAACAAAGTCGCTGCCGGCACGTTCGACCCCCGCGCCGCATTCGGCCAGCGCTGCAAGCAGGCCGGCAGGCGGATCCAGCTCGCCCACGATCGCCGGCCGCCCACGCCGCGCGATGCCGCCTTTTTCGCGGCCGATACTGTCGCGGTCCGGGCCTAGCCAGTCCATGTGATCGAGGTCGACCGTGGTGATCACCGCTACATCCGCGTCGATGATATTCACCGCGTCGAGCCGCCCACCCAACCCCACCTCAAGTACGGCCGCGTCGACGCCGGCACCGGCGAACAGATCCAACGCGGCCAGCGTGCCGAATTCGAAATAGGTCAGTGGCAGCCTGCCACGCGCCGCTTCAATCCGCTCGAATACAGCAATCAACGCGGCATCCTCGGCCAGCACGCCATTGATGCGGATGCGTTCGTTGTAGATGAGCAGGTGCGGCGAAGTGAAGGCGCCCACGCGCAACCCCGCCGCCGTCAGCATGGCCTCGAGCAGGGCCACGGTAGACCCCTTGCCGTTCGTGCCAGCCACAGTGATTACCCGCGGCGCCGGGCGTGGCGCGCCCATCCGCTGCCACACCTCGCGCACGCGATCGAGCCCGAGCTCGATGCTGTGGATGTTGACGTGTTGCTGGTACGCCAGCCATTCAGCGAGATTGCGGGTCATGAGTGATCATCTGAGGAAAAAGAAGGCGACCATCGCGCCCAACCGGCCACGACCGCCCTATTGTAGAAGCCTGCTTGCAGGCGATGCTGTTGGTATCGGGCATCCAGAGCAAGGGCATCCCCCGCGAGCGGGCTCCTTGGCAGGGGCGTTGGTATGGTGCTGTCGACGGCGGGTCGTCGCTGCCGCATATCGCCAACGCAAACGCCTTGACCATGTCGGGATGGGTAGCGGTGTCGCGAGCAGCAGCGAGTTCCTCTGCGCGCGCCGGCCACGCCCTTGTTGAAATGCAGTGCAAACTCCCATTCGCGCGATGCCGCGAACATGGCCTCGACCAACCGCGGCTGATTCCGCTGCTCCTGCAACGAGCCCGGCGGCCAGGCCGAGCCGAAACCGTGCAGGAACCAACCCACCTGCCCCTGATCGCCAGCCCACAGGAAATGCTTGCGCGGTGCGCCCGGGCCGAGTGTCCTCGACGATCAATTGCAGCGCGTGCTGGCGGGAGAAGTCTGCATCCCGGAAACGCCGCGCCGGCAAGGCGACCACGGTGACCTCGCGAGCAAACGTGTACTCCTTGCGTACACGCACCCATGGCAGGAACGGCGCGCCTGCTGCGCCTGCGCCTGGCCCAGCCCCTGGAATACCATCGAGATGCGCAGCGCGTTGTCGGACTGGAACACCATCTGCTCGCCCCAGTGCGGGTTGAACAGGTCGTTGCGATAGAAACTCATCGCCTCGCGATAGGCAGCATCGGCGGCAACATCGTGCAGAAATTCGACGACAGCAAGCCGAGCATCCCGGTGCCGTCCACCTCCTCGCGCTGGGGCTCACTGGCCTCGTTCGGCGCACACCGCTGGCCCGGCACCAAACGCTATTACGGCACCAGCGGCAACAGTTTTGTCGCGATGGTGGAGTTCGGCCCGAAGGCACGCGCCCGCGCGATCACCGCTGGCGGCGAAAGCGGCCACCCGGACGCGCCGCACTTCAACGACGAAGCTGAGCGCTATACCACCGGAACTTGCGCACGGTGTATTTCTGGCCCGAACAATTGAAGGGGCATACCGAGTGGGTGTACCACCCGGGCGGCTGAACGCCTGCGCGACGACATCGCGGGCGCAGCGCAACACACGGCCAGATGCTAAAAACGAGCGCCGGGCCATCGCCCGGCGCTCGCGTACCGGCAGCAATCACGCTGCACTGACCTCGATCTTCTTACCTTGGCTTTTCTGCACTGCCTCGGGCTTGCGCGGAACCGTGACGGTCAGCACGCCACTCTTGAACTGGGCACTGATGGCGGCATCGTCGACATCCTCCGGCAGTTCAATCGTGCGCTGGAAGGCACCGTAGTTGCGCTCGATGCGGTGCACCTGCGCGCCATCCTCGTGCTTCTCCTGGCGCTTTTCGCCGGCGATGGTCAGCGTGCCCTCGCGCACCCGCACATCGATGTCCTTGTGCTCCACGCCCGGCACCTCGATCTCGAGGGTATAGGCCTGCTTGCCCTCGACGATATCCACTTTCGGACGCAGCATGTCCTGCCCGACCGACGCCAAGCCGGAACCGGCGGACATCAGGCCGAAATCATCGAAGAAATCCTCGAAGATGCGGTCGATGCCGCGATGCAGGCGCGACAGCGGCAGCACGTCCTGGCGCTCATCCGTGCGCACGCTGATATCACGCGGGGACCTGCTGTCGGTGCGGAACCAATTCAGCGGCGACAAACGACCCAGTTCAAGTGAAGTACCCATGACGGTCACCTCCAAGCCACTAAAGATGTTCAGGAAACCTATTCAATGAACGCCACTCGGCACGGGCGACAGGCAGCCTGGCCAGCGGCGTGCAGTAAGATCGTCAGCAAGCGCGAAAGTTCATCTGATAAATGGCCATCCAAACGTCCATACAGCATCTGTTAATCATGTCGCCGCCGAGCAGTCGAAGCCCATGGCGTTCGGCGGCAGATCACGTCAGCCTCAACCTGGAACTTCTTGATCAACTGGCCTCGTTCCAGAATTACGTGATCGCCCACAAGCTGCTGCACTTGCGCATCCGCAATCACGGCAAGCTGTTTGCCGCCACGCTGAGAGCGCATCTGTCCGGCAACCCCTGGATCGAGCGCGCACAGTGAATCAAGCTCGGTGAACCGCGATGCGTGGCGAGGGCCGTCTCAGCGCCTCAACGGCGTGAGTGCACCGAGGCGTCCACGTATCAGGCGACAAGCCGGACTCGGCGTGCGCATGGCTGCGCGGGATTTGCGCGGAGGTTCGATGTGGCCGGTAGTGCCCGCGTGGGCGGCATTCCTGCGGGATCCGGCGACACACAGCGCTGCCAACCCGGCCACGTTGCCAGCACGGGCTGGCGCTAGAATGCGCGCACCCTCCCTCGCCCGCCCTCCCCATGCAACCTGCCAACCTGGCCCGCCTGCAGATTCATTTCTGCGTGTTGCTGTGGGGCTTCACCGCGATTCTCGGCAAGCTGATCACGCTGCCCGCGCTGCCGCTGGTGTGGTGGCGCATGTTGCTGGTGGCGGTCGCCCTGTTGCTGGTGCCCAGGGTACGCCGCAACCTGCGCGCGATGCCGTGGCGGCTGATCGGCGCCTATGCCGGCATCGGCGTGCTGGTGTCGCTGCACTGGCTGACCTTCTACGCGGCGATCAAGCTGTCCAACGCCTCGGTCGGCGCCACCTGCATCGCGCTGGGACCGGTGTTCCTGGCCTTCATCGAGCCGTGGCTGACCCGGCGCAAGTTCGATCCGCGCGAGCTGCTGATCGGCGCGGCGGTGGTACCGGGCGTGGTGATGGTGGTCGGCGGCGTACCGGTAGACATGCGCATCGGCATCGCGGTCGGCGTGCTGTCGGCGTTGTTCGTGGCGCTGTTCGGCTCGCTCAACAAACGCATGGTGGAATCGGGCGATCCGCTGACCGTGACCTTCATCGAGCTGGGCACCGGCACCGCCTTCCTCACCGTGTTGGCGCCGCTGCTGCCGCACCAGGGCGCCTTGTTCGTGCTGCCCGGCGCGCACGACACTTTGCTGCTGCTGGTACTGGCGTTCGGCTGCACGCTGCTGCCGTTCTCGCTGGCGCTGGTCGCGCTGCGTCACATGAGCGCGTTCGGCACCCAGATGGTGACCAACCTGGAACCGGTCTACGCGATCGTGCTGGCGATCGTGCTGCTGGGCGAGCAGCACGAGCTTGACGGCTGGTTCTACCTGGGTGTGACGGTAATCCTCGCCGCCGTGTTCGTGCACCCGCTGCTGCACCGCAAACGCCGCATCACCACCCAGCCCGAACTGATGGGTACGACGGAAAGCCACAGCATGGTCGACTGAGGTTCTCGTCTGCGAGTCGCAGCCACAGGGTAGACTCCAGATTTCCGGCCGCTCGAATCCTCAACCGTCCATGCGCATCCTCATTGCCGAAGACGAAGCCAAGGCGCGCCGCTATCTGGCGCAGGGCCTCACTGAGCAAGGCTATACGGTGGCACTGGCCGAAGACGGTCACACCGCACTGACCCTGTTGCGCGAGCATGTGTTCGACGTGATCGTGCTGGACGTCATGCTGCCCGGGCGCGATGGCTGGAGCATCGTCAAGACCATGCGCGCCGAGGGGGATCGCACGCCGGTACTGTTTCTCACCGCGCGCCATCACGTCGAGGATCGAGTCCGCGGCTTCGAACTGGGCGGGGATGACTATCTGGTCAAACCGTTCGCGTTCGCCGAACTGCTGGCGCGCCTGCAGAGCCTGCTGCGCCGTGCCGCGCCGACTGCGTCGGTCGCGACGATCGAGATCGGGGAGCTCATCATCGATGCACTGCGACATGAGGTCACGCGTGGCGGACAGACGCTGCAGCTGACCCCAAAGGAATATGCGCTGTTGTTGTTGCTGGCCCGCCATCGCGGGCGTGTGTTGTCACGCACACTCATCGCCGAAAGCGTGTGGGGTGTGTTCTTCGAAACGCAGACCAATGTGGTCGATGTGGTGGTCCGCCGCCTGCGTGCCAAGCTGGATGCGCCCTTTGCCGAACCATTGCTGCACACCGTGCGCGGGGTGGGCTATATGCTGGATTGCCATGCGCATTGATGCATGGAAGTCCTGGCGTGCGCCATCGATCGGCACGCGCCCGACCCTGCTGTATACCCTGATGGCGCTGCTCGCCGTGGCGCTCTTTGCCGGCATCACCGATTGGGGTCTGGCCACCAATTTCAGCCGTGCGCAGGTGCGCTTCCTGCAATCGAAGGTGGCGGAGTTGCAGACCGATCTGGACGAGGCCAACGGTGCCCCACAGGCACTGCTGGCAGAGATTGCCAGGGAAACCGGGACATCCCGGTTGCGCCAGTACCAGGCGCGGGTACTGGATGCCACCGGCAAGATCCTGGGCGGGACCCCGGGCATGGCCGATGCGTTGCCAGCGCGAGCATTCCCCGCGCCCGGCAAGACGCCGTGGTCGGTCAAGCAGGTGCTGGCCAAACAGCGCGTGTATGTGCTCGCTTCGATACCGCTGGCCGGTCACGGTGGTGCGCCGCCCGTGCAACTGCAGGTCGCGCTTGATGTGACGCGTGATGCCGGCGTGCTGACCGACTTCCGTCGCGCACTGGTACTTTCCTTTCTGTTGCTGGCGCCGTTGCTGCTGCTGGTGGGTCGCTGGATTGCCGCCCGTGGCTTGGCGCCGTTGCGGCGCATCACCGGGGCCGCGCGCTCGATTACCCCGGCAGACTTGTCGGCCAGGTTGTCTCTGACGCCGCCCTGGCCGAACGAACTCGATGAGTTGGTGCAGGTTTTCAACGCCATGCTTGCTCGCATCGAAGAGGCGTTCGGACGGCTGTCGCGCTTTTCCGCCGACCTCGCGCACGAGTTGCGTACGCCGCTGGCCAACTTGAGTGGAGAGCTGGAGGTGTGCTTGATGCGTCCGCGCCGCGCCGATGACTATCGCGCCGCGCTGGAATCGGGCCTGGAAGAATGTCGGCGGCTGCATGTACTGATCGAGAACCTGCTGTTCATGGCGCGCGCCGAACACGCGGAGCAGGCCCTGCGCTGCGAGAGCCTGGAAGCCAAGCAGGTGTGCACCTGGGTGGTCGAGCAGCTTGCGTCGGGAGCGACCGCACGTGGCGTGCGCCTCGACATTCGTGGCGATGCCGCGCTGCAGGCTGACCCGATGTTGTTCCGGCAGGCCCTGGCCAATCTTCTGAGCAACGCCATTCGCCACTCCGGATCCGGCACTGCAGTGCAGATCTGCATTGCCAACGTGGCAGGCGGCGTCGAGGTCCGCATGTGCGATCAGGGCGAGGGCATCGAGGCACGACACCTGCCGCATCTTTTCGATCGCTTCTATCAGGTAGACAGCGCACGTCAACGAGGTGCCGGGCAAGGCACCGGACTGGGCCTGTCGATCGTCAAGGCGATTGTCGACCTGCATGGCGGCGAGGTGCGCGTAGAGAGTGTGCGCGGCGCGGGTACCACGGTGAGCATGCGTTTTCCGTCGAGCGCGATGCCAACGCGAGGCCTGCCTTCGGATCAGTCGCATGAGAGCTGATTGGGCCCTCATGCTGCATCGGGCGTTTCGCGCCGGAGTGATACTCAAGGGTGTGGATGGCGTGCTGGAATTGCTTGGCGGCGGCGCACTGCTGCTGACTGCTCAACCGTCGATCCGGCACGCGGTGAGCTGGCTGACCCAGGCGGAGCTGGTCGAGGATCCCGGTGATTTTGTCGCCAACCATCTGGTTCAGCTGGTGCACCACCTTTCCATCGGCACGCAGCATTTCGCTGGCATTTACTTGATTGCACATGGCGCAATCAAGGTCGGCATGGTGGCCGGGCTGTTGCGCGAATCGCGCTGGTCGTTTCCGCTGGCACTGGTGCTGCTGACGGCCTTCATCGGCTACCAGTGCTACCGGCTGACGCAGACGGCCTCGATACCACTCGCTCTGCTCACCGTGATTGATGTTCTGGTGGTACTGCTGATCGCGCGGGAGTGGCAAGAGCATGGTCATCGCGGTCATGAGCCGCCGCCGGGCGACACACCTCGACGCTGAACTCTGCGTCCGCGCACGACACCTTCGCCGTTGGCGCTGCCGAGCGAATCACCACCGAGACAGAGTCCGCAGATGACAGGATTGTCATCCAACCGATCGGCTTTCATCCGGATCGCCCGACTAGGCTGGTCCCATGAAAATGCTTGCCACCCGCTCGCTCATGGCCGGACTGCTGTCGCTGGCACTGGCCGGATGCGCCGCCGTGCCCGCCCGGCACACCCCGGATTTGCGCCAACAAGCGCGGGTGCTGGCATCGCGGCAACTGGATGATGCCGGTCTTGCCGCCGCCGAGGCGCGCATGGGTTTGCCGGCCACGACCGGTGCTACCTGGACGCCGGATCGCATCACGGTCGCGGCCTGGTATCTCGATCCGGCGCTGGCATCGGCACGCGCCGCCGCCAACCGCGCCGCCGCCGATGCCGCGGTCGCCGCCCAACGCCGCAATCCCACGCTGCAACTGAGTCCCGAGAAGGTGTACAGCGGAGTCACCACCGCGGCCCCGTGGACGGTAGGTGTCGCACTGCTGCTGCCGCTGCTGCATCCCGGTGAGGCGGCGGCCCGGCGTGAGGTGGCCACCGCCGCTACCGCCGCCGCCCGTGACCAGCTCGCGCTGGCGGTGTGGCAGAGCCGCGCGCGGGTGCTGGCTGCCTTGCGTGGAACCCTGCTGGCGCGCCAGGCGCAAGCCTTTGCCATGCGCGTCGTGCAGGACCGCCGAGCCTACCTGCACAATGTGCGCCAGCGCGTGCTGGCCGGCGCCGACGCGCGCGACACCGAGCTTGTCGCCGAACTCGAACTGCAGCGTGCCGAGGCGGGCCTGGCCGACCGGCGTGCCCGGCGTGACGCGGCAGAGCAGTCGCTCGCCGCGGTGCTCGGCCTGCCCTGGTCGGCCCTGGCCGATGCCCGGCTTGGCTGGCCCGATCTGGATACGCCACCGGCACCGGCGGCACTGCCGGCCAGCGCGCTGGCCGAGGACGCGGCATGGAACCGGCTGGACCTGGCGGTGTTGCTGCAGCGCTACCGCGTCAGTGAGGCGCAGTTGCGCCTCGCCGCGGGCACCCGCTACCCGGCCGTGTCGGTGGCACCGGGCTACAAGTACGACCGTGGCGATCGTCTGTTTACGTTCGGCCTGAATGTCGAGCTGCCGCTGTTCCACGGTGCCGGAGCGCGGATCAAGGCGGCCGTCGCCGCCCGCAACGAAGCCGCCGCGAACGTCCGTGCGCGGCAGCTGACGATACTCAATGCGCTGGATGCCGCGCGCGCCGACTATGCCGGTCGCTATGCCGCCTGGCAGCAGATGCAGGCCGCCGCCAGGATGGCCCGGTTGACCGCCGCGCGGGCGCAGGCGCAGCGATTGTCCGGCCAGATCGGCCGTGGCGCCGAGCTGTCCAGCCGGGTCGCGGCCTCGGCGGCGGCGCTGGCGGCCAACGATGCGTTGTCGCGCGCCCTGGATTCGCTCGGCCATCTCGAGGACGTATTGCAGCATCCGATCTGGCCCGCGAGCCGGCTCACGCACCTGCCGACCAGCGCCTCCCCTTCCCCTGCGATATCTGCCGACGAGGCTTCCCATGCGCACCGCTCCTGACTGGCGCCGCTACACGGCAACCCTGGCCTGCATCGGCCTGGCATGCTCACTCGCGACCCCGCTGCGGGCCGCGATGACCGGCACGGTGGTGTTGACACCGGCCAGCGTGAGCGCCAGCGGCATCCAGCTGGCCACGCTGGCAGCCGCCACGCGGACAGCCCAGGTGCAGGGCGTGGCCACGGTGCTGGACCCGCAACCGCTGCTGGCGCTGGCCGCCCATCTGCAGTCGGTGCAGGCCCGGCTCCGCGCCGCCGATGCCGCCGCGGCCGCGGCCGACGCGCAGGCCAAACGTTCGCAGGCGCTTTATCGCCAGGGGGAGAATGCTTCGCTGCGTGACATGCAGGCTGCCCAGGCGGCGGCGGCGGCCGCCCGCGCGCAACGCATGGTGGCGCGCGCCGAAGCCGCCGCCGCACGCAGCGGGGCGCGCCCGCAATGGGGGGCGGTACTGGCACGGATGGCCAGCTCCGGCCCGCAGGCGCTGAGCGAGTTTGCCGATGGCCGCGCCAGCCTGCTCGAGGTGGCCTTGCCGAACGGCACACCGGCGCCGGCCGGCAACACCATCCGCATCAGCAACGCTGACGGCGTGTCGCTGCAGGCGATCCTGCTCGGCCCATCGCCGCGCACCGATGCCGTGGTGCAAGGCCCGACCTTTTTCTATCGCACCACGGCACCGGGGCTGCGCAGTGGCCAGCGCATGGATGCCACCGTGCCGCTGGGTGCGGCGTCACATCAGGGTGTGGACGTGCCGACCGCCGCCGTGATCTGGTACGCCGGGCTCCCCTGGGCCTACGTGGAAACCGGCAGCGGGCATTTCCAGCGTCGCCCGCTGCAGCAGCAACGCGATGCGCAGGGCTGGTTCCAGGCAGGCGGCTTCCATCCCGGTGACAAGGTTGTCGTGCGCGGCGGCGAACTACTGCTGTCGCAGGAAATGCAGCCGCCACCGGGTGCCGCCAAACCGGCGGGAGATGGCGACGATGATTGAGTTTCATGCCACTGCGTGTGCCAGCGTATTGCGCCTTCGGGCGTGGCCCTGGGCCGCGCCAAACGGTCATCAAGCCGGCCTGCCATCGCCATGTTGAACGCGATCGTCCGCACCGTCATCCGCTTTCGCGGCGTCACGATTGCGCTCGCCGTGCTGGCCGTGGCCTATGGTGTGCTCGCGCTGGGCCGGGCCCGGCTCGACGTGTTCCCCGAGTTTGCGCCGCCGCAGGCGATCGTGCAGACCGAAGTCCCCGGCTTCTCGCCGCTACAGGTGGAAACCCTGGTCACCCAGCGGATCGAGAATTCGCTGGCCGGCGCCAAAGACCTGGTGAACATGCGTTCGAAGTCGCTGCAGGGACTGTCGATGATCACCCTGACCTTTCGCGCCGGCAGCCATCTCTCCGAGGTGCGCCAGACCGTCAGCGAACGCTTGCAACGTACCGCCGCCGAGTTGCCGGGCGCCGCCAGGGCGCCGGTGCTGCTGCCGCTGTCGTCATCGGCCGGCATCGTGCTGACGATCGGCATCAGCTCGCCAGCGCTGACGCCGATGCAGTTGCGCACGCTGGCCGACTGGACGCTGAAGCCGCAGTTGCTGGGCGTGCCCGGCGTGTCCGACGTGAACGTGTTCGGCGGCGCCCTGCGTCAATTGCAGATCCAGGTGAATCCGCAGGCGCTGGCGCGCTACGGGCTGTCGTTCCAGGATGTGATCGCGGCGGCCAGGCGGGCCACCGGCCAAACCGGTGGCGGCTTCGTCTCGAATGCGAATCAGCGCATCGTGCTGGCACCGACCGGCATGGCGGTGACCCCGGCCGAAGTCGCGGCGGTGGCACTGCGCAGTCGCGATGGTGCGGTGTTGCGACTGGGCGACGTCGCCACGGTAAGCAACGGCGCCGCGCCGGCGGTGGGCGCCGCCTCGATCATGGGCAAGAGCGGCGTGATGCTGGTGATCGACGAGCAGTACGGCGCCGATACCGTTCGCGTTACCCAGGCACTGGATCAGAAACTGCGGGCGCTGCAACCGGCACTGACGACCCGGCAGGTCACACTCTATCCGGCACTGTTTCGGCCTGCCAACTTCATCCATGCAGCGGTGAATCACCTGCGCGATGCCTTGCTGATCGGCGCGGCCCTGGTCATCGTGGTGTTGTTCGTGTTCCTGCGCAATGCACGCGCGGCGCTGATCTCGGCGGTGGCAATTCCGTTGTCGCTGCTCACCGCCGTGGTGGTGCTGGAGCGCTTCGGGCTGGGGCTCAACACGATGACCCTGGGCGGGCTGGCGATCGCCATCGGCGAGGTAGTCGACGATGCGATCATCGATGTGGAGAACATCGTACGGCGCTTGCGGCTTAACCGGCTGCAGGCGTCGCCGCTCCCGGCCGCGAAGGTGGTGTTGGCGGCCTCGCTGGAAGTGCGCAGCGCGGTGGTCTACGCCACCTTCATCGTGGCCCTGGTGTTCGTGCCGGTGCTGACCTTGTCCGGTGTCGCCGGCAGCCTGTTCGCGCCGCTCGGCATAGCCTACATCGCGTCGATCATGGCCTCGCTGCTGGTGGCACTGAGCGTGACGCCGGCGCTGGCCCTGCTGCTGCTTCGCGGTAGCGAAGAAGCCCCCGAGCCACGAATCCAGCAAGCCATCAAGCAGCGTTATGCACGATGGCTGACGCGCATGGAAGGCCATCCACGGGCCATCCCGGTGCTGGTTGCCGTGCTGTGCGTGGCCTCGCTGCTGGTGCTGCCGTTGCTGCAAGGCCAGTTCCTGCCGCAGCTGCGCGAAGGCCATTACATCGTGCACATGCGACTGGCGCCCGGCGCCTCGCTGCAGGCGTCACAGGATCTCGGCACGCATGTCGCCCAGTCGTTGCTGGGCATTCCAGGCGTGCGTTCGGTGGCGCAACGCACCGGCCGGGCAACCCGGGTGGCCGACCCTTCACCCGCATTTGCCAATGAGTTCGAGGTCGATCTGAAGCCGCTGTCCGGCTCGGGACAACAGCGCGTGCTCAATCAAATCCAGCAACGTCTGAGCGCATTCACCGGCGCCAGCTTTTCCGCCAACACCTTCCTGACCGAACGCATTCACGAGACGATGTCCGGCTATACCTCGCCGCTGGTGCTATCGATCTATGGCAACAACCTCGATCAACTGGACCGCACGGCGCAGCAGGCGGTCGCGATCCTGTCCAAGCTGCCGGGTGCGGGCAATGTGCAGGTCGCCGCGCCGCAAGGTGAGCCGCAACTGTCGATCCGCCTGCGCAACGACGTGCTGGCGCAGTACGGCATCGCCCCGGCCGACGTATTGCAGACGCTGCAGACCGCGTATGCCGGGCTGCGCGTGGGGCAGGTGCTCGACGGCAGCCGCGTGTTCGATGTCGAGGTGATCCTGCCACCGGCGATGCGCAAGAGCCCGATCGGGGTCGGCCAACTACCGATCGCCGCGCCCGACGGCCGGCACTGGCCGCTGTCCGCCCTGGCGGATATTTCGATGAGCCAGGGACGCTACATGATCCTGCATGCGGGTGGTCAGCGGGTTCAGGTCATCACGATTCAGCTGCACGGGGTCAACGCGGGTGTTTTCACCGGGCGCGCGCAAAAGGCCTTGGCACAGGGCATGAAATGGCCCGCCGGCACCTACCCGGTATTCGGCGGCGATGCCGCGGCGCAGGCGGCTGCCACCCATCAGTTGCTGCTGCACAGTGCACTGGCCGCGGCCGGCGTGGTGATCCTGCTGTTCCTGGCCTTGCGCCGCATGCGCAGCGTGAGCCTGGTGCTGCTGAACCTGCCGTTTGCGCTGGTCGGCGGCGTACTCGTGGTGCTGCTCATGGGCGGCACCTTGACCCTCGGCGGGCTGGTCGGTTTTGTCACCTTGTTCGGTATCAGCGTGCGCAACTCGATCATGCTGGTAGCGCATTATCGCCATCTGGTCGAAGTCGAAGGCGAGCCGTGGAACCTGCACACGGTCAGGCGCGGCGCCGCCGAACGGCTGGTGCCGATCCTGATGACCGCGCTGGTCACCGCGCTTGGTCTGGCGCCGCTGGCACTGACTTCGGGCGCGCCGGGCAACGAGATCGAAGGACCGATGGCGGCGGTGATCCTCGGTGGCCTGCTTACCTCCACCGCGCTCAACCTGCTGGTGCTGCCGACGCTGGCAGGTCGCTGGCTGGACTTCTCCCACCTCGACGATGCCCCGCCTGAGGCAATGGCCGCGGAGCAATTATGATCAGCGCATGAAGCACTCACAACGCGCCCATTTTCGCTCCATCGTGCAGGCACTGGCGGCAGCTGCCTTGTTCGGCTTGAGCACGCCGCTGGCCAAACTGCTGGTGGGCACGATCCCTCCGCTGATGCTGGCCGGGCTGCTGTACGTGGGCTCGGGACTTGGGCTTTCGCTGTGGCTATTGCTGCGCAGACTGTCTCGCCAGCCCGCAATCGAGGCTCCGCTGGCACGCCGGGATATGCCGTGGCTTGCCGGCGCGGTGCTGTTCGGCGGCGTGCTGGGTCCGATCCTGCTGATGCTGGGGCTGGCGCAAACTCAGGCATCGACTGCCTCGTTGCTGCTGAACCTGGAAAGCGTGTTGACGGCGGTGCTCGCCTGGGTCGTGTTTCGCGAGAACGTGGATCGACGCGTGTTCCTGGGCATGCTGGCGATCGTCGCTGGCAGCGTGCTGCTGTCCTGGCAACGCCAGCGCGGCAGCGAGGTGCCGTGGGGCGCCCTGGCAATCGCCGGCGCGTGCCTGTGCTGGGCGATCGACAACAACCTGACGCGACCAGTGGCCAGTGGCGACCCGGTGCAAATCGCCGCGATCAAGGGTGCTGTGGCCGGCGCGATCACGCTTACGCTCGCGCTCGTCGCGGGCTACCACTTGCCCGCTGCAATGCCGTTGCTGGCCACCGGCGTGCTCGGTTTCATCGGCTACGGGCTGAGCCTGGTGCTGTTCGTACTCGCCCTGCGCAACCTGGGCACCGCGCGCACCGGCGCGTATTTTTCTACCGCGCCATTCGTCGGTGCCGGCCTGTCGCTATTGCTGCTTGCCGAGCACCCGTCGGTCACGTTCTGGCTGGCCGGCGCGCTGATGGCGGTGGGGGTGTGGCTGCACGTCAGCGAGCGCCACGCGCACCTGCACACCCACGAGGCGCTGGCGCACAACCACCGCCATTATCACGACGAGCACCATCAGCACGTCCACGACTTCCCATGGGACGGCACGGAACCGCACACCCATCCTCACCTGCATGAACCGCTCGTGCACAGCCATCCGCACTATCCGGACATCCACCACCGTCACCGGCACGCCTGAAGAGTCCGCGGGACAAGCACCGGGCATCGAGCGCCCGGACCCGACTGCCCGAAACACTCCACGCAGTGTGCCGGCTGAAACAATGCGATACCGTGTCGAGCGGCACGCCTCCTTGCGTTCCCCTACCTGTATTGTCAGTCTCCAACCAGGGCGACCATGCCTTCTCCTGAAACCGCGGCGAACGCCATCCCGATCGGCAACGCATCATCCTCGGCGACGGTGCTGCTGCAGGCGCGGCGGCTTGGATTCGCCATTGACGGTCGCACGCTGTGGCACGACCTGGATCTGACATTGCGTGCGGGCGAACGCCTGGCCGTGGCTGGCGCGTCCGGCAGTGGCAAGACCCTGCTGCTGCGGACCCTGGCCGGACTGGAGCCGGTGCAGACCGGCGAGCTGATATTTCACGAACGCCCGCTGTCGAACTGGTCGATGCCGGCCTACCGCGCTCGCGTGGTGTACGTTCCGCAGCGCCCGGCACTGCCTGAAGGCCAGGTGGAAGCCGCGCTGCGAATGCCGTTTCAATTTCGTGTGCACCGGCACCAGCGCTTTCCGTCGAACCGCGCACGGGAATTGCTGGCCATGCTGGGGCGTGACGAGAAGTTTCTGCAGCAGCGCACCGAACGACTCTCCGGCGGCGAGGCGCAGATCGTGGCCATGCTGCGCGCGCTGCTGATTGGCCCCGATGTGTTGCTGCTCGACGAACCGACCGCGTCGCTGGACGCGCGCGCCGTTGGCGCCATCGAAACACTCGTCGAAAGCTGGCTGCGGGCGCAACCGCAGCGCGCCTGCGTGTGGACCAGCCATGACCGTCAGCAACTGCAGCGCATCAGCGACCGGGTGCTGTCGCTGGGGGTGGTCGCATGAGCGCCGGCTATATCAATCTGGACAATTGGCAGCTCGGCTTCGCCGCGCTGCTGATCGTGCTCAACCTGGCGATCTCGGTCTGGCTGCGGCTGGGGCTGGGGCTGGGGCGCAGCCTGCTGGTTGCCAGCGTGCGCATGGTGGTGCAGTTGCTGCTGGTCGGTTTCATCCTCGACTCGGTGTTCGCGCTGACCACCCCGCTGCCGGTGATCGGCATCGGCGTGGTGATGGCCGCACTGGCCAGCGTGGCCGCCGTACGGCGTACCCGTCGCCGCTTCCCCGGCATCTACTGGAACAGTCTGCTGTCGACCCTGGGTGCGGCCTTCGTGGTGACCGGCGCGGCGCTGGCCGGCATCATCAACGTGCACCCGTGGTTCGCGCCGCAGTACGCGATCCCGCTGCTGGGCATGGTGCTGGGCAATCTGCTGACCGGCATCTCACTGGCACTGGACCGGTTCATGCAGGGTGTCGCGCGCGAGTCCGGCGTGATCGAGAGCGATCTCGCCCTGGGCGCCACCCGCTGGGAAGCGGCGCGCCCGCTGATCAGCGAAGCGCTGCGCACCGGCATGATCCCGACCATCAACGCGATGATGGTGATGGGCGTGGTCAGCCTGCCCGGCATGATGACCGGCCAGATGCTGGCCGGTGCCGCGCCGGCGGCGGCGGTGCGCTACCAGATCGTGATCATGTTCATGATCGCCGCCACCACCGCACTGGGCACGCTGGCGGTGATCCTGCTGGCGTACCGCCGGTTGTTCAATCGCCGCCATCAGCTGTGTGTGACGCGCCTGCACACGATCGGCCGTACCGACTAAAGCAGTTGTCGGAAGCGCCGCGATGACTGCAATCGTGCGCAAGCACGTCACGCAGGCTGAGTGCCTCAGAAGAACTCATACTCCACCTGCGCCAGCCACGTCCGCCGCGGTGCCGCTGCATTGAGACCCAGCACCACGCCGACGCGATATTCCACGCTACCGGTGGTGCCGGGCACATGCCATTCACCGGCGACGATGGGGCCGGCCTGATAGGCGCTGTCGGCAGGTCGCCCATACGCCTCAATACCGGGGCGGAACACGCTGGAAACCGCGTATGTGCCGGAATAGCTGTAGCGAAACTCGTACTTGCCGCCGGCACCTGCGCCCACTTGCTTTTCCCATATGGCATTGAAGCGATGGGTAAAACGGCCCGCCGTCTTTTCGATCAGCGGACCGAACTCGACGGCATCGGGCTTGCCGGCAACGATCTGGTGCTCGTACGAAGCGAGAAAGCCGAAATCAGCCCAGTACTCGCCCGGCTGGGTAAGCTGGAAGGTGTTCTCCAGTTCATAGCCAAGCAGGCGGCCGCTGCCGCCCGGCTTGTGCTCATACCGGGTCAGATAGAGTTCCGGCTTCCACCAACTGGTAAACGCATGGGAGATCGAAAACTCCGACGCCGTACCGCCGTTGAAGTCGGCGCGGGGGTCGTCGTAACGGTAACCACGCAACTCTACCTCGCTCTGCGTATCGAGCACGTGCGGCGAATAGACGATGAAGTCGTCTGCTTGCGCCAGGCCACTGGCGATCATCAACGCAAAACCCGGCATCAGCAGATAACGGCGACCGTTGCCGCGACCAGTTCCTGCCATTCGCACGGATGAGGAGAACAACAAATGCATGAGAAATTTCCCGGGTGAACAAGATTTCAAGCGTGCGCCGACAGCATCGCCGGCGACAAGACGACGACAAGTTGAACGGCACGGGAGGAGTGGATCAGTTTGGCGCTTCGGACGCTGGGGCGAGGCGCCGCGGAGGCGCGCGCGACGAAGCTGCGATCTTGCCGCGATTGACCCAAGACATGGCGACGACCAGCGCGGCTACGCGAGGCATAACATCACTCCGCGATCAGACGGCCCTGTGCCGTGGCTTGATGAAAGTCGCCAAAGAAACGGTAATTTCCGGCGCGCAACGGCCCCACGAAAATGGTGATGGTGCCGTTGGGCAGCACGATCTTCTCGCGGTTAAAATCCGTACTCTCGAACTCTTCCGGCGTGGCGTCCTCATTGCGCACGAGCAGCTTGAACTTGATCCCGGCCGGAACCTTCAATTCACTGGGCTGGTAGACATGGTTTTTGATGGTCAGCTTGTAGTACGGCAGATCACTGGCGTGTGCCGTCCCCACCAAAGTGAATATCAGCGCGGCGCCGGTAAGCAGAGAAGGCTTCATCCCGATTTGTTCCGTTGCAGAGTTCGGCGAATGCTACTCATTCTTATTTGTGCCGTCAACCCTGCCGGACGAACTCCCGAACTACGCGCTCTCGGTAATCTGAGTGGCGACCACCACGTGAACGGCCTTCGAATTGATGCACGTCAATAATTCGGCACCCATTTCGGCCCAAGCTGAATCGCCCGGATGCACTTGAGGCGCAACGGGACATTCATTCCACTTTCCAGGAGAGTATTGCCATGTCTACTGCCAGACTTGAAAAGATCGCTGCCGCCGGACTGGTGGCGTTGTTGTTTGCCGGAACGGGCGTGGCTGCCGTGGCTGCCCCATCCGGGGCCCAGACCACCACCGCCGCCAAGCCCGCATCGCAGGCCGCCCTCAACCAGAACATGCAGGAGATGCGCACCCAGATGAAGCAGTTGGAGGCCACGCATGACCCAGCCGCCCAGACCAAGCTGCTGGATGCGCATATGCGCACCATGCAGAAAACGTTGCACATGATGAAGGGCCAGGGAAGTATGGGTGGCGCCGGCGGCATGGGCACGGGCATGATGCACGGCAAAGGCATGGGCGGTTCCAGCGACATGATGGCCAACGGTCAGATGATGCAGATGATGATGGGCCAGATGATGCAGCACCAACAGGCGATGCAGGCCATGGGATGCACCAAGTAGTCCGTCGACCCGCGTCATCGCTTCCGCTACTGCCAACGTCGCGGGCCCCTGGCGGCCACGGTTCATTATCGCTGCGCAGGGCATATCGCCCAGCACAAGCGATTCGATGCATGCGCCCCGTTGCCCGTATCTTAGCCATGGCCGTCGCCGCTGCCGCTATTGTGTTCACGAACGGCTGTTCTGGTTTCGGGGAATCGGTCGGGGGCGATGCGACGCACGGGCAAATCGTCGCCAAGGCGCACTGTGCGTCATGCCATGGTGACGACGGGAACAGCACAGTGGCGGTCTATCCTCGGCTGGCCGGCCAGAAAGCAGACTACCTGTACCGCCAGCTATCGGGCTTCAAGGATGGCACTCGCCCTTCGACGGTAATGACAGCCATCGTGGCACCGCGGTCGGATGGGGATCTGCGGGATGCCGCCGTCTTCTTCGCCGGGCAGGCACGGGGCAGCGATCCGCCGGGCCCGCCCGCCCGGATGGCGCAGGGGCGCCAGCTGTTCCTGTTCGGCTCACCGGACGGCAACGTACCCGCCTGCGCGGCCTGTCACGCGTCGGGAGTGAAAGGCATGCGAGGCATGGGGCACATGGGCGGCGGGATAGGCATGGGCATGGGCAGCATGCCCATGATGGGCATGCTGGGGCGCCGCGCACCCACGCTGTATGGCCAGCATGCCGCGTACGTGATCAGTCAGCTGCAGGCGTTTGCCAACGGCAGCCGCCCGGCGACAACGATGGACCGCGTCGCGGGGAGCATGACCGCGCAGCAGGTGCAGGCGGTGGCTGACTATGTGGCGGCGCATCCATAGGAGTCTGTCGAGCTTTGGTTGACCGGCCTGCGAATCCGCCTGTGCGGTCCATCTACCGCCGATTCCTGGCCTACGGAACCACCATGGGCCGGCGGTCAGCTTTCGCGCGCGGTGTGTGGCGTTTCACAGGCGCGCTCTCAAGGAACAAAAACTGCAAGTCTTTGTTTCTCTAAGAATGTCTGGTCCGAGTCTTGCGGACTTGGGAAGCTGATTAGCGTCGAATCCTGTCATGTCCCTTCTCCCCCTCGGGAGTCTGCGGAGGAGCCTCATTTCAATTCTTCTCAAGGCGGCCGTTTTCGCGGCTTTGGTTCATATCCTTGATGCCCGGACGTTTATTGTTGAGCGGCGGGAGGTGCCTACCTCAGATCCACACTAGCCCAGCTTCGAGAGCAACGGCAACTGGACGACGAGCCAAGAAGACACCGAGGTCATCTTGCCCGTTGCAATCGCAATACCAGTGAGCACCAGCAAGCCACCTGCAACTCGCTGTATCCAGGCGCCCATGTGGGCAACTCGGTTCATGCGGGCCAAAAGGAAATCCAGAGTCGCACTGGCCAGCAGGAATGGAACAGCCAGGCCGAGGGCATACACCAGCATCAATGTTGTGGCATTGCCCATGGTTCCGGCAGCCGCAAGAGTCATGATCGAGCCAAGAATCGGCCCGATACAGGGAGTCCAGCCCAGGGCGAAACCTACGCCAAGTACATAGCCGCCGAGTATCCTCTTGTTCGGATCGGCAGCCGGATGAAAACGCAGATCGCGGTTGAGCCACGGGATGTGAATCAAGCCCGTCATGAGTAATCCGAAGACCATGACGATACCCCCGGCCAAATAGTTCATGATCACCGGGTCGATTGCTATGACTCTCCTGAAAGAGCTTATGCCGAGTCCAATCAGCACGAATACTGTCGAAAAGCCGGCAACAAAGGGAATGTTACCCGCAGCGACCATTATCCGCCGACGGAAACTGCCACCGGGCTGGTCAATGAAATGGCCAGCGGAATGGGACAGGTACCCCGGGACGACCGGCAGCACACAGGGGGAAAGAAAAGAAGCCATGCCGGCCAGAAAGGCAGTGGCTGCACCTATGGTGGCGACAGATAGCATTCCGCGTCCTCCTATTTACATGGTCACCGGGTCGATTAATTTGCCGGCTGCACAGACACACACCGCGAGTGCGTCTGTGCAGGTAAATCTTTCACCCACGCAGAGTTCAGCCGTTGGACATTGTCTGTACGATGGCCCAAGATGGCGAACCGTCGGGTTGCAGCTTCACCTGCTCGCCGGCTCGCAGACAACGATGCTCGCTCATCTTGTGCGTATTCTGGATGGTGATGACTTTGCCGGTTTTCAGCTCGATGATGTTGTGGCAATGGTTGAGCCCCTGCGAGTCAGGCATGCAGTCTGAATCCGTCTTGACGACACCAAGGGTTGGCTCGGTCATTGTTCCCTTTACGACCGCCACAAAGTAGCGGCCATCCTTGCCATTTTGAGTCCAGCTGACCGGCCCCTGAACTCCCTTGGGCAGTACGGGCTCCCATGCCCTGGCTCCAGCCGAAAAGCCGATGGAAATGATGCCAGCAAAAGCGATGGCGGACAAAATCTCGACTCGACGAGAATGTAGTTTTTTCATGATCAGGTAGCCTCGTATTTTTTAAAAAATAATCAATATGATTAACCGCTCTTCTGACAGGCCCTTGCCGTCAAGGTATGACAAAATGCAAAAGCTTCTGCGATTCAACATTTATCAGGAGACAATTGACCGTCGCTATTACCATTGTTATTTCGGATTTATTCCGTGCTGGCGGTGCTGATTAATATACTTTCCTGGTTCATCCTGAAATGTAGTCAGGCATGTTTCAGAGCAGAAGTAGTAGGTCTTGTCCAGATAGGTGAATTCCTCGCAGGCCGATTTGCGGCTGATCTCCATGCCACAAACTGGATCCTTGATAACATGTTCGACAATATGATTTTTCATGACATTCTCCACCTGCACTTGAGGGTTTCAATACATTTCGCAAAAATTACGGTCTCTTGAACGAATGATCCAGCGATTTGGGTTCGACCACAAAGACGTCGGTGATGGGTGGTCGCTCCCGGCTTGCATTTCGGAAAACGATGGCTTCGGAATTGCCCACGGCACAACGTGACGTCTCATGGATTCGACGATGGGACGTAATCCTTGACGTGGTAGATCGTCTCCACCGGGATGACCGCTATCATGCCATCCGTGTCGCTCCCGGCGTGAGCGATCCGCATGATGCACTGGACTACCTGTTCGGCATGCTCCGCGAGCACAAACACTTCCACCCGTGCCTGCATCGAAAGCCATTCAGAATTGTAAAAATTCTTATAGTCGCCATATCCCGTGACCTTGGTCATGGTAACTTGAATTGCTTTTTGCTCCTTCAGCGCTAGCTCCACGGCTTCGAGGCTGCTGTCGTTGATGATGGCAGTGATCTTTCGGTACTTCATTTCGATCCTCCTGGGTTCCCGGAAAGTCCGGGAACCCCAAGTGTGTTTCGCGCCAGCGCAGTGGCATCAGTAACATCAGTGGCTTGAGTCAACCTGCTTTCGCACTTGCCGCCATTCCCACAGCAGGTAGACGGCTGGAAGCACCAGCATGGTCAGGAACAAGGCGCTGATCATGCCGCCGACCATCGGCGCGGCAATGCGACGCATCACTTCCGACCCGGTGCCACCGCCAAACATCACCGGCAGCAACCCGGCGATGATCGCCGTCGCCGTCATCGAGATCGGCCGCAGACGTAGCAAGGCCCCATCACGCACGGCATCGCGCATGCCCTCATAACTAATCGGAATCGCTTCAGACCGGCAGCGTTCCAGATAGGCGGCGACGGATTGGTTGAGGTACACCACCAGTACCACGCCTATTTCCGTGGTGACCCCCGCCAGAGCGATCAGACCGACCGCGACCGCCACGGACAGGTTGTAACCGAGCAAGTAAAGCAGCCAGGCACCACCTGCCAGTGCCATTGGCAATGTCCCCAGGATGAGCAGCACCTGTGAAACTCGACGGAAGGCCATGTACAACAGCAGCGCGATCAGCACGATAGTGACCGGCACGATTGTAGTCAGGCTCTTTCGTGCCGCCTGCATGTACTCGTACTGGCCAGACCAGGCCAGGGAATAGCCGGCTGGCAATTTGATCTTGGCTGCAACCAGCTTTTGGGCAGCGGCCACGTACGAACCGACATCCCGTCCGGCGATGTCTACATAGGTCCACCCTGTGAGCTGCGCCGCCTCGCTCTTGATCAGCGGTGGACCATCCTCAATGCGGATGGTCGCCACGTCACCCAGCACCACATGGCCGCCGCGAGCGGTGACAACCGGTAGTTGCCGAATACTGGCCAGCGAACTGCGATAATCGCGCGGGTAGCGGATGTTGACCGGATAACGCTCCAGTCCTTCCACCGTTTCGGTAACGTTCATGCCACCGATAGCCGTGCGGACTACATCCTGTACGTCGCTGATATTGAGCCCGAGCCGGGCTGCCTTGTCGCGATCAATATCGATTTGGATGTAGCGCCCACCGGCCACCCGTTCGGCGTAGACGGACGTGGTGCCACGGACTTGTGGCAGAAGTTTCTCCAGCTCCTTTCCGATGTGCTGAATCACTTGCAGGTCCGGGCCACCGACCTTGATGCCCACCGGTGTCTTGATGCCTGTGGACAGCATGTCGATACGCGTCTTGATCGGCATCACCCAGGCATTGGTCAATCCCGGATACTTGACCCGCTGCTCCAGCTCCTTGACGATATCGGCCTTGGTGATGCCAGGACGCCACTGCGACTTCGGCTTGAACTGGATGATCGTTTCATCCATCGATAGCGGTGCAGGATCGGTCGCTGTATCCGCACGCCCCATCTTGCCGAAGACGGATTGCACTTCGGGCACGCTCATGATCAATTTGTCGGTCTGCTGCAACACTTGACGGGCCTTGTCCGCGGAAATTCCGGGACGGGCGGAAGGCATGTACAGCAGGTCACCCTCATCCAACGGCGGCATGAACTCCGAACCCAGGTGCGAAACTGGCCACGCGCCTGCCACCACGATCAAGATTCCAACGAACAGCAGCACCCAAGGGTAGCGAACCACCCGCTTGATAACCGGCTTGTAAAGTGCTGTCAACACGCGGTTGAGCGGATTGCGGTGCTCCGGCGTGATCTTGCCGCGGATGAAATAACCCATCAATACCGGCACCAGGGTGACCGCCATGATCGCGGCCGCACCCATGGAGTAGATCCAAGTGTAGGCCAGCGGGGAAAACATGCGCCCGGCCTGGCCCGTGAGACTCAGGATCGGAACCACACTGAGGGTGATGATCACCAGCGAGAAAAACAGCGCGGGCCCCACTTCCACGGTTGCCGTTGCCACTCTGCGCCAATGTCCGGCATTGTCGGTGCCGCCCCCCTTTTCTATATGCTTGTGCAGATTTTCGATCATGACAATCGCACCGTCGACCATCGCGCCGATCGCGATCGCCATGCCGCCCAACGACAGGATGTTGGCAGTCAGCCCCTGCAATCGCATCACGATGAAGGCCATCAGAATGCCCACCGGCAAACTGATAATCGCGACCAGCGATGAGCGGAAGTGAAACAGGAAGGCGCCGCAGATCAACGCCACAACCAGAAATTCCTCAATCAGCTTTTCGCGCAGATTTCCGATCGCCTTACTGATCAACTCCGAGCGGTCATAGGTGGTCACCACCTGGACGCCTGGCGGCAGGCTCTTTTTCAACGACGCCAGCCTGGCTTTGACCCCATCGATGGTTTTCTGCGCGTTCCCTCCGTAGCGCATGACGATCACGCCACCGACCGCCTCGCCCTGGCCGTCAAGTTCCGTGACACCACGCCGGATCTGCGGCCCCATCCGTACCTCAGCCACGTCCTTGAGTTGTACCGGCGTACCGTTCTTGTCGGTCATCAACGGTACCTGCAACAGGTCCTTGATGCTCTTGATGTAGCCGCTGGCGCGTACCATGTACTCGGCTTCCGCGAGCTCGACCACGGCGCCGCCGGTCTCGTGGTTGGCGTTCTTGATCGCCATCCTCACCTGCGCCAGGGTGATGCCGTAGGCGCGCAGCTTGTCCGGGTTCACCACGACCTGGTATTGCCTCACCATGCCGCCAATGGTGGCCACTTCCGCCACCCCGGGTACGGTTTGCAGCTGGAACTTCAGAAACCAGTCCTGCAAGCTGGTCATTTGCTCCATGTCGTGCTTGCCGGTCTTGTCCACCAGCGCGTATTCGTAGACCCAGCCCACACCGGTGGCGTCAGGCCCCAGACTCGGGTGCGCGTCGGTCGGCAGGCTGCTGGCGACCTGATTGAGATATTCCAGCACGCGCGACCGCGCCCAGTAGAGGTCGGTACCATCCTTGAAGATGATGTAGACGAACGAGGCGCCAAAGAACGAATACCCACGCACTACCGTCGCACCAGGCACGGCAAGCATGGCGGTTTCCAGCGGATAGGTGACCTGGTCCTGCACCACCTGCGGTGCCTGCCCGGGATAGGGCGTCTTGATGATCACCTGCACGTCGGACAGGTCGGGAATGGCATCCACCGGCGTGCGCTGCATTGCGTACAGACCGCCGAGGACCACGAAAGCCAGTGCCAGCAGCACGATGCCACGGTTACGCAGCGACCAACGGATAATGGCTGCAATCATCGTTGCTGCCTCCTGTTATCACTGGTTCCAGTTGGCATCGATTTGGGCGTAGCGTGCTTGACCTCGTCACCCATCGGCATGCCTTTCATGGGCTTGCGAATCGGGCTGACCGTGGTGCTTGATCCGGGCGCTGTGACTGAACTTTTCACGGACACCGTGGGCAACGTCTTGCCCGACATGTCCATGCCGGCCATGCCGGGAACGGCCTTGGTGGGCCCAGCCGGGTCGGTTGCCGCCGCCTGGGGCGTTTCCGAGCAACCGGGTTTGCCTGACCCAATCCGCAGCGCAGCGGCATTGACGTTGGCTTCGGAGTCGATCATGAACTGCGCCGAAGTGACCACGCGCTGGCCAGCCTGCAAACCCTTGAGAATCTCCACCTTGTCGCCGGAGGTGACCCCGGCTTCCACCGGACAGACGTCGAAGCGACCGCCACCGAGTGCCACGATCACGCGCTGGCTATGACCGGTGCGAATGAGCGCCAGATTGGGAATGAAAAGAACATTCTGTTGCGGGGTCGCTTGCAGCGTCACGTGCGCGTACATATTTGGCTGGAGGCGCCTGTCCGTGTTGGCGAAGCGAATACGTACCTTGACCGTGCGCGTCATGCTGCTGAGATCCGGATAGACGTAATCGACCACGCCATCCCAGTGTTGACCGGGAAATGCATCAAAATCGGCAACGACCTTCTGGCCCACATGCACCAGTGCTACCTGGCTTTCGTCGACTTCCGCCTGCACCCACACCGTGCGCAGGTCGGCCAGCTTCATGACTTGGGTCGCCGGCATCACGTAGGCGCCTTCACGCACACCGAGGCTGGTCACGATGCCCGAATAATCAGCGTAGCGAGACACACGGTCACTGACCTTTCGCGTGCGATTCAACTGGGCAATCTGTGTACGGCTAAAGCCCAGTGAACGCAGTCGCTCCTGTGACGCGGCAATCAAGGATTGGCTGCCACTGGCCAGGGCGGTCAGGTATTCGCGCTCGGCAGTCGCCAGCTTTGGGGAAAACAATTGGTAGAGCAGCTGCCCCTGCCTGACCGGATCACCCACGCTCTTGACTGCCAACTTTTCCACCCAGCCATCGGCGCGGGTATTGATGCTGGTAATGGTGTCCTCGTCGTAACCGACATACCCGACCAGTTGAAGACGATTGGAGAACGCGCCCTGTTCGACCTCGGAGGTACGTACGCCCAGGTTGTTGACCACGTCCGGGGATATCTTCAAGTCACTGGGTTCACCGGAACCACCTTCATCAGCGTAGACAGGCACCAGATCCATCCCCATGGGCGATTTGCCTGGCTTGTCGCTGTGAAAGTTGGGGGTCATAGGACCCTTCCAGTAGAGGATCTTGCGTTTCGATGCCGTAGTCGCCGAGCTGGAGGCCTTGTCGGAATTTGCAGCCGAGTGCCCACGCTTGCCGAGAAAATACCCGGCCACAAGCGCAAGCAGTACGACAATGAAGGCTAGGAAAATCCATCTTGTTTTTTTCATGGTGTCGAGCCCTTGAACGTTCTTGAGTCTGCTAGATGTGGCCAAATCGATCCGCCTGTCTGGTAGTTGAGGGAGGCCAGCTGGATAAAGAAATCGGCGCGCGCGCGTGCCAGTTCCAGCTCGGCCGTCAGGTACTGCTGCTGGGCCGTAATCAGCTTCAGGAAATCGCCCGTACCCGAACCACCGCTGTAGTCGGCCTCGGCGGCCTGCATGTTGAGCCTGATCACCGGCAGCAACTTGTCGTCGTAAAGCTGGATAGTGGCAACCGCCTGGACCGCGGTTGCACGAGTCTGGGCAAGATCGCTCAGCAGTTGGTTGCGGACGTCGGCCAGCTTGGCCTCGCTCTCATGCAGGCGTGCATTGGCCTCGCTCACCTCGCCGCGGTGATTGCCACCGAACGGGATGTTGATCGCGACACCGACGGTGAGTCGCTTGGCCGGCAGGTCCATGAGACTGTTGTAGCCGGCCAGCAAGGTGACATTCGGCAGGTAGTTTTTGTGCGCCAGATCGACCCGGTCGCTGCTTGCGGCGATGCGCGCATCAAGACTCTGCAACAGTGGATAGTGCGCCAGCGCTGCATCCTGCAGGGCCGCCTCGGTGGAAAGCGGGATTTCACGCGGCAGATCGTACGGCGCGGGGACGTCGGATTCCGGGTCGAGATTCTGCAGCCCGTTGATCTTCGCCCGAAGCGTGTGCCGCAAACGCCTGAGCTCAATTTCCTGATTGCTCAAGCGAACCAGTTCGACCTCAGCCTGCAACACATCTTGTTGTGGCGCTTGACCGGTGGCGTACGCCGTCTCGGCCACCGCCCGCAAATGGGTGACCAAGGTGGTGTTCTCGGCGTTGATCGCCAGAGCGCGATGCACGTAGTACCACTGAGCATAGACGGAGCGTGCCAGCGCGGCCAGCCGCAGACGCAGGTCGGCCACCTGCTGGTCAGCCGACTCCGCTTCGGCCGCTGCCATCCGGCTGCGCAGAGCCAGTGTGCCGGGCCAGGGAAATTTCTGGCTGATCTGCGCGTTCTGGTTCAGGCCCTGGCGCGGGCCACCGGCCGTATTGGGCGCCACCACGTAGCTCACCATCGGGTCATCCAGCGCGCCGGCCGACTCGATCCGTGCGCTGGCCGCATCGGCCGCCGCCTGCATCGCCTCGATGCTGGGGTTGCGTTGCAGCACCCGCTGTACCAGCCGGTCGGCTGAAAGCCCCGGCGTGACACGCGTCGTGCCTTCCGGGACTTTCCCGGCGATGACACCGCGCCATGCGCCGGACATTTCCGGACCAGCCTCTGGATGGGCTCCGGCGGCCTGCGCCAACGGAACCACCGCCATGACTCCCGACAGGAGCATGGCCAATGCCGACGTCGTGAAACGCCGGACAAAATGAAACAACAGCATGAGTGAACACTCCTGCGATCTTGCGACTACACCGTACCCGCATGGGTACGAACCCAACACCACGAACAGGGTGAGGGCTAGATCAACAGTGAGCAGAACAGCAAGCGAAGGGGTGGATGATCAGCCTGCAGCTGGAACGCCGAGGCAAACGACACCGCTGCGTGCGGCAAGCTGGCGATGATCGGCATGGCCGGCGCCAGTGGCGGGACCACGGATCCCGGTAAGTTCGGCAATCGTGCATCGGATTGGACCAGGCTGCCCTGCAGGCAATGCTCGGCGCACATCGCCTTCTGCACCTGATCGTGCCCGCCATGCATGCTCTGCATGCAGTCGGAGTGCGAAGCCGGCGTCGCGGCAACCACCACGATTTGGCTGGGCGGTGTGGGACACAAGCTTGCTGCCAACGTCACCTGCTGCCACAAAAACAACAGCGCCACCAGCCAAAAGAGGCTGGGACGCTTGCTGCGATGCTTGCGGCGGCTCGGTAACATCGTGCGATACTATAATCCAAACTTGGTATTCGTATTGACCTAGGTCAAGAACCGGATGCATTGCTCATAAGCATCAAGGATGAGGCGGCCAGCCGCTTCCGGCGTGCCCAGGAACACTGCTGGCAACCGTGGATCCACACCCTGGCGGTGGCGCGCATATGCGCCAGGCGTTTGCTGCGACCCAACTTCGCCCGAATCCGAACTCAATCAGTCAGCTCCATCGCGGAGATCCTCTGCGCAAACCGCTCCACCTCCTGCCAGTCGGTGAACTCAGCACAGGTAGCCCGGGCCGTTGGGCCATTCGTCAACCACATAATGAATCTGATAGCTTGGCGATCCCAAAAGCGGTATCTCCGATAATCGAGTTTTCCCGCGAATACGGCCACCTCGCTCGGGGTCCACGTCGTCTTTCGTTCAAATAGCCTGATATACGGGTTGGTGGCAGGTGTGTCTTTGCCGCGCTTGCGAGCGACCACGTTGACTGAAAAAAACGCACTCGGCATTCGTTCAAGCACCAAGCGGTTGGCCTCGATAAAATCGAAAACCGCTGGGCGGTACTTTCCGTAGCGGATGCTGGCACCCACTACGATCCGGTCGAAGGATGCTGGGTCGAAGCTGGCATCATCATCACGAATCTCAAGCAAAGTTGAAGTATCGCGGCAGGCCCGAAAAAGAAATTTCTCCAGCTCACAACAGATTCTATGGGTGAACCCATCGACGGTCGAATATGCAATGAGGATCCGCGACATAAACGTGAGATGTCAGGTTACATGGCCGTCAAACTGGAGACCCCCCCTCCCTCGGACCCATCCACTCATGTGATCACACCAGGGCAGGAATCGTTCAGCTCTGCGCGGCGGCCGCCACTAATAACGGCCCAATTCCCGGGCAATATACCACGGCGGAAGGAAACACGGATCCGGCGATGATGAAAACCATCACAGCGTGGTAGCCACGAGTGAATTCCATCGGGGCATCAATCAATCTGCAGTAAAGGCGGTCACCAGCGAGGGATAGGTCTCGCTGGAGGACAAGTGTCGAAACACCCCTCACCCTTCATACGGATGACGCCGTAACCGCTACTTCGGGCTATGACTCATCCCGCGCAGATATACCAGGATAGCCTTCGCGTCTTCCGGCGTCAGACTTGAGTCTCCACCCTTTGCAGGCATGGCCATTGGTGCGCCGGAGGATTGGAACCCATTCATGATATGCCCAATCAATACTGAATCGGGTTGTTTCAGCCGCCCACTGTTAACCAGATCTGGCACTCCCGGGAATGCACCCTGGGCGTGATCTCCGTGGCAAGAGACGCAGTTTGACTCAAACAACGCCTTGCCGTCGGCGGCAAAGGCCGGGGGCGTTGCAACAAGCAGCAAGAATGAAGGAATGAGTAAAACGTTCATTTTCATGAAATCTGAACCTCGGTTGAAAGACACAAGAATATCACAGCCAATTAACTCCTATACAGATCAATGCGTTAGCTTGGGCAAGACGCCATAACCCAGCTATCGCCTATTGCGTAGATCTGACAGTGCAAAGCCTCTCAATGGTTACACAATGAAACATTAACTTACCAAACAGCGTCGATATCTCAGTTATTTTTTGCTCCCTGATCAACCCAGTCACTGATCAGACCGATATCATGATCGGACAACGAGCGCGCGCCATCACCGGGCATAATTATCCGCTGATGACTATGCAAGTCAAGCGAGTACTCTTTTGGCATATTTATCGTAGGATCTGCCTGGTGCTTGATGAGCCTGACCAAGGTGCTACCAACGCTTGATCCAGGAGTGATTACGGCCCCGTATTTTGTTCCCTTCATTATGTCTTGATAGGTTGCCACACTGAAGCCGCTCTTTAAATAACCCGGGCCGCCCGTAGTGTGGCAGACCGCGCAATTGGTCTGGAGAATTGGATTCACGTCACGACTGAAGCTGACCTGCCCCCTACTACAGGAAGCCGTGCCTAATGCAATGACGGACCAGATGGCTAAACCTCTCACTGTGCGCATATCCTACCCCTAGGAAAAGTAATCACATGAAAATCCATTTAAAATAACTACCGCAGTCACCATCTACAGCGGTCGGACCAGCATCACTTGAGCGATGCCAGCCCGACTTGATGCCAATCGAGTTGGCAGACATGACCAAGTACAGCTAGATTGGCTCGCTTTCTTGCTTGTCATCAGTCAAGAACACGATTTGATACATTGAGACGAGTATTTGAAAAGCCCATGATAGTCCCATTACAGAGCCCGCTACCAATACCGTGTAAGCGAATATCGGATCCCACTTGGTCAGGAACCAGGTGGCTATGTCAACCACTACGGCTGCAAATGGTGCAACAATTACTATGTTTTTCAACCACGCAGGCAGCGCCGTGAAGGTGAATACGAATCCCAGCACAAACGTCACCAAGCCGATGCCAAATAGATGTATGTGTGAAAGCTTCACCAGAGTTTCGATGGACATACCCGTGTCAACTTTTGCGACCGCACGGATTCCAGCGTACGTCGTGAAATCCGGCAGGTTCATTCCGGACTTTGCGCTATGGCAACGCGCGCATTTCTTCTCGATGATTGGATGTATGGTCTTGTCATAGCCAGCCTGATCCGCACCGGATTTCAGCCATGCAACGATCTTGTTGAGATCTTCCTCACTTCTCATGCCGGACATCGGACCTCGCAACATCTGTTCGAGCCGCGTGCCGCTGCGATTTCCGTAATAACTGATGGATAGATCCTGTACGGTCACTCCGGACTTTCCGTCAAGCCCGGTGTGAGTCATGTAGAGATACCCGATCGCCATGACGTAACCCAGACCAAGCACCACCAACACCAGCCCGAACAAGGTACGCTCGCTGCTGGAACACTCACGGAATGTTCTGCCCTTCACTACCCTGCGATTTAACGGCAAGCGCCCAAAGACACGCCGAATCCATATGAATGAGACGACTAGACCGGCGACACCAATGATTATGTGGAGTATCGACATCTCCTTCTCGGCAAATGACAGCGTTTCCGGGTTGAGCAATATCCACAAATTGAGCACGGCGAAAACCCAGCCCGGCCAGTAGTCTGTACGACGTATTAGCGCAACGACGGATACCGCCACGATGAGGCCGCCGGTAATGACGCAATTCCAAAACCCGACGGTACTGCTCACATCATGCGGGCCGTTGACATACCATGGTACGAAAAACATGGCCAGACCGATTATCAGTGCAGCGAACCGGGCCGATCTTTTTCCTTGGTACTCTTTATCGACATTTAGCATGACCAAACACCTATTGCTGTAATTTGAAGAAGATCGACTCGGAACTTTTCATGTGAAAGTCCTCCTGCCCATTTTTGTCACGAGAGTAGCTTTTTGGGGAACGCACGTACGGTGGTCCAGTGCCAATGTCAAGCAGTGCTTGAGCCACCCATTCCGAAGTCGTCTGGAATGGGTGGCTTTCGGCAGTCAAAAAAATCACAGCTGGTTCATATCCAGGTTGGAACCTGGTGAATTGCCGTGCTTTCCGGTACCTAGTCTTGAAGTTTCGACTCAAAAGAAATAACAGTGTAGCACCAGGCACACACGCAGATTTTATTTTTGCGTGCCAAAGGCATTGCGCAGGTACAACACCACGTGCCGAATATCGGCGTCGGTGAGGTTCGCATTTCCACCCTTGGGCGGCATGGCGATCGGCATGCCGGCGGTCTGCTTGCCATTCCGGATGGAGTTCTCCAGCACGGTATCTGGCTGGCTCAAGGGGCCCTTCGGATCGGCAAAGCTGGGTATGCCCGGTATGGCGCCCTTGCCGTCCGCTCCATGACAGGCAATGCAAGTCTGACGATAAATGGTCGAGCCGGCGGCAACAGGGTCTTTGGTAGCATCCTCGGCGGATTCAGTCAGTGCCGCGGACTGCGTATCTGCCTGCAGGACGGGAGCCGGGGTCGCCGCCTTCGTGTTGCTCGCCTTGAGAAAAGCCAGGATATCCCTTTCTTGTGCGCCGGTAAGGTTGGCCCGCACCCGCATCTGGCCCATGGCCACCTCCCATTCGGCATTGGTGAGCTCCGAGGGGCTGCGCAGGTTGTGGCAGGAACCGCAGCTATGCTGCCATTCCGATGCTCCCCGAGCGAACTGGGCGGCTGTTTGTGCTGCATCCGCCTGTCCTGCTGCGCTTGCACTCACCAGGTGCGTCGCATCCGCGGCGCTTGCTGTTAATGGCGCCAATGCGAAGAGCCCGGTCGCCAAAGCGCAGGCAAGATAGAGTGGACGACTGCTTGTCTTGGTCTTGAATTTCATAGTGGTAGCCCTTTAGTTAGAAGCCAAATGCCATTTGAAGTCTCAGCACGTTGTCATTGGGCAAGGATTGAAATGTCTTGTGTTCATACGCGATCTTGCTGACCAATGTCGGGGCCCACCAATAATTCAGACCAATTTCCGAGCGCTTCTCGTTGGCCAATCCCCAGTCAAGAATGCCACCGGAGATCGTGCTCTGGCTTCGCCGTGCAACGATTTCGAACTTGCCAAGGGTCGGGTCGCTGGTAATTCCCGACAGGCGATAGGCACCCTGCAGGTACCACAATTTCCAGGTAGCGGACCGCGTGAGCTCGGCGGGGGCTCCCGACTGGTCGTCAAACAGTACCGGCTGTAACTTGGCGTGGACGTATTCGCCACGTATGTCGATATTGGGTGGCGTGTAGGAAAAATCCACGTCATACAAGTTATGTGAGGCGCTGCTTCCAGTGCTCCCGGGAATAATATTCGTGGCATTGCTCGGTACCCGGGAATGCATGGCGGATATGCCCAAATCTACATCCGGGATCGGATGCAAGCCGAGACGGCCACCAAAGGATTTGTTGTTGTTGTTGTCCTGGGAATAGCCCGATAGTGAAAGTCCATCAGGTTGCAGTTGTGGGCCGTTGCCGACATACACTGCGTAGTCCGCCGTCATGTTTCCAAGCGGGAACGCTCCTCTCATTTGGACACCTACCTCGGACAGTGCCTCTCCGCCGCCACCTTCAACAAAACCCGCCGGACGGTCGGGCAGCTTGTTGATCCAGCCCGGATGCAGGGATTGCTGAAATTGCCCGATGGGGCTCAGGAATTTGCCGGTGACAAGCGTGGCATAGTCGTTGAGAAACAGGTCTATCTGCGCATATTCGAGCGACGTGCTGGTTGCGGCGCCATCATTGACGACTTCCATGTGCGCCTCGAGCTCGGCCAGATCCTTGTAGCGGGCCAGGAAGATCGGCAGGAAAGTACCACCGCCAAACGAGCTTTGGGGGTCAGAGCGGTTGGAAAACCCATAATCGGCAGTGACTGAACCGGCAAACCTGAATTTCAAATCGGCGCTTTCAGGAGCAACAATGGCATTCAATGCCGTTGCGGTGGCGTTCTGCGCGCTTGCGTTAGCTTGCGAAACACTGCTTTGAACCTCCTTGACTTTCTGATTGGCCTTTGCAGCGTCCTGCACGGCGGCATCAACCTTCAGCTCCATCGTGTGCAGTTGCTGCTTGAGTAGCTCAACCTGCTGCTGCATTGCCTTGAGATCTTTTGTATCCGTTGCTGCAGCTGCCGGCTGCGTGGTTGCCATGGCGAGGGCGAATGTAATGCCTACTGCCAACGCTGATCGATGGATTCGTCGAACAGACATGATGTACCTCCGTTATTTAAAACCAAGTGAATATGAGTGTTGATATGTGTGATTGATGAACAACCCGTCTCAAGGAACACAAACCATAAGTCCTTGTGTCTTATGGAACATCTGACCAGCGTTTTGCGGACTTCAGAATCAGATCAGCGTTGCTCTTCAGCTGGGAAAATTGGTGGCCTCACGCAGAAATGGCTCAGGGGAAGGTTTGCACAAACCATCATGACGCCCAGAAGCCAATTGCTTGGTCGCGACGATGACTTGAAAGTTGCCAAAGAAAAACGTGCTGCGCTCACACGTCCACCCGCCCATTTTTTCCAGACATGCCAGCGGGTCATGCGTGCTCCAGAGCGCGAGGCCGAGTGGTTCAAATACCGTGAAATACATCCAACTCATCGCGCGCAGTACCCACACGTCCGGCCGGTGGAACTCGGCCAGCAGCAGCTTCCCTCCCGGGGCGAGCATTCGCCCGGCCTCGTTCAAGGCTTTCAGCTTGAGGTGATGGGGCAACTCATGCAGCAAGAAGAACATGACGTTGACTGCGACGATGCCACCGGGCTGCTGCATCGCGGTGGCATTATCTTCAATGTAATGAACGCGGCCATTGAGGTCGCCGACCTTGCTCCGTGCATGCATGAGTTCGTTGTGAATGAGGTCCGCGACGAGCACGCGCTCGACCCCCACTTGCGTAGCCGCCTTCACTACCCGCGGAATCACATTGCCGAACGCGCACGAGGTTATCAGCAACCCCTTCCCATGCAGGTCCAGCTGCCGCAGTTCGGAGACGATTCTGGAGACCAGAGTGCGATACTGCAACAGCAGGATTGCGGAGATGACGGGTTGGAAATCCACCAGCTTGATCAGCCACATATCCGAATAAATGGGATAGACGTGTGACTTCTCGTTGGGCGCACCCGCCGACCAACCGCGTAGCACCAAGGCGCCTCGGGTCACCACGAAGAAGAAGAGGCACGTGGACAGCACGAAAAACGTCAGGAGATAAAGCAAGCCCACAATCCACGTTGTCATTGAAAGTCCTCTATCATCCGGCACGGTGGACAGGAAACTTTTTCCGACGATACGTTTCCAGTCGCTCACCGCCTCATTGTCGAAGGTGCGTACGGGTTCGATGACCGCGCAGCCCGGATGATGCAAATTGGCGTCGGTCGCTACCGCGATCACCAAGGTCTGCTTATTTTCAGAACCGTAGCGCGGCTTGCCGCGGTGACGCCCGCCACCTGAGCAGGCCTCGCTGACCTGCGCGAAAGCATTGAACCGGATGCGTTCTTTGCGCTGCATCAGCGCCCCCGTGACCTTGTGTTTCAGGCGCCTGACCGTGCGATAGCGTACTTCCAGATGCCGTTTCAGCTGCAAAGCGGCCATGTTGGTCGTGGTCGAGCTCAGCAGGTGGATCGCCGGGGACCGAATTGCTGACGGCAACCTGGTTGCCTCGAACCCGGTTCCGTACTGCGCCACGAACTGCGTCATTGACAGACCCTCCTGGAACTGCACTCGATTCATCCGCATAACCCACCTCTACAACGAACGTCGTCGTAGCATCGCCCTTGAATGTCTGAAACAACGCGACCGCTGGCTGCGGATCAGCACTAATCAAGTCTGGCGATGCATACTGCTGATGTGTTTCTTGTACTTTGGTAGCAGGCAGGATTCCCACTGATTATTCGCCTGATGCCCGTGCGCAACGTCGCGATGTTCCTACGAACCTTGAGCGGCTGGCTTGCGCAAGTACTAGCACCGGGAACCTCTTGCTCGCTGCTTGTGCGTACCGCCATATTTTTCGAAACTTTAACCCAAAGCGAAGCGAGTGTTTTTGACGTTGATCAATTTCCCGCGCGTTAGACGCCACCGTGCTGCAGTTGGCCGACGACCGCAGGTGGTCGAGCCTTGACGGGTTGAGATTTCGGCTCACGTCAATCTACCCGTCCAACCTGGCGCCAAATTGATCGACCATCTTGCGCTCCTCTCAGCGCGTTGCGCGATGGCGCATCATTGGCTCGCCTTGGGCGCCACCTGATCGACATGCAATTCAGCCCTGTCTGGATAGCCATACAACAAGCTGAAGGCCTGTTCACAGGAAGCGTCGCGGGTCTTGCGCCCGGCTTCCCATGCCTGGGTGATTTCATCGATGCTTGCGCGCTCGCGCACCATGCCCGGGTGATCATGCGCGAGCGGGTGTCGGTTCCTGGCAACAGCCTTGGCCAGCGTGGCAACCCCTGCCATCCACGGATTGAATGCCTCGGAAAACAGATAGCGACTGGTGCGCATGGGGTGCAGCCATTTGAAGATTTCCGCTGCCCACGGCGTGGCGAACTGCTGCACGTATGGGCTGATGAAGGTGCGGTACAGCGTCTCATTGAAGTCGGATACCTGTCTCACGCGCTCGAACGCCGCACGCGGATAGTCGTCCTTGAGGTCTTCGACCTTGCGTGATTCGAAGCTCACCTGGTACGACGGCTTGTGGCAACCCGGGTCTCCGGTAGGGTTGTCGACCTTCATTTCGTAGAGGCCGGGCGGCAACGCTTCGATGTCTTGCAGACTCTCCAGAATTGCCCGGTGCTCCAGGCGCGCCACCCTTGCCGATACGAAAATGCCCAGATGTCCGACATGCGGGTTGGTCAGATAGACGATGCGTTGCCCGGCCTGCTTGAGATCGTCGGTATCCCTGTACACGACGGGAATCCAGCCGAGCGCCTGCTGCGGCGGCGTGATGTTGTCACCGTAGGAGGCAAAGATGATGAGTGA
>ADIG01001057.1_pt1 | contig 96498 bp, 103 predicted proteins | sample 268288 | NCBI WGS metagenome assembly ADIG01 (sample SAMN02954299, study PRJNA39533) | groundwater metagenome | biome: aquatic; feature: FW106 well; material: groundwater; isolation source: FW106 well in Area 3 of the Oak Ridge Field Research Center (FRC) near the... | place: USA: Oak Ridge, TN ...
GCAGATGCGCCAGCCAGGCGCCGCCCAGAAGGCCGCCGGAAACCCGCATCGGATTGACGCCCGACTCGCCGGCCCAGTAGGACAGCGGCGAGCCGTTGAGTACGGCTGGCCCGACTATCCCCTGGCAGTCGGCCGACAACAGGGTAATCGCCCAGCCAGCCTGGCAGTTTCCGTAGAGAACCGGCGGTTTGCCTGGATGTCTGCGTGCCACCTCCTCGACAAAGCGACGCAAGGCGTGCAACACATCAGCCAGGGTCTGTCCGGGCTCGGGCTCAGGGAAGAACATGACGAAGTACACCGGATGCCCCTCGCGCATGGCCATGCCGACCTCGGAATCGCGCTTGAATCCACCGATGCCGGGTCCGTGCCCGGCACGTGGATCAAAAACGATGACCGGTACCTTCTCCATGTCGACACAGTCGCTTGAGCAATCCCCACCGATCTCGGTGATTCGCAGTAGCGCGTAGTTGACCGGGACCTTGAAACGGCGTGCGTCGAGCAACGTCTCGTATTTGAAATCGAGCAACGGTGGCAGCCCGGCGCGCTCGTGCTCAAGCATGTTGTTGGCGCGCTGGCGAAGCGTATCGAAGAAGAGGATCGACCGCTCCATGAAGTCCCGTGGGTAAGCGACGCATTCCTGCGCCATGTCCGTTGCTGCAGAGGTCTTACCGGGTTCCTTTCCGGTGGCTGGCAGCTGTTGCGGCACAGCGGTAGCGTCGATACTCAATGGGGCGTCATCCGCCCGCTGAATGGTTCGACTATTGGGCCGCTGCACCTTGGCCTTTCCAGCGTCGGCGCTTCTCAGTTGTTGCGTCTTCTTCATGCGTTCCACCGTTTGGCAAAAAAGTTGAACAAGAGCCCGAATATCACGGCGATGTACCAGCCGTAGGCGAAGCTCTCGACCAGCCCGAGCAGAAGTAATAGACCATGCCATCGTGCACGGTGGATTTGGCGCCGTCGGTTCGAACCGTCTTGCCGCAGACCGGGTCCACGTCCGTTGGCGGCGGCGTCCAGCGCAACGTGTCATTCGACGTCCCGGGCTTGGCGTGCTCACCGGCATGCCCGTGACCGTGTCCCATGATGTGCGAGCCGCAACCAAAGCGCATCAGCAGGAAAAACAGACCACCCCAGAGGACGAAATAGAGCAACGTGTCCATAGCGACATCTCCTCACTAGTCGATCGAAACCGAGCACCTATGCGCGCAATGACCCAGGGTTGCGTTTCGTATCGAGCGAAGGGAGACATCCGCCACACGTATGGGCACTCCCATGAACTCGCGACTACGCCATACCCTGGCGGGTACGAATCCAGTTCAAGGGCTGGGAGCCTGTCGGACTCAGATCAGGAGTGAACAGAACAGCAATCTGCGCGGCGGGATGTTTCCATGCCGCGGAAGGACGGAAGCCAATGAAGCGTTAGCAAGCGGCAAGCCAGCGATAACCGGCAGTGCCGGCGCCAGGGGCGGCAGCAACGATGCGGGAACCTGTGGCGACCGCGCATCCGATTGAACCGTGGTGCCCCGGGAGCAATGAGAGGCACACAACACCTGGTCAGCCTGACCTCGGCTCATGCAGTCCGCCGGTGTCGTTCGTGCGACGCCTGCCGCCATGACAGGCGCGGAGTCGGGACAAATGACTGTCGCCAGTGCCACCTGCTGCCACAGCAACGCCAACGCCAACGCCAACAGCCAGAACAGGCTGGGGCGTTTCGTGCGACGCATGCGGCGGCTCGGTGACATGTGCGTGAGTCTGCAACCCGCACTCGGTAGTTGTATTGACTCTGGTCAAATACCCGACTCATTGCTGACTGATTGAACCATGGTCTCCACCGCCTGCTAACCGGACGCGGCAACCCCCAGGCCCAAGGCCAGCACAAGGAACGAAAGAAACGTCATGCCGGCAAGGGCCTGGCGCGACACCTTGCCTGCACCGGCATGCGGCGTGTGCACTGGCGCCGCACCTTGCGGTGGGCGCGTCGCGGCATGGCTTGCCTGCCGGCCTTCGGCCGCCGTGTCGATGGCCGATCGTTCCGTTCTGCCCACCGTCATCATGCCGTGCTTGAGATGCCGCGACACCAGCCACCAGTTCATCGGATAGGCCACCACAAACCCGACCAGCAGCGCCATCGACATCACGAACCAGAACGCTGGCCCGGCAGGGTCGTGTGCCCCAGTCACATGCTTTGCCGCCAGTATCCTGGTCGCCACCATGCCGGCCATCAGCACGTTCATGGACAACAGCTCGGGGAAGAACGTGTTGCGCAAGGCAGCCTTGTACGAACCACCCGCCTCCCCGCGCATGAACAACGCCTGGAATATCGTCCAGCCGAAGCCGAAGCCGAGCACGTATTCCAGCGTCACATCCAGGACACCGGTCAACTGCATCGTGCTGGCGATGACCGCACCAACCAGGATGCCCACACCATCGCCAGCCACGCAATGCATGGTCGAGCCGAGTACCTGGCGCCAGCGTACCGCCGTATAGCGTTCGTGCAGGCCTGGCAAGGGCTCGCGACAACCCAGCACATACAGGAATGCACCCAGCGGGCCGGTATAAGCGGTCAGCAGGACGAAGCCCCACTTGAGCACCGGCGATTCCGGCGTCGAGCGGATGTCGATAGCGACAAACGCCACCGACAATCCGGTCAGCACAAACCACAGCAGCATGACGCCTTCGAGCATGATGGTGTCTCCGATATATAACGAAATTTAACGAAATTGGTTCTCAGTTCCACTCGTGCGCGCGGCGTGGGCCAATGGACGCGGGGTCGCGGCTATCGCCCGACTTCCAGGTGCTGATAGAGTTGCATGATCGCTTCACGGGCAGCGGACAACACCTGACCATTGCTCCAGGGAATTGCAGGGTACTTCACAGGCAATGAATACGGTGGGTGAGGCAGAGCTGGACTCAAGACGTTTGGAACAAGGCCTGACGCTTTTCACCGAGGGCGACAGGCTATATGACGCAATGCTCTGCGACATCCGTACAGCCGATTCCGCGGTCCGGCTTGAATGTTACATCCTCGCGCGTGCGTCGGTCCGAATACCCGGGTGGTGTGCGGCTGCTCCCCAACAATGGCCGTCGATGCCGCCATCTGCTGCGATGTGCTCTCAGGGCACGCTTCCGTTCCGCGCGCGAGAGGATCTGGCTGACCTCCCCGTACTTCGTGCCCGACAGCCGGAGCCAGTCGGCGTTATGCGAATCTGGCGCCTTACGATGAAGATGATGAGCAGCGGGAGCAGCAACCATTGCGCAATGGGCGCCAGTCCGGTGCCGAGGCCAGGCAAGGTGAGCATTGATCCGCGTCAGCGATGTATCCGCAGGATAGGAGAAAAGCGGCATCTGCAGCATTTCCCAGACGAAATTGTTGCAGGACTCACGATGAATGCGCATGACTGTGTCGAACCCTTGATGGTCACCATGCGGTCATCCGCTTCGGAACGCGGCACAACAGCCATGTGGCCACTGATACGAGCCCAACGATTGCAATAACCAACCACCATTCGGGTGACTGGCTGCGATACATCACTGCCGCTGCCAGAGCGCCCAGCGCCTGACCAAGCGCGCTGAGCGCGGCGCTCAGCCCGAGGTGGAAGCCGTGCACGCCCTGTCTTGCCGCCCGCACGATCCAGAGACTGATCACGGGCAGCAGGATACCGCCGCCCGCGCCCACCAGCACGACGACGGCCGCCAGTATCCACAGATTGCCGATTCCCAGCAGCGCCAGCGCCAGCGCCGACAGCAGGAAGGACGGAGCCAGCAGGCGCCAGAGGCTTGCCGGCCGCCGGTCGGGACGGAAGACCAGCAGCTGCACCACGATCATTACTACGCTGCAGCCGGAGATTAGCAGGCCGATGCCGGCCGAGCCGAGCGCGAACGCCTCACGACCGCGCACGGCAACCCCGACTTCCATCGCGCCCATCGCCAATCCCGCCACGACCGCGCCGAAGGCCAGCCGGGCCAGCGTGCTCCGCGGAGCGACAATATGCCCGGGCATCGCCGTGTTTGCGACCGGATGCGCTTCCGGGCGCCCGGCGGCATGGGTTCTCAGCGCCGCTACCATCGCGCCCAGCGACAGCAGCGACGCCAGCACGACCGGCAGGCGCAAGTCCGCGCCGCTGGCGAACAGTCCGCCAACGGCTGGCCCGGCAAGCGCCCCCAGCAGTGCCGCGCGCGACACGCGCGAGACCGCCTGCCCATGCCCTTCCGTTGCCGTGATACGGGTCACTGCCACCAGTGCTGCCGGAATGACCGCTGCGGCGAGCGCGCCCTGGGCAGCCCGGATCATGTGCAGCCCAGGCAACGAGACCGGAATTGTCAGGGCAGCCAAGGCCAATCCCTGACCGAACAACCCGATCACCAACATTGATCGAGGCGACCAACGGTCGAGCAACCAGCCCCAGACCGGCGATGCGATCACGGTGGCAAACGTGAAAGCAGCCATCAGCGATCCCGCGCCGACTGCCAAGTCGGCGCCGGGGGTGCGGGCCACCAGGGCTGGCAGCACCGGCAGCACGAGGCCATATCCAAGGGCCGCGGCGAAGACGGCCAGCAGTGCACCGCCGAGCGAGACTTCCGAACTGGCAAGCGGTGAATTTGGACCAGTCAGAATACGCACTAATGGTTTTCCCCCAGGAACTTTGCTGTCAATGTGTTGATGCGTCAGTGAGCACCGGAGCAAAGCCGCCTCCGAACGTGCGGAAGTTGGTGGTCTGGCCGCGATATATGCGCGCGGCATACAACAATATGTCTCCGCCGTATGCAAACGTTCGGATATCGATCTTGAGTGGCTCGTCCTGGCCAGCGACGCTACGCTCGCTCGGTGGCACGATTTGTTGTGCGACATACGTACCGCGGAGGATTTCCGACCATATGCGACGGGTCAGCTTGTCGCCGCGGTAACTCGCTTTGCTGCCGAATCCTGCTGCAGGCTTGAAGAACAGCTTGCGACGCTCCACCCACATCGCTTCGTGGTTTTCGGGCGTCAGCAGCGTTGTGGTCGGAACTGCTGTGCTCAATGCATTGACCGCTGTCTGGGAGATTCCCAACGACTGCAGGAAACTGCGGTCACCGATCAAACTGAGGTTGCGTTTGTCTGCGTACAGTGCATGCGCGCGCGGGTGCGGGCTCAAAACAATTTGGCGTTCAAGGTAGGCTTCACGTAGTGCTGCATTCATCGGTTGCTGCAACGCGAAATCGGTCATGCGGTTGTAGACCATATCGACAGATTCACCGGCGAAGAACACCCGGCCGCCTGCAATGACCACGTCCTCGGGCGCACGAATGTCAGCCCGGACGCCGTGTTTTCGCAGCAGCTCGCAATACAGCAAAAATTCCGGATGAAGATACTGCTGGCGCGGCGTTTCATCGACAATGGCAACGGAAGCCAGTGGCAAATGGCCACGTTGGGATTCCCACTCTGCCAGCAACGTTGCAAATATCTGCTGTTCCGCTTGCACCGGATCAGTGGGTGGCACCATCCGATCCGGCGCGCAGACCTTCTGCGCCTGACTGAGCAAGGTGTTCAGCAGCGCACCACCGGGATTGGTGTTGATCTCGATCAATTTGGGGCCTTCCGGTGAAAGGTGGAAGTCGATGCCCAACAGGCCTCCGGGCGATCCCGGATCGAACCGCGCGATCTGTGGTGCCCATGCCATCACGGCGGACTGATATGCCGGAGACTTCACCACCTCTTCAATGGCGACGACGACTTCCCTGATCCGCTCCAGGTGACCGCGTGAAACGTATACCGGCAGAGATGCAAACAGATGCGGGTGCGACTGACGGAGATCTGTCACCTGCCCATACGGCTGCAGAATTTTTTGCAATTCGACATGCACGGCGTCCAGGTCGACACTGACGCAAAAGCACTGACGATTCATATCTTCAATGGATGCGGTGGACGAACGGACATCCGTACACAGCTCCTGATCATGGGGTGGCAACTTGCTCATTTCAGTTCTCATCCGACCTGTCACAGGAATGTCGCTACTCGATTTGATGTCCGGCACCGTGCCGACACCACACGCAGCTGCAATCGGGCTGATGGCAGCTCGCGTCCTGGCGTAGGCTCCTGTATCGCCAACGCGCCAGTGGCGCGAGCAGGCGCTTGGATGCTGAGGGTCGGTAGTGCCGCTGCAGCAGTGTGCGCGCGTCCGGGTGCGATTCCTGATGGCGCAAGGCCCAGCGATAACCGCGGTTGCCCAGCAGGCCGTATGCGACGCGGTTGACCACCGAGGCCCGCATCATCGCGCCCATATCCTGCTGCCAGAGCACGTCATAGTCGCTGCCCTCGATCAGACTGCGCGCCGCGAGCACGCCCGAGACGATGGCAAAACGCATGCCGAATCCCCACAGGGTGTCCTGAAAGCCGGCCTGCTCGCCCACCACCGGATGTACGCCGCTTCGCGCACTGTGCGGTACGTTGAAATTGCCCACCCCGCCATGCGGCTTCGGGTCGATCATTTCCAGCCCGGCCAGCCTTTCGAAGGCGGCGACGGTTCGTTGTACGTAAACGGCTGTTTGCGCGGTCTTGCGGAACATGCAGCTCTTCACCGTGCCGCGACCGCCCATCACCAGCAGATACGCATACCCTTGCGGCGCAAGCTTGTCATCGCAGATCGCCCAGAATCCGTCGGACATCGGGGTGTCAAAGTGGTAGCCCACAGCGACCGCGTCGGCAGACTTCGGCCCGGTAGCGAAGATCCCGGGACCACGCATCTGTCGCAAGCGGCTGTTGTAGCGAACCTCTACACCCAGCCCGATAGCCTGCTGCAGCAAGGCATTGTCCAGTGATCCGACGCCGGGGCCGCGCTCCACCATGTAAAACAATGGCGCCTCGCTGTGCACACCATAGGAACGATCCCAGGCATCGAAGACCGTGCCCTTGCGGCAAGGCAGCATCTTGAAATCCGTGTCGATTCCCAGGTTTCTCAGCACAGCCAAGACGTCCTCTTCCGTGCTCCAGTTTTCCAGGCCCTGCAGGTCGCGTTGGAAGCGGTAACCCACCTCGGCCTGCGCCTCGTGCACGACGACGGACACGCCCGCATGCGCCAGGGTGACGGCGGCGGCCAGGCCCGCAGGCCCGGCCCCGGCGATTTCGATGACGGAAGTCTTCATTGTCTTTGCCACCGTATTTGTTTCATCGGTGCCGCATGAGCGCTGCTTGGCGCGAGCCTGATGTAGGCGGCGCATTCGTTGTCTGCATTCTGGCGATCACGTGGCGTCCTTGACTGCGCTAAAGCGGCGGTTGAACCAGTTGTAAAAGGGGCAAAATACCAAGCCCGCATAGACGCCGTAGAGAAAGCTTTCCGCCAGCCCAAGCAGGCAGCTCCACCAGGTCAGCCACTTGAACCCCGGTAGTACTTACTCAAGAAATCCATGCATGTGCCAACTCTGTGGCGTGACCAGGCCATAGAGAACACAGACAACGAAATTCCTCCGGCTGTCGAACGATTGAAGTTGACGAATGCCACGTAACGTATTGTCTGGAGCGGCTCACGCCGTGTGGAACCGACCGGATCGACCGTCGTTACACCTGGTCGTCGCGCTCCGAGTTGGAACGCTCCACGAGCTGTCGCCATTGGCCCGCGCGCGGAAAGAACATCGGCACCTGGCTGCGGTAGGCGCGGTATGCGTCGCCGAACTGTTCAAGCATGCGCTTTTCCTCGCTGCGCGCCAGCAACGTATAGACCAGGACGATGACGGGGAACAGGCCCACTGAGAACAGCGTCGGCCAATGCACGACGCCCTCCCCGAACAGGCCGATGAACAGGCCCGTGTACTGGGGATGGCGCACCAGGGCATAAAGACCGGTGGTCGCGAGTCGGTTCTCGCGATGCGCACGAAAGAGTTCGCGCCAGCCCTGGATGAAGAGCCCGATACCCACTAACAGCAGCGCGTAACCGAACAGCATCGAGATCAGCATGCCTGCCTCACCCACGCCGAGCAGCGAGGACCACAGGTTGGCATTGAGGTTGGGGCGATCCAGCCCGAAGAAGCGGGCCAGCAGATAAATAGTGAGCGGGAACCCATACATCTCGGCATACAGCGCAATGATGAATGCCTGTACGACCGTGGCGCCGGCCCACTCGCGCCAGTTTTTCGGGGCGAAGTAGCGATAGAACAACCAGGACGCGACCACGATCATGATCGCAGCGATGCCCCAGGCTCCGGAATGTGCGAAGTGTTCTTTCATGGCAGGCTCCTGTTGGTTGTCTTGAATGAAAGCAATCGTGTTGCGCAGGCTGCGCGGGAGTCTCGTGGCGCGGATTCCGCTGCCGCTGCGGCGTGCGCTCCGGGCAGCCACCCGCCGTCGAAGCCGGCGCGTCGCAGCCCGCGCACGATCCACGGGGACCGCTTCATCCTTGCCCAGATCGAACCGGTGCGGTAGTTCTCGATCATCAGCGCGAGCGCGCCCTGGTCGATGCCGTAGACCCACGGACAGACCCAGCCCGGCTGTTGGCCATCTGCGGACGGATAGGTGGGATTGAAGGTGGATTCGAAGCCGTAGCGACCAGTCGCGCCAAGGTGGATCTCCGCGAATTTTCGCAGCGTCGGCAGCACCACCTCGGGCGCGAACGGGAGCGAGGCCGCCGCAGCCCACGTGGCAATGGTGCCATCGTCCGGACCGTAGGGCGCGCTGCGGGCGCTGTATCCGAGGAATCGCCGCTCGATGCCATCGACATGCAGCGTGGCCGGCCCCGGACCATGGCAGGCCGTGAATCCCCAGCAGCAGTCGCAGTACCCCGCGAAGCCGAGCGGATTGCGAATGGCGTACTCGCGCTGCACCAACGTGGCGCGGCGCGAGTTTTCGAAGTAGTCGCTACCCTTGCCACGCATGTAGGCATCCGGGATGCCGCGGAAGTCGATCCACAGGTGCGAGTACTGATGGATGAACAGCGGCCCGGCGTAGAGCAGTTCATAGCCATAGATGTGCTTCCAGGTATAGCTTGCGGTCCACGCGGCATAGCTTTCCACCGGGACCGGATGAGTCGGCGAGCCCAGCGCGAGGACATACAGGATCAGTGCCTCGTCGTACCCCTGCCACCGATAGGGCAGGAAGCCGGACTCCGGGCGCCAGCCGTGGGTCAGCGTGAGGCCGCCATCGAGTGCCCATTGCCAGTCCGCGCGCCGATAAAGCGCGTCGGCCCGTATGTTGATCTCGCGCTCCTCCTCGGCGTCGGTGTCGAAGAAAGCGGCCGCGGCCAGGGTGCCGGCCAGCAGCAGCGCGGTGTCGATGGTCGACAACTCGCTTTCCCAGGCCCTGCGTCCGGTCTGCATGTCAAGGAAGTGGTAGTAGAAGCCGCGGTATCCGGTCGCATCGACGGCCTCGCTCTGTGGCGCGTCATGGAACAAACGCAGCAGGCGCAGGGTGCGGGTGGCGGCCGCGTTGCGGGTGATCAGCCCGTGCGCCACCGCGAGCGGGTAGCTCGCCAGCGCCATGCCCACCGCCGCGATGCTGCACACGGTGCCGGGGATGGTGCTGTCCGCGACCAGGCCGGTACGTGGATCGACCTCGTCGAGCAGGTAACGCAGCGCGTGCGCTTGCAGCGAGTCAAGCAGGGCTTCGTCAAGATTGTGGGTTGCAAGCATCATCGGCTGGACGGGTTCCTTTTGTTCATGACGACATCGACGAAACCCGGGTCCTGGTGGGTAAAGCCGTTGTGATCCTGGCGCCAGACGTGCGAGGCCGGCAAGTAATTCAGTGATGCGATCGGGGGGGGGCACGTGCGTCTTTCGTGTCCACTGATTTCATTGCCGTTGCCTTTCGATGTCGATGCCGAACAGGAAAACCTGCCGGCTCCGTGCGCAGGTTGCGTCGGAGGGTTTTGTCCAGTGCAATGCCAGGCGATTCCACAGGTTTATTTAACTCCCGGGTGCGGTCGCGGCGGACGCAGCGATTCACCGTCGGTGAAACAGCGCGGTCGAGCCCGCCACCGGCCGGTGCCAGTCGATATCCATGGAAACCATGAGTGAACACTCCGTCGATCTGTCCATTGCGCCGTGCCACATGGGCGCGACGCCACGTCGGTGAAAACCGCGACGGGTCAGATCAAATCAGGAGTGCACAGAACAACAACATGGGTGGAGGCAACAACGTACGCAGATGCCCAACCCGTTGGATCGATCGATCCGATTGAAGTGCAACGACCGTTACCGACGCCAGCATTGGCGGCACCGCTGCCAAAGTGCTGAGTGGCACTGACGCTGTGCGGGCATCGACCTGGGTAGCGCGATCCGGCAGGCAAAGTTTCTGGCATAGCGGGCTGGCGGAGGCGTTCTGCATATCCGCAAAGCTATCGCCCATGCTCGGCATTGAGTTCATCACGGCAGCTGCCGGCGTCGCGTCGGGCACAGTCGGACAAGCGTAGGCAGCCAGTGCCGCCTGCTGCCAAAGCATCAGCAGCATCACCAGCCAAATAAGGCGGCGACGTGTGGTGCGATGCATGCGGAAGGGACGGCGCATAGCAACAACTTATCTCGAAATACCAAGGATTGTATTGACTTTAGTCAACTACGAGTTGTTAGCCGGGTCTCCTTCGCTGTTCTCGCCGGTCAAGCCGGGAGCCCTCCTGGAGAGCATCGCGATGGTGAGGTTGGGGCGCCCCGGACCAGGTTGGCGCCGCCCTCGCGGGGCGTCTGGTCGATCAGCTCCGGCTTGGTAGCGAGAAAGTTCGATGGCGAGAAGACGGCGAGGCACTGCCGGGCGCCGAAAATCACCATCGCCTCATGATGACGCGTGAACCCCGGCACGCCGGTGGTCGCTGCATACCACCACTGCTGCTGCAGAAAACCCTGTTGGACCCCGCGGAGAATCGGCATATGATCGGAATCATGGCTAGCATAAACAACACCGAATCCATTGAACGGGAAATGCTCCGGCTTGACCCCGAGGCGCGGGCAAAGCTTGTGCATTCGCTCGTCAAAAGCCTGGGCAATCTCTCGGAAACCGAGCTGGAGAGCTTGTGGCTGGACGAAGCCGAACGCCGCGACACTGAACTTGAATCAGGTTCGGTCGAGGCCGTTCCTGGCGACGAGGTATTCAAACGCGTTCGAAGCCGCCACGGCTTCTGATGCTCGGCTATGAGTTTCACCCCCTCGCCGAAAAGGAGCTCGATGAGGCGCTGGCACATCAAAAGCGCCAGCCGTTCTACTGGCTCCAACGTCAGTGATCACTGTAAAGGCAGTCCCAACAGATCGCTGCAGTTGACCGCTCAAAGTGCTGGCGCGATTAGGGTTCCCTCCGCGACCTGTGGCTGCTCCCGCGGCAACCGAGCTTCGGCGCCCCTGAAGTGTGGCGTTGCGCGCCTTGACGGTAGCGTCAATCAGCACACCTCCCTGGGGCAGCAGGCCGACTCGGGTTGCGGGGCGCAGTGGAAGGTGGATTCCGTCTCCGGTGCGGTTGGGGTCGGCAAGCGGATGCCCGCCCGGTACATCAAGGCCGCGACCGCCAACCCCGCCAGGCGTGCCTTGGGCGGGTCGGCCCGAGAACTCAGCATCACCGGCACCATCAGCCCCATGACCACCCCCGCCGCGGTGGCGCCGGCGTGGTACTCCAGGTTCTTCGCCAGGACGTTGCCGGAGACCAGATCCGGCATCAGCAGGATGTCCGCCTGGCCCGCCACCGGGGAGTCGATACCTTTCTCCCGAGCCGCGCGCTCGGAGATGGCGTTATCGAAGGCCAGCGGCCCGTCGACCTCGGCGCCGGCGATCTGCCCTTGCCGAGCCATGACCCGCCATAGAGCCCTTCGAACACCATCTCGAAGACGCTGTCGCCGGTCGTGCCGGCAAGCGTCGTTGATCTACGGGATCAGCGGCTTGTCCGGGCGCTTGTCGCCCACCAGGATCAAATCCGCACCCGGCGCAGACGCAGCGCATTCAAGACCACCGACAGCGAGGAGGCGCTCATCGCGAAGGCGGCGAAGATCGGTCCGATCAGGATGCCGAAGAATGGATAGAGGACCCCGGCAGCGATGGGTATGCCGACGCCGTTATAGATCAGCGCGAAGAACAGGTTCTGCCTGATGTTGCGCATCGTGGCCAGCGACAGCTTGCGGGCGCGCACGATGCCGTCGAGGTTGCCCTTGACCAGCGTGAAGCCCGCGCTTTCGATCGCCACGTCGGCGCCGGTGCCCATGGCGATGCCGACATCCGCCTGGGCCAGCGCGGGGGCGTCGTTGACCCCGTCGCCGGCCATCGCCACCTTGCGACCCTCGGCCTGCAGTTCCTTGATGATGCGTGCCTTGTCCTCGGGCAGCACGTCGGCGCGGATTTCGTCGATGCCCAGGCGCCCGGCCACCGCCTTCGCCGTGCGCTCGTTGTCGCCGGTGGCCATGATGATGCGGAAGCCGAGTTTGTGCAGCGCCTTGAGCGCATCGGGCGTGGTTGCCTTCACCGGGTCGGCGACGCTGACCAGGCCGGCGATGGCGCCGTCGAGCACCACGAACATCACCGTCTCACCCTCGTCGCGGCGGGCATTGGCGGTGGCCGCCAGTTTGCCGCCGTCGAGGCCCAGTTCGGCCATCAGCTTGGCATTGCCCAGCGCCACCGGCTGGCCGTCGACCACGCCCTTCACGCCCATGCCGGTCACGGCTTCGAAGTCATCGGCCTTGCCCAGCTTGACGCCGCGCTCCTCGGCGCCAGCGACGATGGCCTCGGCCAGCGGATGCTCGGAGCCCTTTTCCAGCGTCGCGGCCAGACGCAGCACCGCGCTCTCGTCGTGCCCGGTTTCAGGCAGCACTGCCACCAGTTTCGGCTTGCCTTCGGTCAGCGTGCCGGTCTTGTCGACGATCAGCGTGTCGACCTTGGCGAAGCGCTCCAGCGCCTCGGCGTTCTTGATCAGTACCCCCAACTGCGCGCCACGCCCGGTGGCCGTCATGATCGACATCGGCGTGGCGAGCCCCAGCGCACAGGGACAGGCGATGATCAGCACCGCTACCGCCGAGACCAGCGCGTAGGCCAACGCCGGCGCCGGCCCCCAGATCGCCCAGGAAATGAAGGACAAGATCGCGACACCAATGACCGTTGGCACGAACTTGCCCGCCACCTTGTCGGCGAACTTCTGGATCGGTGCCCGCGAGCGCTGGGCATTCGCCACCATCTCGACGATCTGGCTGAGCATGGTATCGGCGCCGACCCGGGTGGCCTGCATGACCAGACTGCCGGTACCGTTGATGGTGGCACCGGTGACCTTGTCGCCGGCGACTTTTTCCACCGGCACCGGCTCACCGGAGATCATCGACTCGTCGATCGAAGAACGGCCCTCGACCACCACGCCGTCCGCCGGCACCTTGTCGCCGGGGCGCACCCGCAGATGGTCGCCCACCTGCACATCTTCCAGCGGAACCTCCTCCTCGCTGCCGTCGGGGCGGATCACCCGGGCGGTCTTGGCGGCCATGTCCAGCAGCGCGCGGATCGCCTTGCCGGTGCCTTCACGGGCACGCAGCTCCATCACCTGGCCCAGCAGCACCAAGGCGACGATGACCGCCGCTGCCTCGAAATAGACACCGACCTGGCCGGTCGAGGGATCGCGGAAGCCCGCGGGGAAGATGCCCGGCACCAGCACCGCGACGATCGAGAAGAGATAGGCTGCGCCGATCCCCATGCCGATCAGGCTGAACATGTTGAGGTTCATGCTGCGAAACGAATTCCAGCCACGCACAAAGAATGGCCAGCCCGACCACAGGATCACCGGTGTGCTGAGCACAAGCTCGAGCCACATCGAGGCCCGCTCGCCGAAGAAGTCGCGAATCGCCGTGATGCCCAGATAGGGGGCCATCGCCAACACCAGGACCGGGATCGTGAAGACGACCGCGACCCAGAAGCGGCGGGTAAAATCCACCAGTTCGGGATTCGGCCCCTCGTCGCCGACCGCCGCCGATTCCAGCTCCAACCCCATGCCACACAGCGGGCAGGCACCGGGGGTGGTCTGCCGCACCGCGGAGTGCATCGGGCAGGTGTAGACGGCGCCGGCATACCCGGCCGGCACCTTGTCGTACTTGCCGCCGCGAACCGGCGCGGCGGTTTCGTGGTTGGCTTGATGAGCGTGCCCATGGCCGTGACCATTGCCATGGCTGGAATGCGCCTGTGGATCGCCGCTTTCGACGGGCACGAGGTGCATGCCGCACTTCGGACAGTCGCCCGGCTGATCGGAGACCACTTCCGGGTGCATCGGGCAGGTGTATTGGGCCGCGCCCTGCTTGCTGTGCTGCGCGTGTTCGGGCCGTTTTATCGGTTGCTGCTGAGTCATCGAATCGTCTCCTTATTGTTTGGGTCTTGTTTCCCGTAACCCATATCGCGCGTGACCAGCGCGCTATGCTTTCTGGGCGCCCGCCGCCACCGACGTCCCGGCTTATGCCTTCGGTCCATGCGTGGCAAATAGGCGTGACGTCCCGTCGCGCCCGAGCAGCAGTACGTCATGGCGTTCGGGTGCACCCATCTCCATGCCGGGCGAGCCCATCGGCATGCCCGGCGCGGCCAGGCCGCGCGCAGCGGGAAAGCCATCGTTGCATCTTCATCGCGCTGCCTCCGGTGTGGACTGCCATTGCACGGACACGATCTTCCAGTCTTTGCCGTCGTGCGTGAGTTTCAGCATCTCGCGGCTGCGCAGCGCGACCGGCTTGCCTTTGACCGAGGTCTTGATCGCGCTCTCGCTGCCGACCATGGCGCCGTCGCCCATCGCCATCGAGGCGATCGAGACCGGTGTGATCCGGGCACCCTTAAGGAACGCGATGTCACCGCCCAGGTGCCCGCTGGCGTATTCGTCGCGGGTCTGCACATGCGCGTCTTCGCTGATGCTGACGTCCGGCGCCAGCAAGGCCAGCACGGCCGCCCGATCACCACGCTGCAAGGCGGACTGGAATGCGTGCGCCACCGCTTCGGCTGCCGGCACTGCCTTCGGCTGCAAGCCCTGGAACGACAGCGCAGCGTCGTTCGCCGCTGCCGTTTCGGCATGCTCGTGATCGTGGCCATCGGTGGCGGCGCCATGGCTGTGGGCTGCTTCAGTGGACATGTCCATGCCGCCCATGTCAGCGGCACCATGGCCGTCTGCGTCGGAAGCATCGCCATGGCTGTGACTGTGGCCGCCGTCCTCGTCCATGTCCATGTCCTCATCCGGTGGCGCCTTGGCCACGATGTCCTTGTACTGTTCGGGCGTCATGTCCGGCAGTTTCTGCAGGAACGCGACCATACTCCAGATCGTGGGGTCGTCGTGACTGCCGCCCCAGGCCGGCATCGCGCTCATCTTGATGCCGTGCTTGATCACCCAGAACGCATCGCGCGGGTCGACGTGCACCTGCGACAGGTTCGGCGGTCGCGGATACAGACCGGGGCGGATCTCCGAGTCCTTCATGCCGGGCTTGAGATGGCACTGAGTGCACATCGCCGCGTATTGGCCGGCGCCCTTGAGGATCAGCTGCGGATCTTCCAGATTCGGCACCGCGATATCTTCCGAGCGGATGTGTATCGAGCGATCGCGCAAAGTCTGCAACACCGCGAACACCGGCTTGGTGTGATGATCGTCGGCGCCGATGTTGTAGATGCCGGAATAGACGAAGGCGCCCGCGCCGAGGGCCAACACGCCCAGCACGACGGCCACCGTGATGCCGTGATGCTTGATCTGTTTTTTCATGACTTGACTCCCTTAAAACCAGACGCGGAAACCGGCAACGATTTGCTGGTCGAATACGGGTTGCCCATCGGCACGCGCGTAGTCTGCAGTGCTGCCGATGCGACGCACCCAGTTGATACCCACGTAGGGCGCAAACTCGCGCCGGATCTCGTAGCGCAGGCGCAGGCCGAACTGCACATCGGACAGGCCGCTGCCGATGCCGCGAGCCGGATCGTCCTTGCCGTACAGGTTCAATTCCAGCTCCGGCTGCAGGATCAGCCGCTGCGTGAACAGCACCTCGTAGTCGGCACGAAAACGTGCCGCCGTGCGGCCGGAGGAACCGACATAACCGGTCGCTTCCAGCTCGAACCAGTAGGGTGCGAGACCCTGCACGCCAAGCGCCACCCAGTCGCGGCCCGGGCCTGCACCGAAATCGTGGCGGACACCGAGCTGGCTGCCCCAGTAGGTGGCGATGGCGTGGTTCCACAACGCCTCGACATTGCCATCCTCCACCTTGCCCTGGCTGGCCTCGCCTTCGCTGCGCAGCCACAGCTTGTCCTCGTCGCGGCCATACCAACCTTCGACCTCCCAGGCCTGCGCGTTGCCGTCGCGGCCGTGAACCGTTTCGAGCTGATCCAGCAGCAGCATGCCCACGATACGCTTGCCGCCCATGTGCGGCTTCAGCGGCCCGTAGCCCACACCGTCGGAATAGTCAGGGCTGCGCGCATCCGCCGGCGCGCTGCCGCCTTGCATCGTGTCCATATTCGTGCCGGACATCGAGCCCTGCATCGGTGGCGAGACTTCGGTCATGCCGGCCATTGGGGCGTGATCCATGCCCGGCATCGCTCCCATGTCCATCGAGGCAGAACTGCTGGAAGAGGCTGGCGCACTTTGCGCGAGAGCGGCGCGTGGCAGCACGATCAACATGGCCGCACCCAGCAGCGCACGCGGGAAACCTGGACGGCGGCATCGGGCCGGCGCGCTCATGACACCACCAGCTCGCGGAACATGCCCGCTTCCATGTGATAGAGCATGTGGCAGTGATAGGCCCAGCGTCCGGGCGCGTCGGCACTCACCGCATAGGAGACGCGTTGCGCCGGCTGCACGTTGACGGTGTGCTTGCGCACCTGGAACTGGCCGTCCGGGTTCTCCAGCTCGCTCCACATGCCGTGCATGTGAATCGGATGCGGCATCATCGTATCGTTGACCAGCACCAGGCGCAGGCGTTCACCGTACTTGAAGTGCACCGGTTTGGCATCGGCAAACTTCACCCCGTCGAACGACCACATGTAACGCTCCATGTTGCCGGTGAGGTGCAGCTCGATCTCACGCGAGGGTTCACGCGCATCGATCGGGCCACCGACGGTATGCAGGTCGGCATAGGTCAGCACGCGGCGTCCGTTGTCACGCAGACCGACGCCGGGATCATCGAGATTGGTGCGCGGCATATCGACCCGCATATCCACGCCGGGGCCGTATTCGGTGCGCGCGTGGTGCGCCTTGAGCATCGCATTGCCGGCCATGTCGTCATGTTTCATGGCGGGCATTGCGTCGTGTTTGCCCACACCCGGCCTTCGGCCACCTTCCCCCGCATGCGGGGGAAGCGTTGCTTTGTGGCTCATCGCCATGGCACCCATCATGTCGACCATCGCCAGGCGCTGACGCGGATCCATCGCGGGCACCTCGGCCTGCATGCCTTCGCGTGGCGCCAACGTGCCGCGGGCGTAGCCGGTGCGGTCGATCGACTGCGCGAACACGGTATAGGCGCGATCCTCCTGCGGCTCGACCAGCACGTCGTAAACCTCCGCCACGGCGATCCGGAATTCGTCCACCGACACGGGCTCGACATCCTGGCCATCCGCGCTGATCACGGTCATCTTCAGGCCGGGAATGCGCACATCGAAATAACTCATCGCCGAACCGTTGATGAAACGCAGACGGATTCTCTCGCCAGGGCGGAACAGGCCGGTCCAGTTGCCGGCCGGCGCGGTACCGTTCATCAGATAGGTATAGGTATAGCCGCCGACATCGCTGAGGTCGCTCGGGCTCATGCGCATCTGGTTCCACATCCGCCGCTTGGCCAGTGCCTTTTGTAAGCCCATCTCGCGTACATCGTGGAAGAACTCGGGCGCCGTGGGCTCGGCAAAATTGTAGTAGTCGCTCTGCCGCTTCAGCGTCGCGAAGATGTGGTTCGGGTCAGCATCACTCCAGTCGTTGAGCATCACCACGTAGTCGCGATCGCTGGGGTAGCGCTCCACCCCGGCCGGTTCGATCACGATCGGGCCATACAGGCCGGACTGTTCCTGGAAGCCGCTATGCGAGTGGTACCAATAGGTGCCGGACTGGTGCACCGGGAAGCGATAGATGAAGGTCTCGCCCGGCGCAATGCCGTCAAAGCTGATGCCGGGCACGCCATCCATCTGGAACGGTACCAAAATGCCATGCCAGTGGATCGAGGTTGACACACGCAGCCGATTGGTCACGCGCAAGGTGACCACGCTGCCCTCCTTCCAGCGCAGAATCGGCCCGGGAATGCCGCCATTGACGGTCGTGGCGAGTCGGACGGTACCGGTGTAGTTGACCGGCGATGGCGCGATGTCCAGCGCAAATTCGGTACCGCTGAGCACATGCGAATGGAACGAGCCGGCCACCGGCGCATCGCGCCCGACCGCCCACGCACGGGAGGAACTCAACAGGCCCAGGCCGGCGACCGCACCGCCCAGGGTCACGCCTTGCACGAAGCGGCGACGCGAGAGGTCGATCGCCGACGGAGAAAAGGGGTTCATGATTCAGTCCACGGAAGCGCGCATCGAAGCGATGCGGGTCGCGACAGGCCGTCGCCCGTGCCGTCGATGACGGTCGGAAACAAACTGTCGCGAATGGATGGAAAGAATCAGACCAGCGGTGGTCGCAAGGGTGCCACGGTATTCGGCGAAGGTGCGCGAATCGGGGAAGGAAGCCGGTAAACGATGGCGAAAAACACGGGCGTCGGAATCGACACAGCCACCGAGTGCACTACGCTGGCGCACACGGAATGGCAGTCGCAGCCCTGCACCATCGGATCGCCACAGCAGGCGCGATCCGGCATGTCCGAGACAGCATGATTGGAGAATACCGAGCCATCGGGCTGAGCCACGCTTGTCGTTGCCACCGCATGCGCGATGGGCGAGTCGCCTGGGTCTACGCCCATCGCCATTGGCCCGGCGACGAGGGAGGTGCTGACCAGCATCAGCCACGCCAGTACCGCCAGGGTCCGAAGACCCCGGGATCGGGCAATCCAGCGTAGCGAGACAGTCATACGGTGACTTTATCCCGGCAGCCATGGACCTTCAACTCTGAGTCTCGCCAAGGTGAAGTCAAACTCCGGGTCTCCGGTCAGTTACGGCTGTAGCCCAGGTGCAGGGTAATTTTGTCGCCCGCCTTCAGGTTCGCCACGGCAGGTGGCGGAAAATGTACCCGCAACGGCATGCCGGCCGAGGTCACTTCGACGATGCCGGTGGCCTTGTCGACCGAAGTCACGGTGGCGGGCATCCGGTGCATGCTGCCGTTGCCTTTGTGATCCATGCCTTTGTGATGCATTTTCTCGTGCATCATGCCTTTGTCCATATGGCTCATGCTGCTGCTCGCTGCTGCCGGCGCCATGCTGGTTTCCTGCGCCATGGTCGTCGAGGCCGCCACGAAAAGGCCGAATGCGGCTGTTGCCATGAGAACTCGGGATGAAAACGCCATGATGATTCTCCGCTTCAGGGGACGATCGGTGCGTTGTCCGACCGGTTGCGGGATGCAACGAATAAAGCCTGCACCGACCGATGTGCACGAGAGGTTAACGACGCGTGTGACGCACCACGCAGAGTGTGGCGCCGGCGCATCTATACTTGCCCTTCCCGCCCCTCGTGAACGCCATGAACTACCGTCATGCCTATCACGCCGGCAATTTCGCCGATGTGCTGAAACACACCGTGCTGCTGGCCTTGATCGAATCGCTGCAGGCCAAGCCGACGCCGCTCGGCTACATCGACACCCACGCCGGCAGCGGCAACTATCCGCTGGACGGCTTCGAGGCGGGCAAAACCGGCGAGTACAAGGACGGCATCGCGCGCCTGCACCCGGCAGAGAAAGTGCCGCCGCTGCTGCAGCGCTGGCGCGCCAGCATTCTGGGCAGCGACGACAACGCGCAGGGCCTGAAGCGCTACCCCGGCTCGCCATTGCAGGTCGCACGCCTGCTGCGCCCCGGCGACAGCGCCCAGCTGTGCGAGTTGCACACCGAGGAAGCATGCAAGCTGCGCGACCTGTTCAGGGGCAATCAGCAGGTCCATGTACACCAACGCGACGGCTACGAAGCGCTGAAGGCACTCCTGCCGCCAAAGGAAAAGCGCGGCCTGGTGCTGATCGATCCCCCGTACGAAGCACAGGAAGCGGAGTACAAGCTGATCGAGCAGGCGCTGAAACCGGCCCTCGAGCGCTGGCCCACCGGCATCTATGCCGTGTGGTACCCAATCAAGTTGCGCAGCCAGGTGCAACCGTTCCTGCGCCGCCTGCAGCACAGCGGCGTCAAGCGCATCCTGCGTGCCGAGCTGCTGGTGCATCCGGACGATTCGCCGCTGCGCCTCAATGGCTCGGGCATGGTGATTCTCAACGCGCCGTGGAACCTCGACAATGCCTTGCGCGAGCCGCTGCGCACGCTGGCCAGCCTGCTCACGCAGGATCAACCGGCCCAGTGGAAACTGGACTGGCTGCTGGACGAGGCCGGCAGCCAGCTGAACACGCCCAGCCCGCTGCCGCCCTCGCGACTACCGCACGCGCCGAGCCGCCGCTAAGCTGCCCTCATCCGCCCGCGTCCGACCAGGAGCAAAGACCATGCGCACCCGTCTCGCCTCGACGTTGATTCGGTTCGTCCTGCCGGTCGCCTTGCTCACCCTGGTGGCCTGCGCTCCGGCGCCGATCTACAAGACCAGCGGCGCGGCCGCGGTCGCCACGCCTGCGCAGGTGACCCGGACACCCGAACGCTACAGCGGCAACCAAGTGATCTGGGGCGGACGCATCGTGCACGTGAGCAACTTTGCCGACCACAGCGAAATCGAGTTGCTGGCCTATCCGCTGGATTCCTCGCAGCGGCCGCGTGCAAACGACCGTGGCAGTGGTCGTTTCATCGCAGTACTGCATGGCTATGTCGAGCCACTCGATTACCCCTCCGGCGCGCTAATGACGGTCGAGGGCAAGCTCAACGGCACCCGCGCAGCCAAGGTGGGCGAGGCTGACTACCTGTTTCCGCTGGTCGACGTGACGCAGTCGCATGTCTGGACCGCAGAGGAAATGAGCAAGGGCCGCAACAATGTCCATTTCGGCCTCGGCGTGGGCGTGGGGATCCACTGACCACGTGCACGACTAGCCCCGACGCCGGTAGACTTTAGCGCCTGATTCCCGAGGATCCAGGCCGCATGTCGTCTGCCCACGCCAACCCGATCAAGGCGATCCTGCTTGCGCTCGGCGCCAACTTCGCCATCTTCGTGGCCAAGCTGGTCGCCGCCATCGTCACTGGCTCTGGCGCGATGATGGCCGAGGCGGTGCACTCGCTGGCCGACTGCGGCAACCAGGCTCTGCTCCTGCTCGGCATTCGCCAGGCGAAGCGGCCACCGTCGGACGACGTGATGGTCGCGGTGAAGGCGCGCATGCAGGCCGTGGCAGGCGATCAACAGCTGATCCAGGCGATAAGGCAGCGATGAAGGCTGAATTTGCCGACGTGCGCTGGAGTTTCTTCGAACCAGACAACGCAGACTGAGTAACGCTTCGGTGCCCGCTTGAAGCGTGCAAACAAGCTGCCTGGGCCGGCACGATCGTCGGTGCCGCTTGCCAGCAGCCATTCGATCCGCCCACCCGTACAGCGGCGAAAGCACGCATGGTGCAAAATGAACGCTTGTACCTGGAAGCGGATACCCCTTGGAGGTGACTACCATGTCGAATCTGGACGCATCACGTAGCGGTAAATTCTTGCTGGGCGGCGAACTGCCGATCCATCGGCTTGGCTTTGGTGCGATGCGCGTGACCGGACCAGGCGTCTGGGGCGAAACCGCAGACCGCGCCGAAGCCCTGCGCACCTTGCGGCGCTTGCCAGAACTTGGCGTGAACTTCATCGACACGGCCGACTCCTATGGGCCGGCGGTGTCGGAAGCGCTGATCGGCGAAGCGCTGCGTCCGTACCCGGGGCTGACCATCGCTACCAAGGCCGGACAGGTGCGGCCGGGACCGAACGAATGGATCCCGCTCGGACGCCCGGAGTACCTGTTGCAGCAGGTGAAGATGAGTCTGCGCTACCTCGGCCTCGAACAGCTCACGCTGTGGCAGCTGCACCGCATCGACCCGAAGGTACCGCGTGACGAACAGTTCGACGCCATAAAATCCTTCATCGATCAGGGACTGATCCGCTTTGCCGGACTGAGTGAAGTCAACGTCGAGGAAATCGATGCGGCCGCCAGGGTATTTCCGGTGGCGACGGTACAAAACCACTACAGCGCAACGAGCCGCATGCGCGAGGACGTGCTCGAGTATTGCGAGACGCACGGCATCGGCTTCATCCCGTGGTATCCGCTATCCGGCGGCAGCCTCGCACGACCCGACTCACCCGTGCACACGATCGCACAAAAGCATGGCGCATCACCCAGCCAGATCGCGCTGGCCTGGCTGCTCAAACGCAGCCCGGTGATACTGCCGATCCCGGGCACGGGCAAGGTCGCGCATCTGGAGGAAAACGTCGGTGCTGCCGACATCAGCTTGAGCGACGACGAATTCGCTGCGTTGAACCAGCTCGCGCAGGCGCAGCGGCGCAAGTAGCCGCACGCCTGCAACAACCCGTGGCGCCATGGGCGGGGAAGCTGTAGCACCGCCCGGCAACAGTGATAAAAATCGCCGGCCGTGACAAGGAGCCGAACACAGCTGGCATAAAGTTTCTCCAAAGCATCGCGGGCACCATGCGAGTCCGCGTTCAGTCGTCGGCTCGACATGGACGCCTGCGTTACAATCGCCGGCCACCTACCCTCAACGATCATCCGCGACCCGCATGCGCAATCCACTGCAAGAACAACTGCTCAAGGCCGGTCTGGTCAACAAGGCCAAGGCGGCGCAGGTGGTGCGCGAGCAGGCGAAGAAGTACAAGGGCAAGGGCCCGGCGGCGCCGAGCGCCGAGCAGGTGGAAGTGCAGCGGCTGCAGGCAGAAAAGGCCGAGCACGATCGCGCCATTGCGGCCGAGCGCAATGCGCTGGCGCGTGTGGCCGAGGCGCACGCCCAGATTCACCAGATCGTCGAGGCACACAAGGTCAAGCGCGAGGGCGAAATTGCCTACCGCTTCACCGACGGCGAGCGGATCAGGGACGTGCTGGTGAACCAGTCACTACGCGCGCAGTTGGCCGCCGGCACGCTGGTGATCGTGCGCTACGGCGAGAGTTACGAACTGCTGCCGCGCACCGCCGCCGACAAGGTCTGCGAACGCGACGCGGCGATGATCGTGCTCGACCATGGCCGTGCCGAAACCGGCACCGGCAACGACCTCGACGACGAGTACTACCAGCAGTTCGAAGTACCGGACGATTTGATCTGGTAGTACGAAGCCTTAGTCTGCGCACGCTGCAGAAATTGATCACTCGAATCGACCCTTCGCGGCCGCTTCGCGGGCGTAGTGAGCAGGTTCCAGCTCGGTGGTGGCAACCGGCCTGAAGCGGACAGTCAAAACGTGTACTACGTTGACCGGCGGACGGCGAACCGGCAAAAAGCCAATTCTTTTTCCCCAGATGGCGTTCTCGACCGGGTTGTTGTCGATCGGATAGCGGCCGTCATCGAGATAGCGCAGCAGTACCGGCCAACGCTTGATCGTGTAGTCAAGCGCCTTGGCGATGCCACTGCCACCGACGACGGTCGGCCGCACGGTCAGGATCCATGCCCACCAGGCATCGAGGATGGGTTTGGCGTGGGTTTGCCGCAGGGTCTGACGGGCGGGCGGGTCCAGCCCCCGGGCGTCGGCCTCGATGCGATAGAGCTGGGCGATCGATGCCAGCGGCGGCCCGGTCAGCGTGCTGGCCTGACGTTCGTGCAGTTCGAAGAACTTGCGCCGGATGTGTGCCAGACAGGCCAGTTCAGTGATGCCTTGGACAAAGCCGGCTTTATACCCGGCAAAGTCGTCGACCATCAGCGCGCGTTGCCAGTCGCCCAGGAAGCGGCGGGCATGCTTACCGCTGCGGCGGGTACAGAAGTCGAACACCGTGATCGCCGGCGCGTGAGGATCGGCGCTGCGGTAAGCGAACAGGTAGGCCTGTTTCGTCTTGCCCGCGCCCGGATTGAGCATCACCACCGGCGTCTCGCCGGCATGCAGGATCGGCTACTGCAGCAACTGCGCCTGCATCGCCGCGGCCAGTGGGGTCAATGCCACGCCGATCCTCCCGGCCCATTCGGCCAGGGTGGCCTCGAACAAGGCACGCTGCCCCGGATCAAGCTGTTCGGAACGCCGGCCAAACTGCCAGCGGCGCAGCCGCGCGATCTCGGCGGTGAGCGTATCGATCTTGGCTCGTCGGTAAAGCAGGGTGCGCTGCTGACTGTCGATCCGCTCATCTCGCTCGGCGAGTGCTGCCTGGTGCTCCGCGTCACGCTCGGCGAACTTGCGCCGCAGCGTGGCAAGGTCGTCGATGGCGGCATCGAGTGCGGCGGAGTTCATGCCTTGTAATATAGCCGTCTAGACGGCTATATGAAAGTGTTTTCATCACACCACGTGCCGTGGCATGACGCGATCACTCAATCGTCGCCAGCCGACCCCCGCACACAGCCAGGCGAACGCTTCGGATGACAGCTCGCACGTGGTATCGCCGCCGCCTTCACCCCATGCTCAGCGCAGTACACCGCCCGCGTCAGACCGCTACTCCGCCACCGGCGGACATGCTCTGCCCATGACTCCACCTTACGCATTGCCATCGCTCACACCCGCGTCAGGAAAGACCGCAGCGTGATGGGCTTAGGCGAGGGCAACAAGATGGCGACGGCAGACGCTTACGGCCGATCACCGTGCGCGAGGTGATCAGTGCGATCTCGTCGGCGGCGTCATCGCTGACGGGGGGATTGCGTTCGGTCATGGAACGGCTCGGCCTCAAGACTGCTGCAGATGGGGCAACCAAGCGGCGACGCCGCGCTCGATCAGATCATAGACGTGATCGAAGGCCTCGCGCTGCTGGCCATACGGATCGGGTATAGGTGTGTCGTCCTGCCACTTGCCCAGCAGGAACACCTTGCCGCTGGCTTCGGGCGCCAGGCGACCAATCGCGGCGGCATGGGACTTTTCCATCACCAGCACGAGATCCGACTCGTGCAGGAGGGCCGGCGTGAGCTGGCGCGCCCGATGGCTGGCGCCATCCACGCCGTGCTCGCGCATGACTTGCGCGGCGGTGACTTCCATCGGACAGCCCACCATGGCGTTGAGGCCGGCACTGGCCACCTGGATATCGCCCTGCGCCGCGCTCGAGAGCTGCAGGCGCTCGCGCAACAAGAACTCCGCCGTGGGACTTCGGCAGATATTGCCGATACACACCATCAAAATCCGTTCGAACACCGTCTGGCAGCTCCAGCAAAAAACATGATCGGTACATGGCACCGATCAGCACCGGCCAGATACCCCTGCGAGCCACGGCAAACGCCTGGAACTCGCTGAACAAGCGCGGGATTATAGCCGATGAAGGGGCACCTTCGCTTGCCTGATTGCCTAAACCGTGAGGACGCGCACGGTTGGCCGTGGTCGGTACCGGCGTTATTGGGAGCCTTGCTGCGGGCCTGTGGGGGGGGCTTGCAGGCGATGCTCTTGATTTGATCTGCAATCTGCATTCAGAGCAAGGGTATCGCCCGCGAGCGGGCTCCTTACCGGGATCGGGTTGGGTGGGTGCGGTCAATCGGTGGCGTGCGCAGCGATAGCCCCAGTGCGATCCAGCCGACCACGAAAGCGAGCCCGCCGAACGGGGTGATCATGCCGGTCCAGCGTGGCGCCCCCAAAGCCAGCGCATACAGGCTGCCGCTGAACAACACCATGCCGAGCCCCAACGCACCGACCGCCACGAGACGGCTGCGACCGCGACCCAGCCCCACCGCCAGGGCCAGCGCCAGCGCATGCCACATGTGATAGTCCACGGCCGTATGCCACAGCTCGTGCTGTTTCGGGTCGAGCACGTCGCGCAGCGCATGCGCGCCGAACGCACCGAGCAACACCCCGCTGGCACCGGCGAAGCCGACCAGCAATGCGAGGCGGGTAGTGACAGGTGGTCGCATCATCGCCGATTTCCCGGTATTCGAACCCAAGGCCGCAAGCGCTGTCGTATGCTTGAACGGATGAAGTTTCAGGATTTTCGCATGAAGTCGCCCTGGTTCCGCCCACTTGCCCTGCTCGTACTGCTCGCCACCGGTGTAGTGCTCGCCGGCTGCCACGGCGCTGCGCCACTGCCGTTCCGGCTGACCAACCTGACCGGCCACATGCCGCAGCTGGAGTTCACGCTGACCAGCGACGCGGGCAAGACGGTGTCCGCGGCGGATTACCGCGGCAAGGTGGTGCTGCTGTATTTCGGCTATACCCATTGCCCGGACGTGTGTCCGCTGACTATGGCCCACCTGCACGTGGTGATGCAGCGTCTGGGCAAGCTCGCCGATGGCGCGCGCATCCTGTTCGTGAGCGTGGACCCGGCCCGCGACACGCCGACCGTACTACACGGCTACGTCAACGCCTTCGATGCGCACGCCACCGGTCTTACCGGCAGTCCGCACGCCATTGAGGCCCTGGTCAAGCGTTACCGCTCCGCGTTCACGCGGGAGCCCGCCAGCAAGGACGGCAGCTATGAGGTAAGCCACAGCTCGGCGATCTACGTATTCGACCGCGCGGGCAACCCGCGCGTGCTGTACACGCCCGCCGACAAACAGGACGACCTGGTGCATGACCTGCACCTGCTGCTCAATAGCGGAGTCCGGTCGTGAAGTACCTCCCCGCGTTCGCTCTTTTCGCCGCGCTGTCATTCACCGCTGGCGCGTACGCCAGCGCCGCCGACCAGGTACACGCCACGCATGCGTGGATCCGCGTGCTGCCCGGCACGTTGCCCGCCGGTGCCTATGTCACCCTGGAAAACGACGGCGACCAGTCGGTAGCGCTGACCGGCGCCAGCAGCAAGGCCTATGCGCAGGTGATGTTGCACCGCAGCTCGACCCAGGGTGGTGTCAGCCGCATGACCATGGTGGACTCGCTGAGCGTACCGGCGCACGGCACGGCCGAACTGGCGCCGGCCGGCTACCACCTGATGCTGATGCAACCAACCACTCCGGTGAAACCCGGAGCCACGATACGGTTGCTGCTGAAGTTCAGCGACGGCAGCACCCTGCCCGCCGACTTCATTGCGCGCCCGGCCAATGCACTGGACGATGGCAGCGGGCACACCGACTCCCACGCGCACTGACGCGGCGGTGGGAGCGCCTCAGTCGGGCATGCCATCGGCGATCGCCGCCGGTGGCATGCTCGGCACGGTTCGACGCGGCAGGCGTCCGTCGCGCGACAGGCGCAGCCACAGGCGCAAGGCCATCAGGCCGCCGATCGATTCGATCAGGGCGGCCGGCACCCAGGTGATCAGGCCGCCGATCAGCTGCCCGGTCAGTACATCGAAGGTGAAGGCGCGACCGCAGATCTCGAAGATCGGGTAGAGGTCGGTGCGCGAGAAAGTGACGATGGCCCCGGCCAGGATCTGCGGCGTCATGGTGATCGCCGGCGACAGCACGCGCATGCCCGCTACCATCCGTCCCGGCGGGTGCGGCCGATGGTCGAGCACCAGCGACCAGTAGGCGAAGCCGCTGATCAGCATGGTCCAGTTCATGAAGCGGTAGACGCGCCAGTCCAGCATCGCCAGCGTCTGCAGGTCCGGGATCAGCCAGATCAGCACGAACACGATGAACAGCACGGTAGCGACCGTTGGATTCATCAATACGCCCATCACCGCCCGCCACGGCCATGACCGCTGCAGTGGCCGCAACAGGTGCACCCGCCACGCCCGCGGCAGGCCGGCGCGCAATACGCTCACCGGATACGAGGTGACGATCAGCAGCGGCGCCAGGTGATGCAGCAGCAACTGCTGCAGGCGATGCATGAAGAATTCATGCTCGGCGTAGTAATCGAGGTAGGTGTGCAGCGACAGGTAGATGATCGCCATGCCGATCCAGAACGCCAGCTGGCGAGTAACCCCCACTCGCAGCCGCCGCCTGCCGCGCCAATAGAGCACGCACGCCAGCACGAACGTGGCGAGGAATACCCACGAAAACTCCCACGGCACGATCCATTTCAACAACGTTGCAATCACGATCAGGCTACTTCCGCTTCCATCCGCACCGGCGACAGCCGGCTACCCCGACCCAGCATAATGCGCCGCGCCCGCGGCGTCTGTCCGCGGGATTCAGCCCGCTTGCGGCAGATTGCCGCCTGTGCATCTGCCCTGCCCGGTTCACCGCCGGCGCCGGCTGTGACGACTGCGCCGCCAGCCATACAGCAGGCCGATCAGCACCACCAGCCCCGGCACCAGCACGATGTTGATCACCTTCAGGCGCAGTCCGAGCGCGTCGATTTCGGCATTGAGCTGGTGTTGCACGCCGCGCAATTCCTTGTTGATCGCCAGCTGGCGCTGGCGGAACTGCTCGATCTCGCGGCGTTGCTCGGCGGTGATCGTGCTCGGGTGGGTGCCCTTGGCGGGTTGCAACTCATCCAGCCGGCGCCGGGTGTCTGCCAGCTCGTTTTCCAGTTCCTGTTCCTTCTGCAGGAATTTCTGGTCCGCGACATTGCGCAGCGCCTGCACCCGCGTGAACGGACGCTGCGAAGTGGAGCGACCGCGAATGGAAAGCAGCGCCGAGGAGCCACTGAGGTTGTCGACCAGGTTGGTGATGAAATCGCCGTTGTTGGCGAAGATCTGGATCGTCGTTCGGCCCAGCGTGGTCTTCGGTTCGACCCACAATCGGTCGCTGAGCAAGTCGGTGTCGGCGATCAGCACCACCTCGGCGTTCGACGCCGAACTGCCGCGATAACCGGGCTCGCCGGCCTTCTCGGGAAACGCGCTGTGGAAAGTGCCGCGCAGGCGCGCGGCCAGCACGTAGTGCGCATTGTCCGCCTTGTAGCCTTGCAGCAATCCGGTTGGATCGTTGCTGGCATCCATTACCCGTTGCGTGGATACCAGCTCGGCATCGGCGCTGCTCTGCAGCAACGGGATCAGGCGCGTACGCGCCGTCGGGGTGAGGTCGAAGTGGCCAATGGTCGAGACATTGATCCGCTGCAGGCTGGCGGTTACCGGATCATCGCGGTTGAGCTCCTGCTCGCCCAGCCCGAGCATCGCCGGATGATTGAGGCTGTTGCCGGCCAGTTCGATCTGCAATCCGCGGCTACGGTCGAGTACCACCTGGCGCGGGTCGTAGGCTACTCCCCATGCCGCGAACAGACGCGGCAGGTTCGATGCGTGTGCCGGCAACCCGGTGACATCCGGCGTGAACGGCGCAGGGTCCAGTTCGGCATCAGGGTCGACGAATACCACCAGATGCCCGCCGTTCATCACGTACTGGTCGATCGCATACTGCGCCGCGGGCGGCAGATGTTTCGGGTGGATCAGCAGCAACACCTTCAGTTTGGCGTCCACATGGGTCAGCTGGTCGGCATCGAGCGCGTCGAGCTTGAACAACTGGCCCAGCTGCTGCATCACCGCCCACGGTCGCTCGCCAAGTGCCGCAGCGCCTCGCACCGGCAGCGAGCTGAGCACGCCGATCGGGGGTTTGTCGACCTGGTTCAATTCGTACAGCAGCTTGGCGATGTCGTATTCCAGGAACGCCTCGCGCGAGCGATCGAAGAATGGAATCGACAGCGCGTTTTCCGGCACGCGATCCTGCTCGCTCTCGCTGTCCTCGCCATGCGGCACCGCGCTGCCGGCCAGCCCGAAGAACACCCGTTCGCCATTGCTGCCGCCGTTGGCGGCGATCAGGCCGTTGCCCTCGGCACTGGCTTCATCGTCCGAATAGGGCACCGGATCGATGACCCGCAGGTGGATGCGACCGTGTGAGCGCGCCACCATCTCCTGCAGCATTTCGCGTACGCGTTGTTCGTAGCTGCGCAACTGCGGCAGATCGCGAGTGGCGTGCTGCGAGAAATACAGGGTCAAGCGCAGTGGCCGGCGCAGCTTGTCGACGATCTGCAAGGTACCCGGGGTGAGGGTGTAGAGCTTGTCGGCGGTCAGATCGATCCGGGTGGCATGCAGCCAGCGGCTGCTGGTCACGATCAACGGCACGAACACCAGCACCAACAGGATCAGTGCGGCATACAGCGCACCGCGCCGGGTCAGTTGCGGCGGCATCGTGAGTACCCGGGGCAGGCGCAGGCGGGGCATCGATCAGCGCGTCCGCTTCAGATCGAGCAACAGCACGCCTGCGATCAGCCAGCCCAACGTGCTGAACAGGAAGTAGACCAAGTCGCGCAGATCCAGTACGCCACGCGAGATTGCCTCGAAATGACGCAGCATCGACAGGTGTGCCACCGCGTTGACCAACCGGCGCGGCAGCGCCCCCTGGAAGAAATCCAGCACCTGCGGCTGTCCCGCCAGGATCAGCAACACGCATACCAGCGCGGTGAGGATAAACGCCACTACCTGGCTGCGGGTCAGCGCCGACAGGCAGGCGCCGATAGCAATGAAGTTGCCGGCCATCAGCCAGCTGCCCAGGTAGCCGGCCACGATCACCCCATTGTCCGGCGACCCCAGATAGTTGACCGTGATCCAGATCGGGAAGGTCAGCACCAGTGCCAGCCCGATGAACAGCCACGCGGCCAGGAACTTGCCCAGCATCGCCTGCCACAGGGTCAACGGCAGGGTCAGCAGAAGCTCCAGGGTGCCGCCTTTTGTCTCCTCCGCCCACATGCGCATGGTGATCGCGGGCACCAGGATCAGGTACAACCATGGATGGGTCACGAAGAACGGCTGCAGATCGGCCTGCCCGCGCTCGTAGAAATCCCCGACATAGAAGGTGAGGATGCCGGCCAATACCAGGAAGATCACCAGGAACACATAGGCGACCGGCGTCACGAAATAGCTGCGCAGTTCACGTCGCAACACGGCATTGACCGGACTCATGCGCGCGCCCCGGCGGTAGCTTCGTCGCCGCTGGTGATCTGCCGGAATACCTCGTCCAGCCGACCGCGCTCGAGCTGGATCTCGGACACTTCCAGACCCTGCTCGCGCAGCAGCGTCTCGACCGGCTCGAGTATCCTCGCGCCGGGTTTCGGGAACACGGTGATGCGCCCGTCCAGCGGATCGATCTCGATCCCCGCCACTTGCGGCAAGCGACCAAGCATCTCCTGCGACATGCCGCTGCCCGGCGCGCTGAACGACACCGCGCCGTGATAACGCGAGCGCGCCTCCAGTTCGGCCGGTGTGGCGTCCGCCAGCAGCTTACCCCGCGCGATGATCACCACCCGGTTGCACAGCGCACGCACTTCCTCGAGCAGATGGGTGGAGATCAGGATCGTGCGCTCACGCGCCATCACGTCGATCAACTGGCGCACCGCGTGCTTCTGGTTCGGATCGAGGCCGTCGGTGGGCTCGTCCAGCATCAGTACTGGCGGGTCGTGCAGGATCGCCTGGGCCAGCCCCACGCGCCGGCGCAATCCCTTGGAGAGCGTATCAATGCCCAATCCCAGCACGTCATCCAGCTGCAACTGCTGCACCACCGCGTCGAAACGCCGATAACCCGCCTCGCCCTTGAGCCCGCGCATGCGCACGATGAACTGCAGGAACTCGCGCACGGTCATTTCGCCGTAACTGGGCGCACCTTCCGGCAGGTAACCCAGTGCGCGCTTGGCCTGCAGCGGTTCGCGCAGCACATCATGCCCGCACACCCGTGCACTTCCCGATGTCGGCACCAGGAACCCGGCGATCATGCGCATCGCGGTGGTCTTGCCGGCGCCGTTGGGGCCGAGCAGGCCCAGTACCTGGCCCGGCTCGACCCGGATGCTCAGCGCGTCCACCGCTGTCAGGTTGCCATAACGTCGAGTGAGCTGTTCGGTTTCGATCATGTCCGCTGACGGGTTGTGACAGCGCTACCGGCAAGCGCGCCGGAGGCCGGTCGATGGCACCGGATGTTCCCGAGAATGTACCGCAAGCACCGGAAGTCTGTCGCACCCGGGGCCGCCGGCCTGCGCGGCCAGCGCCCCGACCAAAGGCCCTTCCGTCACGCACGGGCCTTTGGCATGCCGCAACCGATTCGGTTTACTTGGCGCTGCTGGCGGCCGCGGGAGCTGCACTGCTGGCCGGGGCCGGCGCAGAGCTGGGGGTAGCAGGCGCGGTGGTGCTGTCCGCCGCCGCCGGCTGCAGGCTGGCGGCTTCCTGCTCCGGCGTCTGCGCCGGAGCGTCAGTCAGCGGCAGGGATACCTGGTGCCTGGCGTAGGAGACGATGCCACCGCTGGCATCCTTCACCGCCGGCGTCACTACGGTGTCGTACGGCGGACTGACCGTGCTGTCGAACTTGTAGCCGTGCGTCTGCGCGTAGGCGGTAAGCATTTTCACCGTCTGCGGAACGCCATTGAAGGTACCGTCCCACTCGCCCTGCAAGGTGGCCCCGCCAAACGCCATCATCGCGTATACGTCGCCGTCCACCACCAGTCGACCGAAGCGGTCGCGGCTACCCGCGACCGCCCCGGCGGCGCCTGACGCATCGGCTGCCGTGCTGGCCTCTGCCGGCTGCGCGGCAGCAAGCGTCGGCGCGGTCGGCGGCGTCAGTGGCTCACTCTGACCATTGACGGTAAGCGTGCTGGAGTCGATCGGCAGCGCCACCTCGAAATCAAAGTCCGGATCACCGTAATTGGTGATGAACAGGATCGACGAGCCGGTGACATTCACGCCCAGCTTCTTGGCCGCCGCCTCCAGTTCGGTGTCCGCCTGGGCCATGGCGTCGTCGAGCGCTTCGGTACCGCCCTTGCTGCGGTCGATATGGCGTGAAACGAACAGCACGGGAACGGGCTGCGACTGCACGATTTTCGGCATCAATCCGCTGTAGTCCACGTTGGCCACGCCGGCCAGCACGTTCTGCAGGTTGTTCAGGCTGAACTCGATGAACGAGTCGGGGTCGCCGTGGATGTACAGGTTGGCGAACCGATTGATCAGATTCCAGCCGTACCTGACATCGTAGGACCAGGTGACCTGGGTCAGCCGTCCGTGGCCCTGGCGCTCGAGATCGAGGGTGAAATGCTTGTCGAGGCCGCGCCATTTGTTGTCCAGATTCCAGACGATGGTCGCGTCCTGGGTATTGTTGTCGATCTTGTCGAAATCCGGCGTGGCGCTGGCGATGGTCAGGCCGCCGTCGCCAAGCTTAGGATCGCTGCTGGTCCAACTGATCTCGGCACCCGGCCCGAAAGCCTTGCCGGAAAACTTGAACTGTACGTTGCGGTCCAGCGAACGGAGTGCGGAGTAATCCGGCAGCCGCCGGAAATTGTCAAGAACATCATAAACCTGGCGCAAATCCTTGCCCATGACAAGCTGGCGTTCCACGTGGCCGCTGCCCGGCATCATCACCGCTGCCAGGACACCGATCACCGCGACGATGACCAGAGCCGCCAGAAATTCAAAGACACGCATCATTCCAGAGTTCTCCGAAGCGTCTTTACGCCATACCTTGGGTGTGTGCCCCGCCGCCGCATCGGCCCACTCGGAGGGGCAACAGACGGGGGCGGCAAAAAGCCGAAGCAATGGATGTTACTTGCTCGCGAGCGGGAACGCTATCCGCTGCAAGCACCCGTCACGCGGCCGGGAGCGGTGGCCCTGGCGGCCCGCGCGAGGGCGCCTCGACGCCCGCTGGAGCGGGCCTGGACAGGTTTCTCAAACGATGCCCAGCTCAAGTGCTTTCAGCACCGCGCGCGTGCGGTCGCGCACGCCGAGCTTGGACAGGATGTTCGAAACGTGGTTCTTCACCGTGCCCTCGGCCACCTTGAGCGAGTTGGCAATCTCCTTGTTGCTGTAGCCGCCGGAAAGCAGGCGCAGGATCTCGGTCTCGCGCTCGGTCAACGGGTCAGGCTGCTCCAGGCTGCTGAACTGGTTCTGCATCCGCGCCACCCCGGCCATCAGGCGCTGGGTCACCATTGGCGCCACCAGCGAACCGCCGCCGGCCACCGTGCGCACCGCCTCGACCAATTGCTCCAGCGAGACGTCCTTGAGCAGGTAACCGCGTGCACCGGCCTTGAGGCCCTGCAGTACCAGCTGGTCGTCGTCGAAGGTGGTCAGGATGATCGTGGGCGGCAGTTCGTTGCGCGCCGACAGCGCCTGCAGCACCTCCAGCCCGCTCATGTTGGGCATGCGCAGGTCCAGCAACATCACGTCCGGCTTGATCCGCGGCACCTCCAGCACGGCCTGGGCCCCATCCGCGCACTCGGCCACCACACGGATATCCTCGGCCAGGTCCAGCAGCGAGCGGACGCCCTGCCGTACCAGATTCTGGTCATCGACGAGACAAACAGAGATCATCGTGAATCCTCGATCATGGATGGAATCGTGGCTGACTCAAGGCGTGGCCTGGCAGGCTGCAAAATACACCGCCAGCAACGTATCGTTCCGGGTCCGGCATTCCAATCCGCCAACATTACGACACATTCAGCGCCGGCGGCTCAAACCGGGACGGCGCGTACGCCAGCGTTGCCTGTTCCCCCAGCGGCAAGCGCACGGTCAACGCAAAGCCGCGGCTAAGCCCGGTCTCCAGGGTCACGCTGCCGCCGAACTCGGCCAGCCGCTCGCGCATGCCGGCCAGGCCATTGCCCTCCGCGACCTGCTCGACGCCACGCCCGTCGTCGCGCGCATGCAGCCCCAGCAGACTGGCATCGGCGTAGGCGAAATTGAGCCACAGGTTGCGCGCGCCGGCATGGCGCGCCGTATTGGTGATGATTTCCTGCGCGCAGCGCAGCAGCACCTGGGCGCGCCGCGGGTCCTCCACGCTGAAGCGTGGCGGCATCACCACGTGCACGTCCAACCCCGGCACCCCGTCGGTGAGGCTGCGCAGCGCCTGGGTCAGGTCGATCGAATCGTCCTGGCGCAATTCGCTGACCACGTCGCGCACGTCGGCCAGCAGCAGCTTGGCGGTACTCTGCGCCTTGCGCACATGCGCGCCGGCGGCCTCGTTGGTGAGGTGGCTGGCCACCTCCAGGTTCAGGCTCAGCGCGGTGAGGTGATGCCCGACCAGGTCGTGCAGGTCGCGGGCGATACGCATGCGCTCGGCAATCCGGCTGGATTCGGCCAGCAGGGCGCGCGTGGCGCGCAACTCGGAGTTGAGCCGGCGCTGCGCCTCGCGTTGCTCGGCCTGCTGGCTGGCCACGGTCGAGGTGACGAAGACCAGCACCGAAATGCCCAGGTAGATGCTGGCCTGCAGGAAACCCAGGCCGATGCTGTGATCGTATTCGGGAAAGGTGGCGAACACCGCCACCAGGCTCAGATGCTGCAACACCAGCCAGAACGCCGCCAACCACAGCGGCAGCAACCACGGCAGCACCAGCGAGGCGACCACCATCAACATCGCCGACAGTCCGCTGTGGCTGTACCAGCCGACGGCGACCGCCGCCGCCGTCATCAAGGTCAGTCCCAGCAATTTCAGTGCGGGATGGCGGCGCGAGCCCAGGTTGCTGGTCAGCAACCAGTACATCAGGCCGAAGACCAGATAGCACAGCGTCCACAGCAGCAGCGCAAAATTGGGCCCGTGCGGTTGTTGCAACGCGGCCACCCGTTCGGCCGCCCAGTTCGTGATCAACGGCGTACCCACCGACAGGTAGGTAAAGAAGCCGGCATAGCGAAGCAGCCGAATGTGGTTGAGGAAGGGCCAGTGCATGGCTCGCATCATTGGGCGTGGCGGCCATTCGCGCAATGCGCGAGGAGTCATGGGCTTTGGCCGCCTGCGCCGGTTTACGAAGGTTTTACATATGTTCCAGCTGATGTAAGGGACGCGGCTGCATGGCATAATGGGCCATTGCGAGATCGACCCGTCGACCTCTGTCCTGAATCCACCCATGCGGAGCAACGAATGCCCCTTGCCATCCGCGACGTGCGCGAGCACGACCTGGATGCCGTGCTGGCGCTCAACAACGTCGCCGGTCGCTCCATCCTCGCCCTCGACGCCACCCGGCTGCGCTACTTCTTCGGGCACGCCGACTATTTCCGCGTCGCCGAAATCGACGGCCACCTGGCCGGCTTCCTGATTGCCCTGCGCGAGGGCCACGATTACGCCAGCCCGAACTACGGCTGGTTCGCCGCGCATTACCCGCAGTTCGTCTACATCGACCGCATCGTGATCGCGAACGCCTACCGCCGCCATGGCCTGGGCCGCATCTTCTATTGCGACGTACACAGCTACGCCGAAGTGCGCGTGCCGCTGCTCACCTGCGAGGTCTTCCTGGAACCACGCGACGACGTGGTGGTGCTGTTTCACGGCACTTACGGTTTCCAGGAAGTCGACCAGCAGCAGATGGGCGTAGACGGCCCCCAGGTCAGCCTGCTGGCCAAGGATCTGCCCAGCTACGGCTACGTGCGCGATACCTGGCTCGAGCATGGCGGCCTGCCCGATGTGCCCTGGCTGGCGGAACGCGTTCGCGTGCGCGACAGCGATCCCGGCCAACTCCGCGCCGCCGGAGAGCGGCACCCATGAGTGCACGGATGAATTCTCCCGACGCGTGCGATTTGCGCTTCGGTCAGGTCGGCATCGCCTGTGTGCGGGTGCGTCGGGTCGATGCGGCGGCGCTGTGCGACGAGCTGGAACGCCGCGTGCGCGCGGCGCCACAGATGTTTTCCCGCGCCGCGGTGGTGCTGGACCTCAGCCACCTGCTCGACCTGCCTGACGATGGTGCCGTCGATGCGCTGCTCGAGGCGGTGCGCAGCGCGGGCATGTTGCCGGTGGGCCTGGCCTACGGCACCAGCGCCACCGAGGCGCTGGCCAAACGCATGGGGCTGCCACTGATCGCCAAGTTCCGCGCCGCGTACGAGCCGGCCACGGCGATGCCGGCGATGCCGGCAGCGCCGGAGCCCGCCGCGCCCACACAGCCGGTGCCACAACCAGAACCGATCCTGTCCAGCCCCGCCGGCACCGCGCAAGGCGCCCAGCACCATGTCGGAGCGGTGCGCTCCGGCCAGCAGGTGTACGCGCGCGAGCGCGACCTCATCGTCATCGGTGCGGTGGCCAACGGCGCCGAGGTGATCGCCGATGGCAACATCCACATCTACGGCGGCCTGCGCGGTCGCGCCATGGCCGGTGCCCAGGGCGATGAGAAGGCGCGCATCTTCGTCTCCGACTTCCGTCCCGAGCTGGTGGCGATAGCCGGGCAATACCGCGTATTCGAGCAGATTCCCGTCGAGCTCGAGGGTCATTCCGTGCAATGCTGGCTGGAAGACGACAAGCTGATGATCGCCAGGCTGTGATCGTTCACCACAAATCATCCACCACAACAATACATGCGGAGATGGGCCCTTGACTGCTGAGATTATCGTTGTCACCTCCGGCAAAGGCGGCGTCGGCAAGACGACGACCAGCGCCTCGCTCGCCACCGGCCTGGCCATGGCAGGCAAGAAAGTCGCGGTGATCGACTTCGACGTCGGCCTGCGCAACCTCGATCTGATCATGGGTTGCGAACGCCGCGTGGTGTACGACTTCGTCAACGTCGTGCACGGCGAAGCCACGCTCAAGCAGTCGCTGATCAAGGACAAGCGCTACGACAACCTGTTCGTGCTGGCAGCCAGTCAGACTCGCGACAAGGACGCACTGACCCAGGAAGGCGTCGAGAAGGTACTCGACGGCTTGTCCGAAATGGACTTCGACTACATCGTGTGCGACTCCCCCGCCGGCATCGAGAAGGGCGCCCACCTGGCGATGTATTTCGCCGACCACGCGGTGGTGGTGGTCAACCCGGAAGTGTCCTCCGTGCGCGACTCCGACCGCATCCTGGGCCTGCTCGCCAGCAAGACCCGACGCGCGGAGAAGGGCGAGGGCCCGGTTACCCAGCATTTGCTGCTGACCCGCTACAACCCCGCGCGCGTGGCCATCGGCGAAATGCTCAGCGTGAAGGACGTCGAGGAGATCCTCGGCATCGAGGTGGTCGGCGTGATCCCCGAATCGGAGAACGTGCTGACCGCCTCCAACAACGGCATCCCGGTGATCGTCGACGCGGCCTCGCAGGCTGGCCAGGCCTACAGCGACACGGTCGCCCGCATCCTCGGCGAAGAGCGCCCGCTGCGCTTCATCGAAGTACCGAAGAAAGGCTTTCTCCAGCGCGTATTCGGAGGCTGATCACGATGGGCATTCTCGATTTCCTGAAGCGCAAACCCGAAGCCACGGCCAGCGTCGCACGCGAACGCCTGCGCATCATCGTGGCGCAGGAACGCTCCACCCGTGGCGCACCGGATTACCTGCCGATGATGCGCAACGAACTGCTCGAAGTGATCAAGAAGTACGTCCACGTCGACCTGGAGGCGATCAACATCAACTTTGAGCGCGACAGCGGCCACGAAATCCTCGAACTCTCGGTCACCCTGCCCGACGGCAAGCCGGCAGCCAAAGGCGCGACCCAGACCGGCTGAGAGGCCGATCCGCTTTTTTGTCACACCCGCATGCACCCTGACAACCACCCTTGCATCATCGATCCGGCCAGCACCGTGATGCGCTTGGGTGAGATCGGTTTCGATGCTGCAACCGCGCTGCTCGGTCGTTTCGGCCTGCAGCTTCTGCGCGTGCAAGCGGGCACACCGATTCCCGGCAGCTTCTGGGGCGAGGAGGAGGCCGGAATCATCGGCACCACGGTGTACGCCCGCGACGACACCCCGGTCCATTCGCTTTTGCACGAAGCCGGCCACCTGATCGTGCTGCCGCTGGAAAGGCGCCTCGCCGTACACACCGACGCCACCGATTCGATCGAGGAAGAAGACGCCACCTGCTACCTGCAGATCGTGCTCGCCGACGAACTGCCCGGCGTCGGTCGCGCGCGCCTGATGGCTGACATGGATGCGTGGGGCTACTCGTTTCGCCTGGGCTCGACCCGCGCCTGGTTCGAACAGGATGCGGAAAACGCGCTGGCATGGCTGCGCCAACGCGGCCTGCTCAACGACGGGACACGTTGACGTCCCCGGGCACATACCAGCGCCAGGCTTCACCCGTTGCGCGGCTGATGCCTATGCGTCCGGTCGACACCGGCTCGCGTGGCGGCGGCGTGCCGTCATCGACAATGCGAAACCCGCCCTTGCCGGTCACCAGGTCGATGCCATCGTGTACGCCGCTGATGCCCATCGCCTGGGTCAACCGTGCCGGGCCACTGCACAAATCACGATCACGATGTGCTTTCGGCCGCGCTCTGCGCATCGCCTCCAACCCGGTCAGTGGCGCCAGCGCACGCAGCAGCACAGCGATGCCCTCGCCCACCTCACCGCACACCGTGTTGCAGCACCAGTGCATGCCGTAGCTGAAATACACGTACAGGTGTCCTGCCGGACCGAACATCGTCGCGTTGCGTGCCGTCTTGCCGCGATAGGTATGCGCGGCCGGATCGATTGGCCCACAGTACGCCTCGGTTTCCACGATGCGCCCGCTGCGCCCATCGGTGCCAACCAGCACCTTGTTCAACAGCGCCACGGCAACTTCGCGCGAATCGCGTCGGTAGAATGCACGTGGCAGCACCTTGCCCCGCGCAATGCCGCACATCATCGGCACCGCCCGGAACGCGGCCGCGCCGCAAACAACTGCTGCGCATCGGCGTATGAGAAATCGGATGCCAGCGCGGCGAAGCCACCACGGGCGCGCATCTCGCTGAGCGCCCGGTCTACCGCGCCAAACGCCAGCGTGGCGAAACGCGTGGCCGTACTCACCCGCGCCACACCGATGGATTCCAATTCATGCAGATCAGGCATGGCGGGCCCGGCTGCCACGTTGATCGGCGCATCGATCGAGCGCACCAGCGTCGCCAGCGTGGCCCGGTCGCCCAGCCCGATCGGATAGATGCAGTCGGCGCCTGCGGCCAGGTAAGCCTTCGCGCGGGCGATCGCATCGGCCAGACGGGCCGCCGGATCGGCGTCACCGTGTTGCATCCAGTGGTCCACCCGCGCGTTGATCACGATCGGCACGCCGCTCGCATCGGCGGCCGCGCGCGCCGCATGCACGCGCGCCGACGCGTCAGCGGTATCGCGCAACGGCCCATGCCCCGGCCTGCCATCCTCGATATTGATGCCGATCGCGCCGGCTGCGATCACCGCCTGCACGCTGCTGGCAACATCTGCCGGCAAGTCGCCGTAACCGGTCTCGATATCCACTGACACCGGCACCGCGACCACCCGCGTGATACGCGCGATCGCCGCCAGCACCTCGGCCAGCGGCGCGCACTCGCCATCGGCGTAACCAAGCGACCATGCCACCCCGGCGCTGGTCGTGGCGATCGCCGCAAAACCACGCTGTTCGAACAAGCGCGCGCTGCCCGCGTCCCAACAGTTGGGCAGCAACAACAACTTGCTGCGATCGTGCATGCGGCGGAACGCGTGCGCCAGGTCAACCTGCGTCTGTCGCTTCATCGGAATCTTCCATATCCATGGACCATGGTCAACCACCAAGCTTACGCCGGTCCATCCCCTGACGCAGGCGACAGCTCGCCGCGACCGGACCCGAAGCGGCAAACGTGGCACGTCTGCGCCGACTGGTTGCACCCGTCGACGCGCACGGCAATCCGCAACGGGTCAACTACATACCTGGCGTGAGTGTGAAGCCGGACTCGACCATCTGCTCGGCGCCCCACCCGTACAGGGCGGCGCTCGAGCGCCAGACGGTCGTATCCACCGGGGTGGCCACTCGGGTAGGATGTCCACTCGGGAGATGGCATGCCTCCCGTTTCGGCACCGCTACGCGGCCGGAACCAACCACCTCCCGCGCACCCCGCGTCGAGGTTGATGATGCCTGCAACGCCGGCTTCCGGCGGTGCAGGCGTGCCTGCTGCCGTGGCAACCGGACACTTTTCATGCAATGGGAGAAGCGCTCGTGGGTGTCGGTGGATTCGTTGCGATCGGCCTGGGCGGTGCCGTCGGCTGCTGGTGTCGCTGGGGCCTGGGTGTCCTGTTCAACCCGCTGTTCCCTACCCTGCCGCTGGGTACGCTGGCGGCCAACCTGACCGGGGGCCTGCTGATGGGCGTCGCCATCGGCCTGTTCCGCAACTTCCAGGCAGTGTCGCCAGAGCTGCAGCTGTTTGTGATGACCGGCTTTCTGGGTGGCCTGACCACGTTCTCTACCTTCTCGGGCGAAGCCACCACCTTGCTGCTGCGCCAGCAGTACCTGTGGTTCAGCGGCCACGTGCTGGCGCACCTCGTGGGCTCGCTGAGCATGACCGTGCTCGGCCTCACCCTTACCCGCAGCCTGCTGCGTCACTGACCTGCGGAGGACGCATGAACCAGGAAACCCTTCAACACGGCGTGCACCTGACTTTCTATTGCCATTCGCGCACCCGGCACGACGGCCTGCTGTTGTCCGAATGGCTGCTCGAACAGGCGAAGCAGCACGGCCTCGGCGGCGGCTCGGTATTTCGCGCGATCTCCGGCTTCGGCCGGCATGGCGTGCTGCACGAGGAGCAATTCTTCGAACTGGCCGATGACCTGCCGATCAAGATCGAATTCCTGCTCCTCGAAGAGCAGGCCCAGATGCTGCTGCAACTCGTACGCGACGCCGACGTCGACGCCACGTATGCAAGCTACCCGGCAAGCTTTGCCGTGCTCGGCAGGCACTGACCGCGGCGAATTTCACCAACGCATGGGGCAAGGCATGAGCCAGGACGACCTGAAAGACCGTGCCAGCGAGCTGCTGGACCAGGCGGGCATCCACCTCGACGGCAACGCGCCGATCGACCTGCGCGTGCATGACGAGCGGCTGTATACGCGTGTGTTCGCGCATGGCTCACTCGGTCTGGGCGAAGCCTACATGGACGGCTGGTGGGATGCCGACGACCTGCCCGGCCTGTGCACCCGCCTGCTCACCGCCGGGCTCGACCAGGAACTGAAAACGCTCGACACCCTGCTCGCCCACCTCAAGGCCCGCTTCATCAACCTGCAACGCGGCGAGCGCGCCTTCGAGGTCGGCAAGGTGCACTACGACCTCGGCAACGACCTGTTCCAGGCGATGCTGGGCAAGCGCATGGTGTATTCCTGCGGCTATTGGGCACGTGCCGACAACCTCGACGATGCCCAGGCGGCCAAGCTCGACCTGGTCTGCCGCAAGCTGCAGCTGAAGGCCGGCCAGCGTGTGCTCGACATCGGCTGCGGCTGGGGCGAGGCGCTGAAATACGCCGCCGAACGCTACGGCGTCGAGGGCGTGGGCATCACCGTGTCGCAGGAACAGGCGGATTTCGCGCGCGAGCTGTGCGCAGGCTTGCCGATCGAAATCCGGCTGCAGGACTACCGCGAGGTCGACGAAAAATTCGACGCCGTGTATTCGATCGGCATGTTCGAACACGTCGGCGGCAAGAACTACCGAACCTATTTCGAGACCATACGCCGCTGCCTGAAGGATGACGGCCTCTCCGTGCTGCACTGCATCGGCAGCAACAGCGCCCCGGCGCAGACCGATCCATGGATCGAGAAATACATCTTCCCCAATTCGATGATCCCCGCCGCCAGCCAGCTCACTAGCGCGCTCGAAGACCTGTTCGTGGTCGAGGACTGGCACAACTTCAGCGCCGACTACGACCGCACGCTGATGGCCTGGCGTGCCAACATCGAGGTGGCCTGGCCCAGCCTGCCGGATACCTACGACGAACGCTTCCGCCGCATGTGGCGCTACTACCTGGCCGTCTCCGCCGCCGTATTCCGCAGCCGTCGCGACCAGCTGTGGCAACTCGTGCTCAGCCCGCACGGCGTGCCCGGCGGCTACCGCGCGCCGCGCTGAGTTCCACACGGGTCAGCGGCAGCCGCCAATACCCACACCGAATGGACATCAAGACCGTGCTGGCCGAGCCAGCCGGCATGGACTACGTGGATGCGGCGCTCAACAGCCTGCTCGGCTTCATCGCGCCTTGCTTCATCCTGCAGGACAGGAAAACGCCGCAATCGGCATGAGTTGGCGCCCGATTGCATTCCCGCCCGGTCTGCCGCAACACTGCCGCGCATGAAATCCATTCGTCTCATGCGCGTGCTGTGCTGCCTCGCCCTGCTGCTGCCGGTCGCCGCGCTCGCCCGACCGGCACTATGGGAGGTGCACGACGCCGACACCACGATCTACCTGTTTGGCACCATCCACCTGCTGCCCAACGACACCGCCTGGCACGACCCGGTGCTGGACAAGGCGTTGGCGGACAGCATGGCGCTGTACATCGAGATCACTGATGACGACCAGGCCAACATGGCCTCGCTGGTACCGCGCTACGGACTGGATCCGGCGCATCCACTGGCCGGCATGCTCGACCCGCTGGAGCTGCGGCAACTGCAGGCCGCGGCTGACCAGGCCGGCGTGCCCGGCGGCATGCAAACGCTCGACATGATGCGCCCGTGGCTGGCGGCGTTGACCCTGGCCGCCGCGCCACTGCTGAAAGCCGGCCTCGACCCGCAGCACGGCGTGGACAAGCAGCTCAAGGCGCAGATGCTTGCGGCGGGCAAGCCGGTGTTCGGGCTGGAAACCGCCGAGCAGCAGATCCGCTTCCTGGCCGACATGCCCGAATCGACGCAGCTGGCCTTCCTGCGCTCGGCCCTGAAGGACATCGACAAGGGCCCGGCCGAGCTGACCGCACTGATCGACGCCTGGAAGGCCGGCGATACCGGGCACATTGCCCGCATCGAAGACGAGGACATGCGCCAGCAAAGCCCGGCGCTGTACCAGCGCCTGCTGGTGGAGCGCAACCAGGCCTGGGCCGCGAAAATTGCCGCATTGCTGAAGGCCCCCGGCACGATCTTCATCGCCGTCGGCGCCGCCCACCTGGCCGGGCCGGACAGCGTGCAGGCGCAGCTGCAGAACGCGGGCATCGAAGTCGAGCGCCATTGACCCCCGATGGAACACGCTCCGGTAGGAGCCCGCTCGCGGGCGATGCTCTTTGCCCGGGAATCGGGAATCGCAAGAGCAGGAGCATCGCCCGCGAGCGGGCTCCTACAAGAATCGGGCGCTTTCTGGCACCATCGACCGGCTAGCCGCGCGCCGCGCGCCACTTTCCAAGATGTAACGCATGAACCTGCAAGCCAATTACGAACAGATCCCGCTCAAGACCTACGCCGAGCGGGCCTATCTCGACTATTCGATGTACGTGGTGCTGGACCGCGCCCTGCCCTTCGTCGGCGACGGCCTGAAGCCGGTGCAGCGGCGCATCATCTACGCGATGAGCGAGTTGGGGCTGAATGCCACCGCCAAGCCGAAAAAATCCGCGCGCACCATCGGTGACGTGATCGGCAAGTTTCATCCGCACGGCGACAGCTCCAGCTACGAAGCGATGGTGCTGATGGCGCAGCCGTTCTCGTACCGCTATCCACTGGTCGACGGCCAGGGCAACTTTGGCTCGCCGGACGACCCGAAAAGCTTTGCCGCGATGCGCTACACCGAGTCCAAGCTCAGCCCGATCGCCGAGGCGCTGCTGGGCGAGCTGGGCCACGGCACGGTCGACTGGGTACCGAACTTCGACGGCACGCTGGAGGAACCGAGCTGGCTGCCGGCGCGCGTGCCGCACGTGCTGCTGAATGGTTCGATGGGCATCGCGGTCGGCATGGCCACCGACATCCCGCCACACAACCTGCGCGAACTGGCCAGCGCCTGCATCCGCTTGCTGGATGAACCAGACACCACGGTCGCCGAACTGTGCGAACACATGCCCGGCCCGGACTACCCGACCGAGGCTGAGATCATCACCCCGCGCGCCGACCTGCGGGCAATCTACCAGACCGGCGGCGGCTCGGTGCGCGCCCGCGCGGTGTACCAGCGCGAGGAAGGCAACATCGTGATCACCGCGCTGCCGCACCAGGTCAGCCCGTCGAAGATCCTCGAACAGATCGCCGCCCAGATGCGCGCCAAGAAGCTGCCGATGATCGAGGACTTGCGCGACGAGTCCGATCACGAAAACCCGATCCGCCTGGTGATCGTGCCGCGCTCGAGCCGCGTCGATGCCGACGAGACCATGCAGCACCTGTTCGCCACCACGGACATGGAGAAGAGTTTCCGCGTCAACCTCAACATGATCGGCCTGGACGGCCGCCCGCAAGTGAAGGACCTCAAGCGCATCCTGGCCGAGTGGCTGAGCTTTCGCACCACCACGGTCACGCGCCGGCTCAACCACCGCCTGACCAAGGTCGAGCGTCGATTGCACCTGCTCGAAGGTCTACGCATTGCGTATCTGAATCTTGACGAGGTGATCCGCATCGTACGCACTGAGGATGAGCCCAAGGCCGTGCTGATGGCACGCTTCAGGCTCAGCGAGGAGCAGACCGACTACATCCTTGAAACCCGCCTGCGCCAGCTGGCCCGGCTGGAGGAAATGAAGATCACCGCCGAGGCGGATCAACTGGAGGAGGAGCGCGCGCGCATCAACGTACTGCTGAAATCGCCGGCCAAGCTGAAGAGCCTGATCAAGGACGAGCTGCGCGCCGACGCGGCCAAGTTCGGCGACGATCGCCGCTCGCCACTGGTCGAGCGCGACGTGGCGCAAGCGCTGGATGAAAGCGCGCTGGTCGCCAGCGAGCCGGTCACCGTGGTGCTGAGCCAGAAGGGCTGGGCGCGCGCGGCCAAGGGCTACGACATCGATGCCGAGGGCCTGAACTACCGCGAGGGCGACCGCCTGCTCGCGGCGGTGAACGCGCGCACCACCCAGCAGGTCGCCTTCATCGACTCCACTGGCCGCGCCTACTCCACGCTCGCGCACACCCTGCCCTCGGCACGCGGCAACGGCGAACCCCTCACGGGCCGCTTCAGTCCGGCCGCAGGTGTCAGCTTCGACGCGGTGGTCGCCGGCGACAACGACACCCGGCTGATCCTGGCCAGCGACTTCGGCTACGGTTTCGTCACCCGCTTCGAGGCACTCACCGGCCGGCAAAAGGCTGGCAAGCAGATCATCAGCCTCAGCGACCACGCGAAAGTGCTGGCGCCGCAAATCAGTGCGGACCCAGCCCGCGACCGTATCGTGGTGGTAACCACCGAAGGCCATCTACTGATGTTTTCAGTGGCCGAGCTGCCCGAGCTGGACAAGGGCAAGGGCTACAAGCTGATCGAGATCCCCAAGGCGAAACTGGCCAGCGGCGCCGAGCGCGTCGCCGGTGTGGCCGTAGTCGGCGAGGGCGAGGGCAAGGGTGAGGTCACGATGTATGCTGGTCAACGCAAGTTGACGCTGAAGTGGTCGGACCTGGTCGAATACGGCGGCAACCGCGCCAGCCGCGGCGGACTGCTGCCACGCGGACTGCGGCGGGTCGAGCGGATCGAGACCTCAGCCTGAGCCGATCCCTCATGCACGACACCGGAACTTGCTGGCGCGCGACCTTTCCAACAAGGTTGTATGCCTCGACGCGGCATGGTGCGTCGAATCTGTAACTACTGCGGAGCCCGCATGAACATCCGACGCTTTCTCCCTGTTCTGCTGGCTCTCCTGCTCACCTCGTCGGCATGGGCACAGAGCCCGGGCAAGCCATTGAACCTCAAGCTGTCGCCCGGCGATGCCCTGCCACCGAGCGACGTGCCCGCCGCGGGTGCCAGCGCGCCCGCGACAGCCGCCACCAGCCTTGCAGCCAATGCGCCGGGCGTCTACTACGGCGACACCAGCGGCAGGATGGGCAACACCGGCGAAGTGGCCAGAGCACCCGCCTGCGACGACTCGACCTACAACCAGGCGCAGATGCACGGCAGCGTAGGCATGGGTGTGGTCGGCGGCAACCATGTGAGCGGAAACTACCAGACCGGCGCGGTCGCCATCACGAAGAACCTTGGCGACTGCGACCACCGCACCGGCACGGTCGGTTTTTCGATCAATGTCGACCAAGGCAATTTCCATGATGGCTACCGCGGCCACTGATCCGGGGGCAAGCATCGGACACAACGGCAGAACGGGAAGCCCCGCCTGTCCGTCACTTATTGAGTCCGGAAGATATTGAACCGAGGAAAACCGATGCATGGCGAATACAAGATGCCCGGCGGCAAGCTGGTCGTGATTGATCTCGAGGTCAGCGATGGGTGCCTCGTGAACGTGCAGTTGAGCGGCGACTTCTTCCTGGAACCGGACAGTGCGCTGCACACCATCAACGCGGCGCTCACCGGACAGCCGGCAGATGCCGAGGAGACCGTGTTCGCGATCACCTTGCGTGATGCCCTCCGGTCCGGAGAAATGATGTACGGCGTATCGCCCGAGGCTATCGCAGTAGCCGTGTGCCGCGCCTTGCACGCAAACCCCCGCACATGATGCGTACCGACTGGCGTGACCACGACTGGCAGCTGATCCACGCCGCACCGCAATCGCCCAGCCTGCACATGGCGCTGGACGATGTACTGACCCACGAGGTGGGTTCCGGCCGTCGGCTGCCCACCCTGCGCATCTGGGAATGGGCCAACCCGGCAGTAGTGATCGGACGCTTCCAGTCACTGCGCAACGAGGTCGACATGGAGGCGGCGCAGCGGCACCGCATCGAAGTCGTGCGGCGGGTATCCGGGGGTGGCGCCATGTTCATCGAACCAGGCAACACGATCACCTATTCGATCTATGCGCCGCTGTCGCTGATCACGGGCCTGTCGTTCCAGCAAGCCTATGCGTCGATGGATGAGTGGGTGATCGAAGCGCTGGGCACGCTGGGCATCAAGGCGTGGTACCAGCCGCTCAACGACATCACCTCCGACGGCGGCAAAATCGCCGGTGCCGCGCAGGCGCATCGTGATGGCGCCGTGCTGCATCACGTCACCATGGCCTACGACATCGATGCGCAGAAGATGCTCGAGATACTGCGCATCGGCCGCGAAAAACTGTCCGACAAGGGCACCACCAGTGCCGCCAAGCGGGTCGACCCGCTGCGCAGCCAGACCGGCCTGCCGCGCGAAGCGGTGATCGAAAAGATGATCGCCACCTTCCGTCGCCGCCATGGTCTCACCAACGACGTCTTGCGCGCCGGCGAACTCGCACAAGCCGAAGCACTGGCGTGCGAACGGTTTTCCAGCCAGGCGTGGTTGACCGACGTACCGTGAACATCACAGCCCGCGGCTTCACGAAGCTTATTAGCGGCTGAAGGACCACGACTGCATGCGACCACCCTTGTACGGCATTACGCCATGGAACGGCCGCGGATCGGCGTCGAACACCAGCGGCAGAAAATGGCGGTCGCCCTCCCACATCGGCAACTCGATCAGCCGATCCAGCGCCACCCATTCGAGCGTGCCCTCTGGATTGGCGTCGAGCGGCGTGCCGCTGTAGCGGTCGATCACGAAGATGAAGCCCAGCCAGTCCTCGCCCTGCTTGCCGAAGCCGGGCCAGTTCAACGTGCCGCGCAACTGCATCGATTCACAGCTGATGCCGGCCTCCTCCATGATCTCGCGGCGCATGCAGGTGGCGATGTCCTCACCCGGCTCCATCTTGCCGCCCAGGCCGTTGTACTTGCCCAAGTGCAGGTCGTCGGCCCGCGCATTGCGGTGGATCATCAGCACCTGCTTGCGATCCGGCGACAACACAAAGCCCAGGGTGGCGACGATCGGTGTGTAGGGCATCGTTGGCTCGCGGCAAAACTCAAGTTTAACGGCCGCTGCACGCTCCTGCCCGACACACTGGAACAGGTAAGCATCAGGCTTGCGTCGGCACGCCTTGGCGGCGACCATCAGCATATGCTTTCCTTCGTTTCCTATCTGTCCACGTACGTATCCCGATCCTTGCTACTGCGCTGGCTGCTCCCCGCCTTCGTATTGGTCGGCATGGCTGCCTGCGTCGGCAACGCACAGGCGCTGGACAACGGTGAGCTGGCGTTCGAGGGGCAGAATTATCGCGTCGTGCATATCGACCTGAAGCACGAGCAGCTCGGCCTGTACTGGCGCAACCCGCAGGATGGCCAGCCGTTCGGCAGTATCGAAAGCCTGCGCCAGTGGGGCGAAGCACGCGGTCGACGGCTGTTGTTCGCCGCCAACGCCGGCATCTACGACCGTCAGTTCGCCCCGCTCGGCTTGTACGTGCAGGACGGCAAGACCGTGGTGCCGCTGAACCTGGCCCACGGCAACCCGGCCTCGGGCAATTTCTCGCTGTTGCCAAACGGCGTGTTTGCGATTTATCCGGACGGCCACGCCGCGGTGCGCACCAGCGCCGCGTTCAAGGCCGAGGGCAAGGCGGCGCAACAGGCCACCCAGTCCGGCCCGATGCTGCTGATCGACGGCAAGCTCAACGAGCAGTTCATCGACGACTCCTCCAGCCTGAAATGGCGCAGCGGCGTGTGCGCAAAATCGCCCCACGAAGTGATCTTTGCAGTCAGCGAGGCACCGGTGAACTTCCACACGTTCGGACGGCTGTTCCGCGACAAGCTCGGCTGCCGCGACGCGCTCTACCTCGATGGCAGCATCTCGCAGTTCTATGTCGACGGCGACGGCTATGCTGGCGCACCCGCCTTCATGGTCAAGCCGTATGCCGGTATCTTTGCCGTGTTCGCCAAGCCCTGACCCAACCCCGCCAACCCAAGGCCACGCTCCATGACCACACGTCGTTGGCACATTCTGCGCGCCGCCTTGCTGGCTCTGCTGGTGCTGTTGCTGATTGCCCTCGCCGCGGTCTGGTGGCTGCTCGCCGGCAGTCGTCCCCGGCTGGATGGCCGGCGCATGCTGCCGGGCCTGGAGGCCAGCGTCAGCATCAGCCGCGACGCGCTGGGCACGGTCACCATCGAGGGCAACCACCGCGCCGATATCAGCTACGCGATGGGCTATGTGCACGCGCAGGAGCGCTTCTTTGAGATGGATCTGATGCGGCGCATGAGCGCCGGCGAGCTGTCTGCGCTGGTCGGCCCGGCCGCCTTAAAGGTGGATCTCAACCATCGGCGGCATCGCCTGCGGGCCGTGGCCGAGGCCGCGTATGCACAATTGCCGCCAGCGCAGAAGCACGCACTGGATCGCTACCGGGACGGCGTCAACGCGGGTCTGGCCGACCTGCGCGAAAAGCCGTGGGAATACCTGCTGCTGGGCAGCAGGCCGCAACCCTGGCGGTCGGAAGACAGCGCGCTGGTCATCGCGGCCATGTATCTGGATCTCAGCCGCGACGGTCGCAACGCACGCGAACTGCACCTCGCGCAGATGCGTGCGGTGCTGCCCGGCCCGTTGGTGGATTTCCTGCTGGCGCCCGATCCGGACTGGGAGGCACCATTGAGCGGCAGGCTGTCGCGCTTACCGGTAGTGCCCGGCGCCGACGTGTTCGACCTGCGCCAGCAGTCGCCCGCCCCGGCAGCAAACAGTCTGACTGCCGCGCTGGCGCCGGCACTCGATGCGCCACGCCCGGGCAGCAACAGCTTTGCGGTGGCCAGCACGCTTACCGGCAACGGCGCCGCGATGCTGGCAAACGACATGCACCTGGGCCTGCGCGTACCAAATATCTGGTTCCGCACGCGCCTGCGTTACCCTGACCCGAGCGCACCGAACGGCCAGCGCGATGTCAATGGCGTCAGCCTGCCCGGCACGCCGGCCATCATCATCGGTTCCAACGGCCAGGTGGCCTGGGGTTTCACCAACAGCTACGGCGACTGGGCCGACTGGGTACGCGTGCAGCGCGATCCAGCCGACCCAGACCGCTACAAAGTGCCCGCCGGCTGGGCCAAATTTGAAACCCACGAGGAGCACATCCAGGTCAAGGGTCAACCGGACACGATCCTCGAGGTCCGGGACACCCGCTGGGGTCCGGTCATGGGCAAGGACGCCGACGGCACGCCGCTGGCGCTAGCCTGGATCGCACAACTCCCGCGCGCCTACAACCTGGGCCTGATGCAGTTCGAGCACGTGCCCGACGTAGCGGCCGCGCTGAACCTCGCACCGCAGTTGGGCCTGCCACCACAGAACCTGCTGGTGGCCGACCGCGCCGGCCAGATCGGCTGGACGATCGCCGGCAACAGCATCCCTCTGCGCGTCGGCATCGATCCACTATTGCCCTCGGACTGGTCGAAACCCGGCCGCGGCTGGCAGGGCTGGGCCGCGCCGGCGCAGTACCCGCGCATCGAGCATCCGGCCGGTGGCCGGCTATGGACCGCCAACAACCGCACCGTCGATGGCGCCGCGCTGGCCCTGCTCGGCAACGGCGGCCACGACCTGGGCGCACGCGCGCGGCAGATCCGCGACGACCTGCACGCGCGCATCAGTTTTGCCCCCGCCGACCTGCTCGATATCCAGCTCGACGACCGCGCCATGTTCCTCCTGCGCTGGCAGCAACTGCTGCAACGAACCCTGGCCAACAGCAAGGCCCCGGCACTCGAACAACTGCGTCAGCTAACCCATGCCTGGCGCGGGCGTGCCGCCGTCGACAGCGTCGACTATCGGCTGGTGCGCGCCTTTCGCAACCAGGTCAGCGAAGCGGTGCTGGCGCCCTTTGCTGCGCGGGTAAAGCAGCAGCACGCCGACTTCAGCTGGCCTGCCCACAACAGTGCCGAAGCCGCGGTCTGGATGATGATCCGGCAACAGCCTGCCTGGCTGCTGGACTCGAAGTACGCGAACTGGCACGCCTTGCTCACCGATGCTGCAAGCCAGGTGGCGCACAAGCTCGGCCAGCAACCCGGCGGCCTGGCAGCACGCAGTTGGGGGGAACTGAACCGCAGCGACATCGAGCATCCGCTGTCTGCGGCGCTGCCGGCATGGCTGGCGCGTTTCATCGACATGCCCGACCAACCGCTGCCCGGCGACAACAACATGCCACGCGTCGCCGCGCCCGGCTTCGGTGCCTCCGAGCGCATGGACGTATCGCCCGGTCACGCGGCACAGGGCATCCTGGAAATGCCCGGCGGCCAGAGCGACAACCCGCTGTCGCCGTTCTTCGGCGCCGGGCATCAAGATTGGGTTGCGGGCCGACCCACGCCGCTGTTGCCCGGGAAGGCCGAACACACATTGACGCTACGGCCATCCGGCCGGTAAGCCGCTTCACGGGTACCTGCATGGCCCGGCGACCACCAAAGTGTGACGTACATCACGTTTTTGGTGGTATGGTTTTGTGGTGGCAGCAACGTTTCTGAGGCCCATGACGTGGCTGACCCGGGGTTTGGTGGAGGAATGTCCCGGCAAGGGATTGCGTGACCCGGCACGGGAGTGCCTGCAGCCATGCCGCAGCTCAAGCCTGCTTCGGACTTCCACTATCGCGCCTTCATCAGCTACAGTCACCAGGACAAGGTCTGGGCCGACTGGCTGCACAAGGCACTGGAGACCTATCGCGTCCCGTCGCGCCTGGTTGGAACAGAAACCGCAGCCGGGGTGATCCCGAAACGCCTCGCGCCGATCTTCCGCGACCGCGACGAACTGGCCAGTGCCTTCGACCTTGGCAACAAGGTCAACGAAGCGCTGGCGCAATCGGCCAACCTGATCGTGATCTGCTCGCCACATTCGGCCGGCTCGCGCTGGGTCAACGAGGAAGTACTGGCATACAAGCGGCTGGGTCGCAGCGAACGCATCTTCTGCCTGATCGTCGATGGCGAGCCGAACGCCAGCGACCTGACCGGCCGCGCGGCGGAAGAATGTTTCGCACCGGCACTGCGCTTGCAGTTCGATGCGGATGGCCCCCTCACCAGCGAACCCGCCGAGCCGATCGCTGCCGATGCGCGTCCCGGCAAGGACGGCAAGGGCAACGCCAAGCTGAAACTGATTGCGGGCATGCTTGGCGTCGGCTTCGACGCGCTGAAGCAGCGCGAACTGCAGCGCCGCACCCGCAAGATGACCGCGATCACCGCGCTGGCGCTGGCCGTGATGGCGGTGACCAGCGTGTTGGCTGTATATGCGTTGATTTCACGCCACGAAGCCGTGATCGCGCGACACCATGCGGTTGTCGCGCAACAGGCCGCGGAACGCCGCCAGAAGCAGGCCGAGGGACTGGTCGGTTTCATGCTGGGCAATCTGAACGACAAGCTGTCCCAGATCAACCGGCTGGACATCATCGAGTCGGTCGATGACAAGGCCATGGATTATTTTAAGTCGCTGCCGACCACGGATGTCACCGACAAGGCGATCGTGCAGCGCGCCCGGGCGCTGGAACGCATCGGCTCCGTCCGGCTGGATCAGGGCCACCTGCCCGCCGCACTGGATTCCTACCAGGCATCGCTCATACTCATATCGGCGCAAGCGCGCAAAAGTCCGCAAGACATGCCGCTGCAGCTGGCTTGGGCGGAAGTCGAATCGTGGATCGGAATGACCTGCTGGTTTCAGGGCAATCTCGATCAAGCCGAGCGGAATTTCCGCACCGCGCAGCAGATCCTCGAACGCGTAGAGAACGCAGGCGCCGATAATCCGAAGTTTATGCTGCAAATGCAGAACGTCGAAAGCAACCTCGGTCATGTACTCGAGTCGCGCGGGAAACTCGATGAAGCCAAGAATTCCTACCAAAAGGCACTGGATCTGGACAGAAAATTGGTTGCCACGGATCGCAACAACGTCGAATGGAATGTGCTTTTAGGCTCGAACCATAACAATCTTGGCAAGCTAGCGTTGACACGCGGCGATCTGGTCACGGCCATTACCGAATACGCCGCTGACGACCAAATCGAAACCGTTCAGAGCGCACACGATCCGAAGAACAACGATCAGCGCCAGAACATGTTCCGCGTGCGCGCGATCCTCGGCCGGACGCTGGCGCTGGCGGGAGAAACGGATGCCGCGATTCGCGACCTGCGCGATGTGGTGAACATCGCCGAGGAACTACACAAACAGGACACGACGATCACATCGATCAGCGAGATCCTGGCGCTGTATCGCATGCAACTGAGCCGCCTGCTACGCCTGACTGGCAATCTGCCCGAGGCGCTGAAACTGACCGACCGATCGTTCGCAACGTTCGCGGCACTGACCAAACAGGATCCGAGCAACGCTTCCTGGCAACGCGAATTCGCCGAAGTGCGCACCGAACGTGCCGCGCAACTGGCAACCTCGGGCAAAAATCAAGAGGCGCAGGCGCAGTTGCAGGCCGCGCAGGGCTGGCTCGATCCGGCCCTGCAGAAACATCTGCAGGATCGTGCCACGTTGCTGGCAACTCTGGATGCGCGGTTGCTGCTCGCGAAGATTCAGGGCGATCCGGATGCCAAGGCTCAACGCAAAAGCTGCCTTGCCGCCATCGATTCAGTCAAGAGTGGGGCCAATGATCCGCGCTTGCTGGCGCTCAAGGTCGATGCGCTGCTGAGTCTTGGCCGCAAATCCGACGCGCAGCCGGTCATCGACACCTTGCGCGCCAGCGGCTACCGGGATCCGGCATTTATGCAGATATTGCAGCAAGCCCATATCGACTATCCGCCGAATGCGCGAGTTCGCCAGCAGATACAAACCGCGCTTTCCGCATCCGAGAACGGGGGTACTTCGCGGTAACGAGCCGCGAAGATCATTCAATCAAACGGAGAAAGTCATGACGGTCAAAGTCTACAAAGTGGAGCCGAAAACCGAAAACAACCAGAACGTACTGGATGTGAAAGACGGCGGCAAACCGATCGATGCCACCCAGAGCACGACCATCGTCTGGTATCTGGACTCCGACAGCGGGACATTCAATGCGATCGACGGCTCGGCGACATCCGGTTTTCGCTGGCCGACGCCACCTGGGAGTACGGCCGGCTTCGGCACGCCAACGCTCGCGCCGGGCGGTCAGGTCCTGACGATCGTCGACGCAGCCGGCGCAGACGGTACCTACACGTACCAGCTCAATGCGACCATCAACGGAACGCCCTATTCGACGCAAATATCGAGTTCCCCAGCAGGCACTATCGACAATCCCATGATCAAGAACAACTGACCTGGTGACCGAGCCGAAGCACCGGCGCCGCCGCACCGCCAAGAAACCGGGTCAGGTTGAGTTCTTCCGCCCAGACTGCAGTAGTAAGTCAACCTGACCCCGTTCGGCTGCTCAAGTGATTCACTGATCAACGAGCAAACCCGACGACGGCCGCGCCGAACGCGCGGCTTTCCACGCATCGATGCCAGCAAGCATTCCTCCTCCTGCAGGATCAGGCAACCTTATGACCGCAACAGCAAGCCTCTTGCCGGCCACCGTTCCGCTGGTCATCGGCGTCACCAGCCACCGCGACCTCGCCGCACACGAGATCGAGCCGATCCGACTGCGGCTGCGCGATTTTTTCGCGTACCTGCGACTCGATTTTCCGGACTTGCCGCTGGTGGTGCTGTCGGCGCTGGCCGATGGTGGCGATCAACTGGCTGCGGAGGAAGCCTTGCACGCGGGCGCGCGCCTGATCGCACCGCTGCCGTTGCCGCAGGACCTGTATCTCGACGATTTCAGTGCCGATGCCCGCGCCAGGTTTGCCGCCTTGTGCCAACACGCCGAGATACTGCCGCTGCCACTGCTGCCGGGCAACACCCCGGAAACCGTGGCCACGCATGGCGAGGCGCGCAACCGCCAGTACGCGCATGCTGGCGTATTCATCGCCAGCCACAGTCACATCCTGTTGGCGTTGTGGGATGGCTGTCCCTCGGACAAGTTCGGCGGTACCGCACAAATCGTGCGCTTTCACATGGATCGCATCCTGCCCGGACCGATCGAACGCCGCCACTCCCGCCACGTGACGCTGGACAGCGGTGACGAGAGCCTGCTGTACCACATCGTCTGTTCACGCGCCGACCACGCAGGCACGGTCCACCCGCCACTGCAACCGCTGCAGGTGCGCTGGGTCGATGACACCGGCGCTCATGCGGGCGAGGCCGGCATGCCGAGCGAGTTTCGCCACATGTTCCGGCGCATGCAGCAATTCGACGCCGACGCCGCACGCTACGCTGACCACATCGATGCTGCGAACGCGTCAGCACGCGATGATCGCGTGACCCGGGGCGGTGATTGCGTCGCGGTTGGACGCCTGTTCGCCGCCGCCGACTGGCTGGCAGTCCACTTCCAGAGGCAGGTGCTGCTGACGATGCGCAGCTTGTATGTGCTGGCGGCGTTGATGGGCATCGCGTTCGTGTGCTACTCCGACCTGCCGCAGGAGGTGCCTTACGTGGGCGACGCCATCTACCTGTTCGTGGTGTTGTTTGCCGCGGGCGTGTTGTTGGCGTGGCTGGCACGGCGACGCGATTGGCACCGCAAGTACATCGACTACCGCGCACTCGCCGAAGGTTTGCGTGTGCAGGGTTACTGGGGATGCGCGGGCATCGAAGCCGACGAACTCGGCGCCTTCGCGCACGAGGATTTCATGCAGAAGCAGGACATCGAACTGGGCTGGATCCGCAACGTGATGCGCGTGGCCGGGGTCAATGCGGTCATCGCGGCATCGGCGACCGGCGTGGCAAAGGTCATCGCCGAATGGATCGGCGAGCCGGACGGCAGTGGCCAACTCGGCTACTACACGCGCAAGAGCGAACAACGTAGCCGGGTTCATCGCGCAACGCAACGCCTCTCGCACATCCTGTTGTGGGCGGTGATCGCCACCAGCATCTTGCTGGCGCTGTTCCACCGCTGGCTCGACGCGGACACCACCACCTCGCTGGTCGCCTTGATGGGCGTACTGGCCGTGATCGCCGCCGCGCGCGAATCCTACGCCTACCGCAAGGCCGACAAGGAACTGATCAAGCAGTACCAGTACATGCGCGGCATCTTCGCCAGTGCACGCCGCAAGCTGGACGCGACCCAGGACCCCGACACTCGCAGCGACATCCTGCGCGCGCTGGGCGAGGCCGCACTGGCCGAACATGCAGAATGGGCGCTGATGCATCGCCATCGCCCGCTGGAGCACGGCAAGATGTAATCCACGCGGGGCGACTACAGCCTCATCAGCGGCACGAGGTCACTGCGCCAGCAGGCGCTCGCACACGGCACGGTACAGGTCGGGCAACTGCTCAAGTTCATCCAGAGCGATGCACTCGTCGACCTTGTGGATGGTCGCGTTGACCGGGCCCAACTCGACCACTTCGACGTCGAGCGGCGCGATGAAGCGACCGTCCGAGGTGCCGCCGCCGGTGCTCTGTTCCGGCTCGACGCCGCACAGTTCGTGGCAGACTGCCACCGCGGTTTCGCGCAACCGGCCACCGGGCGGAGTAAGGAACGGCTCGCCGGAAAGATTCCACTCCACGGCGTAGTCCAGCCTATGCCGCTGCAGGATCGCTTCGCTGCGCGCGCGCAGCTCGTCGGCCGTGCTGGCCGTGCTGTAACGGAAGTTCATCAGTGCGCGCAGCGTACCCGGGATGACGTTGCTGGCGCCGGTGCCGGCGTTGAGATTGGAAACCTGGAACGAGGTGGGTGGAAAATCCTGGTTGCCTTCATCCCAACGCTCGGCAGCCAGCGCAGTGAGCGCCGGCGCGAATGCATGGATCGGATTGCGTGCTTTCTCCGGGTAAGCCACGTGTCCCTGCACGCCGCGCACCGTCAAGGTGGCAGACAGCGAACCGCGCCGGCCGACGCGGATCAGGTCGCCCAGACGCTGCCTGGCCGACGGTTCGCCTACGACGCACCAGTCGAGGCGCTCGCCGGTGCGGCGGAATTGCTCGGCGACCTTGCGCACACCATCGAGATTGGTCGGGCCTTCCTCGTCGCTGGTCAGCAGCAGGCCGACGCGACCCGAATGGTCCGGATACGCGGTCACGAACTGCTCCAGCGCCACCACCATCGCCGCCACCGAACCCTTCATGTCGGCAGCGCCGCGGCCGTATAGAAGGCCGTCGCGAACGGTTGGCTCGAACGGTGGGCTTTGCCAGTCAGCTTCCGGCCCGCTGGGCACCACGTCGGTGTGTCCCAGGAACACCAGGGTCGGGCCAGCCGACCCATGCGTGGCCCACAGGTTGTCAACCTCGCCGTAGCGCAGGTGCTCTACCCGGAATCCGCCGCGCTCAAGTCGTGAGCCGATCAACGCCAGGCAGCCGGCATCTTCCGGTGTCACCGAACGGCGACGGATCAGGTTGCAGGCAAGGTCGAATACGTCGGACATGGTCACTCACACCGCACAAGGTTGGCACCATGCACAGCATAACAAGCTAGCTCAGTACCACGCCCAACAGGTGGCCCACGCCATAGGTCAATGCCGCCGCCGCGGCGGTGATGCTGAACTGGCGTGCGACCGAGAACAGCATGCTGCGGCCGGTGAACAGCGAGGTACCGATACCGATCAGCGCCAGGCCCAACGCCGTGGAACCTATGCTGGCCAGCAGCGCCGCCTGCCCTCCGAGCACGAAGTACGGCGCCACCGGGAACAGCGCACCGCAGGCGAACAGGCAGAACGACGAAATCGCCGCGCCCCAGGCCGAGCCGCCCAGCTCGCCCGGATCCACGCCGAGCTCCTCGCGCACCAGCATGTCCAGCGCCGCCCGCGGCGTCTCGGCAATGTGGCCGGCCAGGTGCTCGGCTGCCGCTGCCTCCACCCCCTTGTCGCGGTAGATGCCCGCGATGTGCTTCAGGCCATCCTCGGGCGCCACCGCCAGACGTTCGGCACGCTCGGTGATCTGTGCCTGGTAGAACTCACGCGAACTGTTCATCGACAGCCATTCGCCCAGCGCCATTGAGCATGCACCCGCGACCAGCCCGGCCAACCCGGCCAACAGCACAGGGCGATCGCCAGTGGCGGCACCGGCCATGCCCATCACCAGGCTGACGTTGGACACCAGCCCGTCGTTGGCACCGAGTACCGCCGCGCGCAGCGTATTGCCGCTCTGCGCGCGATGCCGATGACCATGCACAGCCAGTTCCTGCGTCGCAACGAAATGGTCACGATGGCCGCTGCGATCGACCGGCGTGGCCTCATGGTCGGCGTGTTCCAGCCGCACCACCGTCGGCATCACGAATTCCGTGCCGAAGCGTTGCGCGAACCAGCTGAGCGCGCGCACGCGCGGCCCGATGCGGAGCGCTGGCACGCGCTCGCCCAGCTCGCCCAGATGCGACTCCCAGAACTGCGCATTGGCCTGCTCACCCTCGGCGATCCGACGGTAGGCGCGACTCAGCTGCGCATCCGTGGCCAGCTCGGCCAGTCGCGTGTACAGGGCGGCATTATCGCGCTCAATGCGCAGGTTGCTGCGAAACCGGCGCGCCCGATGGCTGCCCATGTCAGCGCCCGAACAACTTCTTGAATGCGTTGTCGGAGAAGCCCACGCTGACCGACCCATCCGGCAGAACCACGACCGGGCGGCGAACCAGGGCCGGGTGCTCCTTGAGCAGCAAGGTCCACTCCGGATCGCTGCCCGGGTTCTTGCGCTGCGGCAGCAGGTTGCGCCAGGTGGTGGAGGACTTGTTGGCCAACTTCTCCCAACCGCCGAGCTGCGCCGCCCACTCCTTTAGCGTTGCGGCTGGAATCGGGTTGACACGGTAGTCGACGAAGTCGTGGGCCACGTCGAAGCGGGTGAGCCAGTTGCGGGCCTTGCGGCAGGTGTCGCAGCTCGACAATCCGTACAGAACGGGATTCATTCGCCGCCCCGCAGCAATTCGTTGATGCTGGTCTTGCTGCGCGTCTTCGCGTCGACCTGCTTGACGATGATCGCGGCGTAGAGGCTGTGGCTGCCGTCCTTCGCCGGCAGATTGCCGGCCACCACCACGCTGCCGGCCGGCACGCGGCCGTAACTCACCTCGCCGGTGGCGCGGTTGTAGATGCGCGTGGACTGGCCCAGGAACACGCCCATGCCGATCACGCTGCCGCGCTCTACCACCACGCCTTCGACCACTTCCGAGCGCGCACCGATGAAGCAGTTGTCCTCGATGATGGTCGGGTTGGCCTGCAGCGGCTCCAGTACGCCACCAATACCGACGCCGCCGGAAAGATGCACGCCGGCGCCGATCTGCGCACAGGAGCCCACCGTGGCCCAGGTGTCGACCATCGTGCCGGCGCCCACGTAGGCACCAATGTTCACATAGCTGGGCATCAGCACCGCGTCCTTCGCGACATGCGCACCCCGACGCACCAGCGCACCGGGCACCACGCGCGCGCCGAGCTGCTGCAGTTCGTCGTCGTTGCCGTGCGCGAAGCGCAGCGGCACCTTGTCGAACGCCTGCGCGGCGCCGCCGTCGACCACCTGGTTGGCACTGATGCGGAAATACAGCAGCACCGCCTTCTTGATCCACTGGTTCACGCGCCAACCGCCATCACCATCCGGCTCGGCGACGCGGCATTCGCCGGATTCCAGCAGGCCAAGCACCTGCTCGATTGCCGGGCGAAGGTGGGTTTCGATCTCGGCCTGGGCCAATTCGTTGCGCCGTTCGAAGGCATCGTCGATCAGGTTTTCAATGCTTTGCATGAGGTTTGTTCGCTGGTGAGGTTCGTCGGCAAGCGGCAGCTATGCCCGGCTGTCAAGAATACATGCTGCACTGCCGATGGACAGCCGGTTCATCCCCGCTTTACAGCGGTTTGGGCATACTGGCGCTCGTGCCGAGGAGTCACACATGAGCCAGATCAAGATCGCCACCCTCGTTGGAAGCCTGCGCAAGGATTCGTTCAACCGCCGGCTCGCCCGTGCGGTGGAGAAACTCGCGCCTGCCGAGTTCGCTTTCAAGCACGTGCAGATCGACGACCTGCCGCTGTATTCGCAGGATCTCGACGCCGCCTATCCCGCCATCGCCACCCGCTTGAAGGAAGAAATCGAATCGGTCGACGGCCTGCTCTTCGTTACCCCGGAATACAACCGCTCGATTCCGGGCGTGTTGAAGAACGCGATCGACCTCGCCTCGCGCCCGTGGGGCACCAATTCGTTCGCCGGCAAGCCTGGCGCCGTCATCGGCACCTCGATCGGCTCAACCGGCACCGCCCTGGCACAGCAGCACCTGCGCAACGTACTAGCCTACCTGGACGTGCCCATGCTGGCCCAACCGGAGGTGTTCATCCATTTCAAGGACGAACTGATAGTCGACGACGGCAGCATCGCCAGCGACGGGACGCGGAAGTTCCTGCAGGAATTTGTCGACAAGTACACCGCGTGGGTCAGGCGCTTCGTCGACTGAGCCGCGCGCTCCGGACGCATCGAACAAGTCGTCGCAGGCGCATCGGGAAGTTTTTCAGTTGCTGGAAGATCTGGCGAAGGCAGACGAAAGCTCTTCGTTCTTGAGCTCAAAGCACCCAGGAGCATCGCCCGCTAGCGGTATCTACCGACGGGGTGTGGGGTCGGCGCACGACCACCGCACGGCACCGGGGCACGCACCACCGAGTTGCGCAGTTGCGTAACAAGAGTCGAGACGGTATCTACGAGGCGGGGAGCGGAAGCATCGCGCACAGGGTGCGCTCCTACGGATTACGAGGCGGTGCCGCCCACCGTCATCGAATCAATCTTCAGCGTGGGCTGCCCCACACCTACGGGCACGCTCTGCCCGTCCTTGCCGCACACGCCCACGCCTGCATCCAGCTTGAGGTCGTTGCCGATCATCGAGACGCGGTTGAGTACCTCCGGACCGCTGCCGATCAGCGTTGCACCCTTTACCGGACGGGTGACCTTGCCGTCCTCGATCAGGTAGGCCTCCGAGGCGGAAAAGGTGAACTTGCCGTTGGTGATGTCGACCTGACCGCCGCCGAAATTCGGCGCGTACAGGCCCTTCTTCACCGAGCGGATGATCTCGGCTGGATCATGCGAGCCGGCCAGCATGTAGGTGTTGGTCATGCGCGGCATCGGCAGCGCGGTGAACGATTCACGGCGGCCGTTGCCGGTGGGCGCCATGCCCATCAGACGCGCGTTGAGCTTGTCCTGCATGTAGCCCTTGAGGATGCCGTCCTCGATCAGGGTGGTGCACTCGGTCGGCGTGCCCTCGTCGTCGATACTGAGCGAGCCGCGACGATCAGCCAGGGTGCCGTCGTCGACGATGGTGACGCCTCTCGCGGCCACGCGCTGGCCGATGCGACCAGAGAATGCAGAGCTGCCCTTGCGGTTGAAATCGCCTTCCAGCCCGTGGCCGATCGCTTCGTGCAACAGCACGCCGGGCCAGCCGGGGCCGAGCACCACGGTCATCTGGCCGGCCGGTGCATCGACCGCATCCAGGTTGACCAGGGCCTGGCGCACCGCCTCGTCGGCGAAGGCGAGCGCGCGGCCGTTGTCGATCAGCTCACGGTAGCCGTAGCGGCCGCCACCGCCGGAGTAGCCTTGCTCGCGCCGGCCGTTCGCTTCGGCGATCACCTGCACGTTGATGCGCACCAACGGGCGCACGTCGGCGGCCAGGGTACCGTCGGAGGCGGCGATCAGGATGGTGTCCATGGTCGCGGCAAGGCTGACGATGACCTGCTTGATGCGCGGGTCGCGCGAGCGCGCATACGCGTCGACCTCGCGCAGCAAGGCGATCTTGTCGGGGTTGGGCAGGCTCTCGACCGGGTCGATCGCCGGATACAGCGCGCGCGCATTGTGCAGCGCCAGCGGCTTGCCGGCGCCGTTGCCATCGCGGGCAATCGCGCGGGCGGCTTTGGACGCCTCCAGCAACTGCGGCAGCACGATCTCATCGGAATAGGCGAAGCCGGTCTTCTCGCCGGACATCGCGCGTACGCCTACGCCCTGCTCGATCGAATGGCTGCCGTCCTTGACGATGCCCTCCTCCAGCGTCCACGACTCGCTGCGCGAATGCTGGAAGTACAGGTCGGCGGCATCGATGGTCGGGCCCATCAGCTGGGCGAACACGCGATCGAGATCGCCGGTGGCGATGCCGCCGGGAGACAACAGCTTGCTTTCGGCGAGGGCGATCAATGAATCCATGGCTTGGTTTGTCTGTGCTCAGTCAGGAACTATCCCACATGGGGCTGCAGCTGAGCGCTTTAAAGCCACCCGTGACCTCCTGCGCCAGCATGGCGCGAACGCGGGACGGGCACCAAGGTTGCCCCACTCAGCGAGGGACGGAGCTGGCCGCAGCCGGCGCCACGACGCTCGCCGCAGGCGCTGGCGGCGACGAGCTGCCAGCCGCAGCCGACGCGCTGCCGGCGGGGCTTGGCAGGAGCTGAGCCGGTATCACCACTTCGTGCTTTTCAATCAGGGTCATCACCGGATCATCCCAGCTGCCGGTGATCCGGTAGCGGGCACTGGCGGCCTTGTTCAAGCCCTTGCCGAGCAGCCCCTGCACCGCGAAGCCGGCGGCCGCACCGATCGGACCGCCCACGACCGCACCGACGAGCGGCAGACTGTTGCCGACGTGCGGTATCACCCGTATTTCCTGGTCGTAATCCCTGGCGCGCAGACCGGTGCGGCCGGCGATCGTGATGTTCGCCGCAGCGCCATGGATCACCAGGTTGCTGGTGGTGGCGCCGCCATGGGCCAGCCGAAAATCGCCATTGATCGAATCGAAGCCCAGCCCTTTGCCAAACACGTCGCCAAAATCCAGGTTGAGGCGACGCGGCAACTCGGCCAGCGAGACCAGGCCGAGCAGGCGACCCACCCCGGGCCCGCTGGCCTCGGGGATGCGACCGTCGCTGACATGGATGCTCAAGCTGCCGTCCATCGCGGCCAGCGACAGGGCATTTGGACTACCCGGCCAGGTGGCATCCAGCTGGTCGCGCGTCTTGCCGCCCTGGACCAGCCCGGCATAGCCGAACGCACTCAGCATCGCGCCGAGATCCTCGGCCGAAAAGCTTATGCGCATGTGCGTGTGGCTGTCGCTGGCGGTGCCATTCCAGTCACCACTGGCGGTGATCTGCACCTGTCTGGACAACGTCCGCAACTGCTCGATGTGCATGCCGTTCGGCGTGGGCCAAGTCTCCAGCCGCGCCTCGCCGAGCCTGGAATCGCCCAGACGGAGGTCGCCTATCCACAGGTGAAATGGTGGCAGCGCCGCGGGATTGATTCCCGTGTTCGCAGGATCCGGCGCAGGCGTTGCGGCGTCGACCGCAACGGCCGCCTTGCCATCCGTCCGGCCCGCGTCCTGCACAGTCACGTCCTTCGGCCAATACAGGAGCTGCAGGCGCGCGGTCACCCCACGTTTGTCCAGTTGCCGGGTCGGCACACGGAAATTGCCTGCCATCGCCGGGCCCTTCACGTCCACACTCAAGACATCCGCTTGCGGCGTGGCGCGCAACGCCAGCGGCCCGAGCGGACGGCCGAACCAGCCGGCCTGGTCGGTACTGATATCGAGACTCTCCAGGCCCGGGCCAGCGCCACCCGCACCGGCCGCGACCTGCCGCACCCAGCCGGTGACATCCAGCGTGGCAGCGTGACCGCGAACGCGCAAATCACGCGCAGGCAACGCCTGCGGCATCTGGTCGCCCAGGGCCAGGGTTCCCGCCAGCGGTTGCGCTGTGCCGTCGGCCAGCCGCAGGTGACCACGCAGCACCTGACCCAGACCCAGCTGCAGGTCGCTGCCGTCGATCGGCAAGCTCATCGTCAGATGCAGCGGCAGGCTGCCGGCGGCAGGCTTGTCCAGCGGCGCCGGCAGTTGCAGGGCGATGCCCTCGAGCGACGAGTCGATGCTCAACCGCTGCGCCAGCACATCGGTGCCTGGCTGGTGCGCGAGGGTAAAGCCGATGTTGAATGCGCTGCGCCCCTGCCCGAGCTCGCCCAGCCACTTGAGCGAGGGGTAACCCTGCACCAGCTCGGCTATTTGATAGCTGCCCTGCAGGTTGGCCAACAACACGGTGGCCGGATCGGAATTGGCGCCGGCAATCGCCAGTTGCAGGCGCGACGGCTGACCGTGGAACACGGTGTCCAGCGAGTCAGCCTGCAGCCCATGCAGGTCGAAGCGCAAGGGTCCATTGAGCTTTTGCAGATCGAGCTTCCAGTCCGGCGCGGTGGCGCTGACATCGTGCAGCTGCGCGCTGCCGTCGAGTTCTGCATCCTCGACCTTGGCCAGCGGCAGACTCAGGTGGAAGCCGAACGTACCATGCCCGCCCAGGCTGAGCTTGGCCAGGGTATCGGCCACATGACTCGCGATCGGGCTCTTGCGGGCGAACTCGAGCAAACTTGCGCCGCTGCCGCTGCCGCGCACGTTGAGATCGAGCAGGCCTTGGCCAAAATCGGGGATCAGCGCCACGGCACGCTCGGCGTTCACCCCCAGGGCGTGGCCGGCACTAGTTTGCACGAGCATGCCGCTGTTGACGAAGCTGGCCACCGCATCGATGCCTTCGGCACGCGGCCACTCGCTGCCATAGTCGAGAGTCAGGCCGCTGATCTGCGCACGCGCCTCGAAACGCCCCTCGTTGTGACGGAACGGCCAATCCGCCAGATCGCCATGCACCAGCACCCAGGCCTGCTCGACGTGACCCGCCACCAGCGCCCGATCCAGCCAGGCGACGGTGGCCGGCGGCATCACGTTCACCGGCCAGAACAGTTTCGCGGCAGGCACGTCGGCGTGATCCACCGTGGCATACAGGTCAAGCGTGGGAGCGCCGCCCTGCGCGGGCAGCACGACCTCTCCGCGGGTACTTCCCGCATAGCCGGCGCCGACGAAATCCAGCGTGTCGGCGCCGATGTGCCAGTCGCCATCCTGCGACCAGAATGCGAGCGTGCCGGCCAGCTTCGACAACACGAATGGCTGTCTGAATACGTGCGGAAACTGCAGCGTGGCGGCCTGCTCCGGCAGCTCCAGCGAAAACGCCGCGGCATCGCCGCGCAACACTCCATGCAGATTGCGCACGCCCGGCAGTTGGTCGACCGGGTCGATGCCCAACCCGTCGAAATGGAGCGCGAGCTCCCGCAGCCCTCCGGCGCGCGTCCAGTGCAACACGACGCGGCCAAGCTCGCCATGCGGGTGGCCACTGCCCAGCCACTGTGCCAGCGGTGGTGCAAGATCGGGCTTCAAGGCCAGCCATGGCAGCAGCGGCGCCAACTGCAGCTTGTGCGCGACGGCATCCACGCCGAACCGGGGCGTGCCGGGCCGACGCAAGTCCAGTACGGCGGCGCTGCCGTCGGCGCCGGCCCAACGCAACTCATAACCGTCCTCCAGGTGGCGCACGCCGGCCAGGCCATGCAGTGATGCCACACTGGCGCTGCCGCCAGCGGCGGTGCTCACCGCGAGCGTCTCCAGGCTGAAACGCACGACGCTGCTGACCAGCTTCCCCTCGCGCCAGTCGAGCCACGCACTGAGGCGACCCGCGCCGTGATCGATCCTGTAACCGGCCACGTCGATGCCATCCAGCAACGACTTGAGTTCGGCACCATCGACGCTGAACCATATCTGCCCGGCGCGGCCATCCTGGCGGAAGCGGCCGGCCGCACGCACACTGGCGGCGCTCACGCCGTCGCGGCGCAAGATACCTCCAAAGCGGATCTGGTCGCCCTGGTGGCTCAGGCGCAACTTCCGGGCGAGCAGCGTATAGCGCTTGCCAAGGGTGGCATCGGTCACCTCTACACGCAGGTCATCGAGCCAGAGGTCCACCGACCAGCGGCCCAGCGACGGCGGCTGCATACCCTTGCCACCAGATACGCCGATGCCATTGACATGCCAGCCGGCGGCATCGTGCAGCAGATCCAGCTGCAAGCCGCGGACGTATACGTTGAGCAGATGCCGCGACGGCAGCAGCCAGCCGCCGAGATCCAGTCTCAACCTGGATTCCGGCAACCGCAGCACCGTGCCACTTTCGCCCGGTGCCGGCCCGATGGTCACGCTGTGCATCACGAATTCCGGGCCGGATTGGGTCCAGTGTCCTTCCATCGACTCGAAGCTGACCGGACGCTGCAGGCGCTGACTGAGCTGCGCGGCCACCCACGCCGGATGCCGCGCGAGCAGCGGCAGCAGCAACTGTGCCAGCGCAGCCAGCACGGCAAACAGAATCACTAGCACGCCCGCGGTCCAGCCCAGACCACGGACGCCGCCGTGCAAACGCCGCCGCCACAGCATGTTCACGCGCGCGGAACCCTGGCGGACTTACAACAAGACAACATCAAACTGTTCCTGCGAATAATGCTCTTCCGCCTGGAAGCGTATGCTTTTGGAGATGAACTCTTCCAGTTCGGCGACCGCAGCGGATTCCTCTTCGAGGATGCGGTTCACCACGTGTGGGCTAGCCATGACCAGCAGTTTTTCCGCATCGAACTGGCGCACGGCGCGGGTGATTTCCCGGAAGATCTCGTAAGTCACGGTTTCGGCGGTCTTCAGCACGCCGCGTCCGTTGCAGGCGGGACACGGCTCGCATAGCTGGCGGGCCAGGCTCTCGGTGGTGCGCTTGCGGGTCATTTCAACCAGGCCCAGCGCCGACATCGGGTACACGGTGGTCTTGGCATGGTCGCGCGCCAGGCCCTTGCCCAGCATGCGCAGCACCTGCCGTTTGTGCTCCTCATCGTTCATGTCGATGAAGTCGATGATGATGATGCCGCCCAGGTTGCGCAGACGCAGCTGGCGCGCAGCCGCCTGTGCTGCCTCCAGGTTGGTGCGATAGACCGTTTCCTCCAGGTTGCGCGAACCGAGATAGGCACCGGTGTTGACATCGATCGTGGTCATCGCCTCGGTCTGGTCGACGATGAGGTAACCACCGGACTTCAGCGGCACATCCTTCTTCAACGCACGTTGCATCTCGTCCTCGACCCCGTACAGGTCGAAGATTGGCCGCTCGCCATCGTAGTGCTCGATGCGGTCGTCCAGCTGTGGCATGAACTTGTGCACGAACTTGACCACCTTGTCGAAGGTTTCGCGCGAATCCACGCGCACCTTCTCGATATCCTCGTTGAGCATGTCGCGCAAGCTGCGCAACGGCAGCGACAGTTCCTCGTACACGCGCTCGCCCACACGCGTCTTGGCGATGTTTTCCTGAACCACGCGCCACACCTTGCCCAGATAGGTCACGTCGAACGCCAGCGCCATGGCGCTCTGGCCCTCGGCGTTGGTGCGCACGATGTAACCGAGCGGGGCATCGCCGATCAGCGGGCCGAGCACGTCGCGCAGCCGCTGGCGTTCGGTTTCGTCCTCGATCCGCGTGGAAATTCCCAGCGTATGCGCATACGGCAGTAGCACCAGATAACGCGAGGGTATCGACAGGTGGGCCGACAGCCGTGCTCCCTTGGTGCTGATCGGATCCTTGACCACCTGCACCACGATCTCCTGGCCTTCATGCACCAGTTCGCTGATCGAGGGTACATGGCCGTTGCCGTTCGCCTCTTGCTCATCCGCCGCCGGAATCGCCGGGCGCACGATGTCCGAGGCGTGCAGGAATGCCGCGCGCTCCAGCCCGATCTCGACGAAGGCCGCCTGCATGCCCGGCATGACCCGTTGCACCCGGCCCTTGTAGATATTGCCGACATAGCCACATCGAGACGCCCGCTCGACGTGCACCTCCTGCAGCATGCCGTTCTCGACCACGGCGACCCTGGTCTCGCGTGGTGTCACGTTGATCAGTATTTCTTCACTCACCACATCCTCCCAAGACTGAGCATCTTTATAGCGGCTGCCGATGTGAACTGTCGATCAACGGCGCCCGAAAATCGACTCGAACCTGCCAATATTGCAAAATGAACCCGTTTCCGGCGGCGTCGCCGCGATCGGGACGGATCGGGCGCACGGCGCCGGGACGACCTGCCACTCATCCTGGAGCCAGCCACACATGACCACTCCGATATTGCTGGCCTGGAGCGGCGGCAAGGACTGCCTGCTGGCACTGCAGCGCCTGCTGGCCGATCCGCAATGGCAGGTAGTAGGCCTGCTGACCACGATCAATCGCAATTACCGGCGCATTGCCATGCACGGTGTGCAGCGCGAGGTCCTGCTTGCGCAGGCCGCCGCCCTCGGCCTGCCATTGATCGAGGTGATGCTGGACTGGCCAGGCAGCAACGAAGCCTATGAGGAGGCACATGCCGGGGCCCTGGCCGAAGCCCGCATGTGCTGGCCCGGAATCCACCACTGTGCGTTCGGCGACCTGTTTCTCGAAGACGTGCGCGACTATCGCATGCGCCAACTCGGTCGCGAGAACTGGCGTGCAGTATTTCCCCTGTGGGGCGAGGACACGGCCACCCTGGCGCGCCGCTTCGTCAGCGAAGGGCATCGCGCCATGCTGTGCTGCGTGGATACCCAGCAACTGGATGCCAGCTACTGCGGCCGCGATTACGACGCCGCCCTGCTCGACTCGCTGCCGGCCGGCGTCGATCCGTGCGGCGAGCGCGGCGAATTCCACACGCTCAGCCATGCCGGCCCGTTGTTCCGCCAGCCGCTGAACCTGCGTCGTGGTGAATCGGTACTGCGCGACGGGCGTTTCCAGTTCACCGACTTCCTGCTGGATGAGCATGCCGGCCCCGGCTGACCGTCAGCTACGACCTGTAGGGCGAAACCATGGAAGGCTCGACGCTGTTCGTGCTGCCCGCGCCCTGCGGTCAGGCGCGCGGGCACTGGAGGCTGGTGCCGGGGCGGCTCCTGGTGAGCTGTACCGCGGCATGCACAAGCGCCGGCTGGAGTCCCGGGCCTCAATCGATCGGCGTGTGCCGATACCTGGCCACCTGTTCCGGCCGCACCGGCGCGGCGCGGTTGGTCCAGGCATGACGGATATAGCTGACCACCGCCGACACGTCGCTGTCGCTGAGCTGCTGAGCGAATGGTGGCATCGAGTACGGTCGCGGGCTCTGCGCCGTGACCGGTGGAAAACCACCCAGCAAAACCATCCGGGTGGCGTTGATGCCACTCGGTTCGGTCACCGCGGAGTTCCCATCCAGCGGCGGATAGACCCCAGCCACGCCTTGCCCGCCCTTGCCGTGGCAATCGGCACACCGCTTCGCATAGATCCTCTCGCCGTGCGCAACCACCGCCGTGGGGGTCGACCCGCGCGCGCGCCCTGCTGGCGTCGCGCGCGCAGGCAACGAGTGCAGATAAACAGCAATCGCACGCAGGTCGTGGTCGGTCATGTGCTGGGTGCTGCCGGCCACCACGTCTGCCATCGGGCCGAACGCCGCACCCTTTGCCGACTGGCCGGTTTTCAGCAAGTCGACGATGTCCTGCTCGTTCCAATCCTGCAGGCCGCCGTTGTGCCCCGTGCTGAGGTCCGGCGCATACCAGTCCTGCATTGGAATCTCGCCGCCGGTCAGATGCCGTTTGCTGGCAAAGCCGCCGAGAGAATCGCGCCTCGCATGGCACTCGTTGCAGTGGCCCAGGCCCTGCACCAGATAGGCGCCACGATTCCACTGCGCCGACTGCGCCGGATCCGGCTTGTATTCGCTCTCGCGAAAATACAGGGCGCGCCACGCGACCAGGCTGCGGCGCACGCTGTAGGGAAACTCGAGTGCCGGTGCCACGCCACGCTGGTGCACCGGTGGCAGCGATTGCAGATAGGCAAAGATGGCCAGCGCATCGTCGCGATGCACCCTGGTATACGAGGTGTACGGGAACGCCGGATACAGCAACGCGCCGTGGCGGCCCTTGCCTGCATGCAACGCCTGCCAGAAATCCTCGAAGTCCCAGCCACCCAGACCGGTCTCCCGATCAGATGTGATGTTGGGCGCGGTGATGTTGCCGAATGGCGTCGGCAGCGCGCGGCCACCGGCAAAGCGGCTGCCACCCTGTGCCGTGTGGCAGCCGGCGCAGTCGCCGGCGCTGGTGAGGTACTCGCCACGGGCAAGCAGCCCCGGTTCGCGCAGCGTCGCCGCGCCCACCGTGCTCGCCGCCGACGGGATTCGTGCATCGCTGCCAGGGCGCAGCAGCAGCCAGAGCGACGCCAGCACAACCAGCAGCACGACCGCCAGCCACCACCGACGCCTCATGGGGTGCCTCCCGTGGCACGCAGCACGCCACAGCGCAGCGGCGGCGTCACCGAACCGGCCGCTTGCGCGCGGGTATCGGCTGGCAGCGCGCGACTGGCCAGCGCCGCAGCCACGGCGGTGATGTCCGATTCACGCAGCCGACTGGCCACTTCGGCCATGCAATCGGGTGCGACCATGGCGCGGGTATGCGTGCGCCACGAGCCCAGCTGCGCGCTGATGTAGTCATACGGCAGCCCGACCAGGCCAGGCGTGGAAGGCTCCACCCCGGTCAGCTGACTACCATGGCAACTGGAGCAGGCGGGAATCCTGCGAGACGGATCACCCTTGGCCAGAAGTTGATCCCCGCGCTGCAATGTGGCCGCCGCGACCAGTGGAACCGGCGAACGCGCGTACAGCACCTGCTTGGCGGCGAAGTAGTCGGCAATCTCGCGCATATAGGCCGGACTCAGGTGGCGCACCGTGTACTCCATCGGTGCATATTTGCGCAGGCCGTCCTTGAAGTTTTGCATCTGCCGCGCCAGATAGGCCGCCGGCTTGCCGGCCAGGCGTGGAAAGTAGCCGCTGGCCGCCCGCCCCTCGCCATCCACGCCGTGGCAGGTGGTACACGCGGCGATGCGCTGTTGCAGGGTATCGGGAATGTGCGGCGCACCGGCGGCAAGGCCGGGCGTGCCGAAGACCGAGGCGGCTACAAAAACGGCGGCGAGGCCGAACGGTTTGGCACGTAATGGACGGGTGTTCCGGATCATCCGGAAATGATACACCGCGGGTCTCCGCACTCGGCCGCAACCGGCGCTAAGCTGGCGCGACCGCATCGTCGACTCCCAGGGGTCACCGTGAATCGTTCAGCCATCCATTTCGCTACACTCGCCATTGCCTTGCTCGCCGGCCCGGCATGGGCCATGGAAGCTGCCGGACCCACAGCCCAAGGCGTCGCGTATGCGTCCATCGACCAACTGCAGCAACGCATGAATGCCGGTACGCTCGACACCCGCCAACTGGTCGATCAGCTGCTTGAACGCATCCGGCACATCGACCAGTCCGGGCCGACCCTGCGTGCCGTCATCGAGACGAATCCCGCGGCGTTGCAGCTGGCCGGTGCGCTGGATCGGACACGCCGCGGCGCGAAGTCAAACCACCCGATGTACGGCATCCCGGTGCTGCTCAAGGACAATATCGACACCGGCGACCGGATGGACACGACCGCTGGATCGCTGGCGCTGACCGCCGCGCCGGCGCCGCGTGACGCCGGCCTGGTCGAGCGGCTGCGCAAGGCCGGAGCGCTTATCCTCGGCAAGAGCAACCTCAGCGAGTGGGCCAATTTTCGCTCCAGCCATGCCAGCAGTGGCTGGAGCGGCGTGGGCGGGCAGACCCGCAACCCGTACGCGCTCGATCGCAACCCCTGCGGCTGTACGACTTCAAGCATGATCTCAATGCCTACCTTGCTACCCGCACCGGCCTCGCCGTGCATACGCTGGCCGACCTGATTGCGTTCAACCGGGCGCATGCCAGCGAAGAGATGTTCTGGTTCGGCCAGGAACTGTTCGAACAGGTGGTTAAGAAAGGCCCGCTCAGCGACAAGGTGTATGTGGATGCGCTGGCCAAGGCGAAGCGATGGTCCGGGCCCGAAGGCATCGACGCGGCGCTCAGGGCAGAGCATCTCGATGCCTTGCTGGCGCCGTCATGGGGACCGGCCTTCATGACCGATCCGGTGCTGGGCGACCACATCGTCAGCGGCAACCCAACCATCGGCGGTGCCTCGCAACCTGCCGCCGTTGCCGGCTACCCTTCGATCACCGTCCCTGCCGGCTGGGCGCACGGCCTGCCGGTGGGTATCGTGTGGTTCGGGGCAAAATGGAGCGAGCCCACCTTGATCGCGATCGCTTACGGCTTCGAGCAGCACAGCCACGCCTGGCAACCGCCGAAGTTCCTCGATACCGTGGGCGGCAAGCCTGTGGCGCCGGCGTCGCGCTGAATAGCGCGCCATGCATCGGGCAGCGCATGCGGCCGACCGATCAATGACTTTAACTTTGCGAGCTTCAGCCCGATTGCTTCGCGCCCACCGACTTGCGCACGATCAGCATGGCCAGCTCCAGCGACTGCTCATAGTTCAATCGCGGGTCGACCATCGACTTGTAGGCGCGATCCAGATCACTCTCACTCAGGTCGCGGGCGCCGCCCAGGCACTCGGTCACGTCCTCGCCGGTCAGCTCAAGATGCACGCCACCGAGGCGCGTGCCGGCTGCCGCATGGATGTCGAAGGCCTGGTCCAGCTCGCCCCGGATATTGTCGAAACGCCGCGTCTTGTGTCCGTTGGACGTGCTCTCGGTATTGCCATGCATGGGATCGGCCACCCACAGCACGCGCCGCCCCTGGCGCTTCACCGCATCGATCAGCGGCGGCAAGGCGGAGCCGATCCCGGCATTCCCCATGCGGTGAATCAGAGTCAGTCGACCCGGTTCATCGTGCGGGTTCAGCACCTCGATCAGGGGCAGCAACTGGTCAGGCGTCACCGACGGACCCACCTTCACCGCAATCGGATTGCGGATGCCGCGGAAATATTCCACATGCGCGCCTTCCAGCGCAGCCGTGCGCATGCCGATCCAGGGGAAGTGGGTGGACAGGTTGAACCAGCCGGGGTTGCGCGGCACCTGGCGGGTCAATGCCTGCTCGTAGTGCAGCAGCAAAGCCTCGTGCGAGGTGAAGAAATCCACCTTGGAGAAGCTGGTGACCGGCCCAGCCAGGGTCTCCATGAATTGTAGCGAATCGCCGATTGCCGCCACCATCTGACGGTACTCGGCAGCCAGCGGCGAATGCTCCACCCAGGCCAGATCCCAGTATTCCGGATGACGCAAGTCGGCAAAGCCCCCATCGATCAACGCGCGCACGAAGTTCATGGTCAAAGCCGAGTGCGCATGCGCCTGGATAAGTCGTTGCGGATCCGGCCGCCGCGCCTCGGCGGTGAACTCCTGACCGTTGACCACGTCGCCGCGAAAGCTCGGCAAGGTCAAGCCGTCGCAGGTCTCGCTATTAGCCGAACGCGGCTTCGCGTATTGCCCAGCGAAGCGGCCCACGCGAAGCACCGGCTTCTTCAGCCCGTGCACCAGCACCAGGCTCATCTGCAGCAGCACCTTCAGGCGATTGGAAATGACCGGACTGGTGCAATCGGCGAAGCTCTCCGCGCAATCGCCACCCTGCAACAGGAAGGACTTGCCGTCCTGCGCCGCGGCGATTCCCTGCTTCAGCGCCAGCACCTCCCATGAGGTAACCAAGGGAGGTAGCTGGGCGAGATGGGCGCCGGCACGGGCCAACTCGTCCGGATCATCGTAGCTCGGCTGCTGCAAGGCTTGGCGCTGCTGCCACGAGTCGGGCGCCCAGGGCGCAAGACTCGCTGAAGACGGATGGGCAGAGGCGTCGTCGACTTCCGACGTGATGGAATGACTCATTTGTAGGTTACCCTCCGGCGAACGGCCACCATGGTCAGGCCGGCAAGTGCGATGAACCAGATCAGCGACCAGGCCGGCATCGGCAAACCCAGGATCGGCTCGACCGTGGCGCACTCGCCGGAGCCCGTGAAGACCAGCTGGAGCACCCGCGCAAACGGAAACGCGCTGAACATGTAATCCAGCGGCGGCCCGCAGGACGGAATCTGGTCGGCAGGCAGCGACTGAATCCACAGATGGCGCGCCGCCACCACGATGCCAAAAGCTGCACCCAGCCAAACACCCGCGGCATAAATCCAACGCGTCCCGCCGCGCGGCGCATGCAATGCGCCAAGTAGAAAAAACACCCCCATCACGATGAAGCCGACCCGCTGGAACACGCACAGCGGGCACGGAAACATGTGCAGGGAATACTCTGCGTAGAGCGCGAAACCCAGCAGGCCGGCGCAGGCCAGAAAGCCCACGAGAAAACTGACACGGTAGGACCAGCGGAAAGGATTCATGGCTTTTGCTGCGTTGCGGAACGATGACATTACCTGTTCGTGGCGCCGCTGTCAGCACGGTTGTACAGCATCCACGGGAGCGCTCGAGCGATGCAGCCTTCAGACAAGCAAAAACCCGGCAGGTTGTCCGACCGGGTTTGCACATCGACCTCGGCCGATCGATGTCGGCAGGCGCCTTACTCGGCGTCGACAGCCTCGACCTGCGCACGACCCACCAACTCGACGTAGGCCATCGGCGCGTTGTCGCCGGCGCGGAAACCGCACTTGAGGATACGCAGGTAGCCGCCGGGACGTTCGCTGTAGCGCGGGCCCAGTTCGACAAACAGCTTGCCGACCGCTTCCTTGTCGCGCATGCGCGAGAACGCGAGGCGGCGATTGGCCACACTGTCGGTCTTGGCCAGCGTGATCAGCGGCTCGGCCACCCGACGCAGTTCCTTCGCCTTGGGCAGCGTGGTGCGGATCAGTTCGTGCTTGACCAGCGACGAGGCCATATTCTTGAACATGGCATCGCGATGTGAGCTGGTGCGATTGAGTTTGCGTCCGGATTTTTGGTGGCGCATGGCAAAAGTCTCTATGTCTGTTGTTATGAGAAACCGGCACTTGCGTCCGGATTCCCGCGGTTACCCGCTGTATTAGTGTGATCGTCTCTGATCACCGCATTGGGCAGCCAACGGCAAGATTAAACCTCAAATTCCTGTCGTTGCCACATGGCCCACTTCCTTTTCGCGTTTCACCTCACCCCAACTGCATGCCGTGCGAAAGACCCGGCGGCGGCCAGTTCTCGAGCTTCATGCCGAGCGCCAACTGACGACCACCCAGCACATCCTTGATCTCGGTCAGCGACTTCTTGCCCAGGTTCGGCGTCTTCAACAGCTCGACCTCAGTCTTCTGCACCAAATCGCCGATGTAGTAGATGCTCTCGGCCTTCAGGCAGTTCGCCGAACGCACGGTGAGCTCCAGATCGTCGATCGGACGCAGCAACAACGGATCGAAACCACTCTTCTCCGCCTTGTCGGTCGCGCTCTCACGACGCGAGAAATCACCGAACACCGACAGCTGGTCGTTGATGATCTCGGCTGCCTTGCGTACCGCATCCTCGGCATCGATCGTGCCGTTGGTCTCGATGTCCAGCACCAGCTTGTCGAGGTTGGTACGCTGCTCGACACGCGCAGCATCCACTTCGTAGGCCACGCGCAGCACGGGCGCGAACGATGCGTCCAGCTGCAGGCGCCCGATCGGGCGCGCCTCGTCGTCGGGATGCTGACGTACACTGGCCGGCTGGTAGCCGACGCCGCGACGCACCTTCAGACGCATGTTGAGCGCAACATCCTTGGTCAGGTGGCACAGCACATGCTCGGGGTTGACGATTTCCACCGAATGATCGACCACGATGTCGCCGGCGGTGACTACACCCTTGCCCTTCTTGGACAGGGTCAGGGTGACTTCATCGCCTGAATGCTGCCGAATCGCCACCTCCTTCAGGTTGAGCAGGACTTCGATGACGTCCTCCTGCAGGCCTTCCAGGGTGGTGTACTCGTGCAGCACGCCATCAATCTCGACCTCGACGATCGCGCTACCGGGGATCGAGGAAAGCAGCACGCGGCGCAGCGCGTTGCCTAGGGTGTGACCGAAGCCACGCTCGAGCGGCTCGACCACCACCTTGGCACGATTTGCGCCGAGCTGTTCGACGCTGAGACCACGCGGCCGCAGCACGCTAATTGACGAAACTGCCATGCAGAGCTCCGGTTAATTACTTCGAGTAAAGCTCGATAATCAATGCTTCATTGATGTCGGACGGCAGATCACCGCGATCCGGCACCGACTTGAACATACCTTCAAACTTCTTGGCGTCGACTTCAACCCAGATCGGACGCAGGTCCATGGTGTCAAATACGGTCGCCGCTTCTTGCACACGCAACTGGCTGCGCGCCTTCTCGGTCAGCGCAACCATGTCGCCCGCACGCACCTGGTAGGAAGGGATGTTGACCTTCTTGCCATTGACGAGCACCGCCTTGTGCGCGACCAGCTGACGGGCCTGGGCGCGGGTGACTGCAAAACCCATGCGATAGACGACATTGTCCAGACGGCTCTCCAGCAGGCGCAGCAGGTTCTCGCCGGTGTTGCCCTTGAGCGTGGTCGCCTTGCTGTAGTAGTTGCTGAACTGACGCTCGAGCACACCGTAGATGCGCTTGACCTTCTGCTTCTCGCGCAGTTGCACGGCGTAGTCGGACAAGCGCATGCGCTTGTTCGCACCATGCTGGCCAGGCTTGTTTTCCAGCTTGCACTTGGAATCCAGCGCGCGCGCCGGGCTCTTCAGGCTGAGATCTGCACCCTCACGACGGGCGAGTTTGCAGGTAGCTCCACGATAACGTGCCATGGGTAATCTCTTCTTAAATAGTCCGGCCATGGATGGCCGGTTTTCGATTCTCGCGATCAGGGACGATCGCACTCACACACGTCGCTTCTTGGGAGGACGGCAACCGTTATGCGGAATCGGCGTGACGTCGATGATGTTGAGCACCTTGTAGCCCAGCGCGTTCAGCGAACGTACCGCCGACTCACGACCGGGACCCGGGCCCTTGATGCGCACTTCCACCGTCTTCACGCCATAGTCGCCTGCGGCACGGCCAGCCTTCTCGGCGGCAACCTGGGCAGCGAACGGGGTCGACTTGCGTGAGCCACGGAACCCGGCGCCGCCGGCGGTAGCCCACGACAAGGCATTGCCCTGGCGATCGGTGATGGTGACGATGGTGTTGTTGAAGGAGGCCTGCACATGAGCCACGGCATCCGTGACAACGCGCTTGATCTTCTTCTTGGTCTTGACCGGCTTAGCCATAATTTTTTGAGGCTCTTGGTAATCGGTGCGGCCGCTGCTGGCCACTTTCCAAATCTTCGCGGTCAGGGATGACCGCGCAGGTTCAATTACTTCTTGATCGCGCGACGCGGGCCCTTGCGGGTGCGTGCGTTGGTGCGGGTACGCTGACCACGCACCGGCAGGCCGCGACGATGACGCAGGCCACGATAGCAACCCAGGTCCATCAGGCGCTTGATCGCCATGCCCACCTCACGGCGCAGATCGCCCTCGACGGTGTACTTGTGAATTTCCAGGCGAATCTTCTCCACCTCGCCTTCACTGAGGGACTTGATCTGGGTGGTCGGGACCACGCCAGCGTCCGTGCAGACCTTCCGGGCACGACTGCGACCGATCCCGTAAATGCTCTGCAGACCAACCCAGAGATGCTTCTGGACCGGCAAATTGACACCAGCAATGCGCGCCATGATGAACTCTCTCCGAATGCGTTTCGCGCGCGGTAAACGCGCAACTTTAACCTGAATTACTCAAACTGGGAAGCCCCGTGACACCAAGGTGCCGCCACTTCCCGTCCTGGAACGTCTCTTTGCTGCGTCAACTGCGGCGAAGATTGGCCTTCTTGAGCAGACTTTCATACTGATGACTGACCAGATGCGCCTGGATCTGCGCCGTGAAGTCCATCACCACCACCACCACGATCAGCAGCGAGGTGCCACCGAAATAAAATGGCACATGCCAGGCCTGCTGCATGAACGACGGCACCAGGCAGACCAGTACCAGATAAATGGCACCGACGGCGGTCAAACGGGTCATCACCGCGTCGATGTAGCCGGCCGTTGCCTTGCCCGGCCGAATGCCGGGAATCAATGCACCCGAGCGTTTCAGGTTGTCGGCGGTCTCATCTGCGTTGAACACGATGGCCGTGTAGAAGAATGCAAAACCGATGACCAACACCGAAAACACGATCTCGTACAACGGGTTGCCCGGGCTCAGCGACTGCGTCAGATCCTGCACCCAGCGAGACTGGTGACCGGTGGTGAACCAACTCACAGCAGTCGCCGGGAACATCAACAAGCTGGACGCGAAGATCGGCGGAATCACGCCTGACATGTTGATCTTCAACGGCAGGTTCGAACTCTGGTTCTGGTAGGCCTTCTGCCCACCCGAGCGCCGCGCGTAATTCACGGTGATGCGCCGTTGCGCACGCTCAACGAACACCACGAAAGCTGTTACGGCAAGCACCAACCCAAAGACCATCAACAGCTTGATCAATGACAGCTCACCGTTGTTCGCCATGCCCAGCGTATGTACCACCGCGCCGGGGAGGCCGGCCACGATACCAGCGAAAATCAGCAACGAAATACCGTTGCCGATACCCCGCTCGGTCATCTGCTCGCCCAGCCACATCAGGAACAGCGTGCCGGCCGTAAGCCCGACCACCGAAGACATGATGAAACCAAAGCCTGGCGTATACACCACCGGCGCACCACCCGCGGCCACCTGACCCTGCAACGCCATCGCAATGCCGAACGACTGGAACGCCGCCAGCAACACCGTGGCATAGCGGGTGTACGCGGTCATTTTGCGCTTGCCGGCCTCGCCTTCCTTGCGCAGCGCCTGCAGGCTGGGAACCACCGAGCCCATCATCTGGAACACGATCGACGCCGAGATGTACGGAATCACGCCCAGTGCGAATACCGAGAACCGCTCCAGCGCACCGCCCGAAAACATGTTGAACATGTCCATCAGGCCATTGCCGTTGACCAGGCTCGTCATCGCTTCCGGATTGACGCCCGGTACCGGGATGAACGAGCCGAGGCGGAACACCATCAGCGCGCCCACCACGAAGAGGATGCGCTGACGAAGCTCGGTCAGCTTGCCCAGTTTGCCCAGTGCATTGCCCTTGGCTGCGGCCACCTCAGAGTCTCCCTATGGTCTTCAAGCAGCCCGCGCCGGAATCTGTTTGCGCGCAGGCCAAGGAAGAACGAATGAGCGTACGCCCGTACGCGACTGAGTGATGACGCAGGGATGCGGGCAAACAGACCCGGCCCTGTGGGTTGCTCCACTGTGACCCCCAGACGGCACCGCGATGCTTAACCAGGCGGCCAGCCTGATCCGCGCGACGCACTACCATCTGGCGGTCACAGTGGAACAACGCGGGTTGCTTGAATACCATAAGGAGACTCTTACTCCACGCTGCCGCCGGCCGCCTCGATGGCCGCCTTGGCCCCGGCCGTAGCCAGCAGACCCGACAACTTCACCGCACGGCCGATCTCACCCTTCAAGACCACCTTGACCTTCTTTGCGCGGCTGTCGATCAGGCCAGCGCGATGCAGCGCGACGACATCGATCACATCGACCTTGAGGTTGGCCAGCTGATACAGGAACACTTCCTGGCTCTCGACCTTCATCTTCGAGCGGAAACCGACTTTCGGCATCCGGCGATTGAGCGGCATCTGGCCACCCTCGAAGCCGTACTTGTGGGTGCCCCCGGCGCGGGCGTGCTGGCCCTTGTGACCACGGCCAGCGGTCTTGCCCATGCCCGAACCGATGCCGCGACCGACGCGCAGGCGCGTCTTGTGGGAACCGGCAGTCGGTCGAATGTTGTTCAGACGCATGATTGTCATCCTCAAAACAGGCTTCCTGCCTGAAACCCCGGCCGTCCGTGGCCGGACTATTCGATTAATCCTCGACCCGGACCAGGTAATAGACCGTGTTGATCAGGCCACGCACCTGCGGGCTGTCCTTCAGATCGCGAACGTCGTTGATCTTGCCCAGACCCAGCGCCTTGACGCTGAGGCGATGGCGCGCCTGCACGCCGCGCAACCCTTTGACCAGGCGCACGCGCACGGTGGCCGCGGATTCGTTGTTCTTAGCCATTGCCGAGCACCTCTTCCAGGGTCTTGCCACGCTTGGCGGCGATCTTCTTGGGTGAGGCAACCGCCTGCAGGCCCTTGATGGTGGCACGCACCAGGTTGATCGGATTACGCGAGCCGACGGCCTTGGCCAGCACGTTCTTCACGCCGACCACTTCCAGCACGGCACGCATGGCGCCGCCGGCAATCACGCCGGTACCCTCGGACGCCGGCTGCATGTAGACGCGGGCGGCGCCGTGGTTAGCCTTGATGGCATACCACAACGTGCCGTTGTTCAGCTCGATGTTCACCATCTGGCGACGGGCACGCTCCATCGCCTTGGAGATGGCCACCGGCACTTCACGCGCCTTGCCATAACCGAAGCCGACCTTGCCCTCGCCGTCACCGACTACGGTCAGGGCCGTGAAACTCATCTGGCGGCCGCCCTTGACGGTCTTGGCCACTCGGTTGACGGCAATCAGCTTTTCGAGCAGGCCGTCCGAATTCTCACGATCGTTAGAAGACATGTTCTATTCCATGTGCCCAGCGAACCGGGACTTTGCTTGCGGCTTGGCCGCTTGGAGTTGTAGGTGTCGCCTTGGGCAGTCAAGCCACCCGCGGGCCAAACTCTGGCCCGGGTACTACTTCAGAATTTCAGGCCCGCTTCGCGAGCCGCGTCCGCCAACGCCTTGATCCGACCGTGATAACGGAACCCGGAGCGATCGAATGCCACCGCCTCCACGCCCACGGCCATCGCGCGCTCGGCCACGGCCTTGCCCACGGCCGCCGCAGCGGCCAAATTCTTGGTGCCCTTGAGCCCCTCGGCAACCGACTTTTGCACCGTCGAAGCCGCAGCCACCACGTTCTGACCGGAGGCATCGAACACCTGCGCGTACAGATGCTGACCGGTGCGATGCACCGACAGACGAGCCACCGCCAACTTGCGGATATGGCTGCGCGTGGACTTGGCGCGACGCAGGCGATTTTCGTTCTTGTTCATCTCTTAAGCCTTCTTCGCTTCTTTGAGCGTGATCTTCTCGCCGGCATAACGCACACCCTTGCCCTTATAGGGTTCGGGAGGACGGAAGCCGCGGATCTTGGCAGCGACCTGGCCCACGACCTGCTTGTCGGTGCCCTTGATCAGCACCTCGGTCTGGGTCGGCGTCTCGATGCTGATGCCTTCCGGAGCTTCGAACACCACCGGGTGGGAAAAACCGAGGCTGAGGTTCAGCGATTTGCCCTGCATGGCAGCGCGATACCCGACGCCTACCAGCTCAAGCTTGCGCTCGTAGCCGGTGGACACGCCCGTCACCATGTTCGCGAGCAGCGCACGCGCCGTACCGCCGAACATGTGGTCGACGCCTTCGCCCAGGCTAATGTTGACCACGTCGTTGTCAACGGAAACCGTTACACCGGGCAGATGATGGACCAGGAGCGTGCCCCTGGGGCCTTTCACCGAGATGCTGTCGCTACCGACGGCAACTTCGACACCCTTCGGCAGGGAAATAGGTTGCTTGGCTACACGTGACATCGAAGGACTCCTTATGCCACTTGGCCGATGACTTCGCCGCCCAGGCCCTTGACGCGGGCCTGCGCATCGGTCAACAGACCAGCGGAAGTCGAAATGATCGAGATACCCAGGCCGCCGAGCACCTTCGGCAGTTCGTCCTTGCCGCGATACACGCGCAGGCCAGAGCGGCTGACGCGGGAAATCCGCTCGATGGCCGGCTGGCCATCGAAATACTTGAGCTTGATCTCGAGCACCGGCTTGCCTTCCTCGGAAGACGTCTTGGCGTCGAGAATGTAGCCCTCGCTCTTGAGAAGGTCGGCGATCGCCACCTTCAATTTCGACGACGGCATACGCACGGTCGGCTTGCCCATGGCCTGGGCATTGCGGACGCGCGTGAACAGATCGGCGATGGGATCAGTCATGCTCATGAAAACATCCTTCAGAGTGCACCGATATCCGATAAAACCGGAAATCAATCAAATTGTGAGCCGACCAAGCGGGTCGACCTGCCTTGCGCAGACCGCCGACTGTAGCAGCATTTTCAGGTTTTGGCGAATAGCGATGCGGTAGTCGCATCCAACAACTGCACCACAATGCAGTCAGATGAACCGATCGGTGAGGCCCTGCCCCGCCAAACGGTCCCACGAATCGTTGCTTACCAGCTGGCCTTGCGCAGCCCCGGCACGTCGCCGCGCATGGTCGCCTCGCGCAGCTTGTTGCGGCCCAGGCCGAACTTGGCGTAGACCGCACGAGGGCGCCCGGTCAGTGCGCAGCGGGTGCGCTGACGCACCGGGCTGGCATCACGCGGCAGTTTCTGCAGCTTCGCCTGTGCACCCATCTTCTCCTCGTAGGAAGCCGACGGGCTCAGCACGATCGCCTTTAGTTCCGCACGCTTGGCAGCATACTTCTGCACGATCTTGGTCCGCTTGATATCGCGGTTCACCATTGATGTCTTGGCCATGAATAAAAGTGCTCTTTATTGAAGAGTCTGGCCACAGATGGCCGGTTTTCTCTCGATCAGGGATGATCGTTCAATTCCTGAACGGAAAGCTGAACGCCGTCAACAAGGCCTTCGCCTCGTCATCGGACTTCGCCGTGGTGGTGATGGAAATATTCATCCCACGCAGCGCATCGACCTGGTCGAAATCGATCTCGGGGAAGATGATCTGTTCCTTGATGCCGAAGTTGTAATTGCCGCGACCGTCGAACGCCTTGGCCGAAGCACCACGGAAGTCGCGCACGCGCGGCAGCGAAATGTTGATCAGGCGATCAAGGAACTCCCACATCTGCGCACGGCGCAGCGTGACCTTGCAGCCGATCGGCCAACCATCGCGAATCTTGAACGAGGCCACGGAAACGCGCGCCTTCGTCGTGATCGGTTTCTGGCCAGCGATCTTCGCCATGTCGGCCACCGCGTTTTCGAGCACCTTCTTGTTGCCCGCGGCTTCACCCACGCCCATGTTCAGCGTGATCTTGGTGATGCGTGGAACCTGCATCACGTTCTGGTAGCCGAACTGCTCGGTGAGCTTGGCAACTACCTGCTCTTTATAGAAATTTTCAAGGCGCGTCATGATCGTGTTCCTTACGCGTCCACGACCTCGCCAGTCGAACGGAACACGCGGACCTTGCGCCCATCAACGAGCGTTTTGGTGCCAACGCGTTCACCCTTGTTCGTGGCGGGGTTGAACAGCTGCACATTGGAGAGATGGATCGAGGCTTCACGCTCGACGATGCCACCGGCCTGGTTGGCCTGCGGATTCGGCTTGGTGTGGCGCTTGACCAGATTCACGTTGGAGACGAACACACGCTCGCCCGCAACACGCAGCACGTCGCCGCGCTGACCCTTGTTTTTGCCGGTGATCACGAGGACCTGGTCACCTTTGCGGATACGGTTCATTGTCTTGACTCCGCTTCAGAGCACTTCGGGCGCAAGCGAGACGATCTTCATGAACTTCTCGCTGCGCAGCTCGCGGGTGACCGGCCCGAAGATACGGGTACCAATCGGCTCGAGCTTGTTGTTGAGGAGGACCGCTGCATTGCCGTCGAAACGGATCAGCGAACCATCGGAACGGCGCACACCCTTGGCGGTACGCACTACCACGGCGTTGTACACCTCGCCCTTCTTCACCTTGCCGCGGGGAATGGCATCCTTCACGGTGACCTTGATGACGTCACCGATCGAGGCGTAACGACGCTTCGAGCCGCCGAGCACCTTGATGCACATCACTTCCTTTGCGCCGCTGTTGTCCGCTGCGGATAGCGTGCTTTGCACCTGAATCATGGCTGCACCCTCCCTTAGACGTTGGCGCGCGTGATGATTTCAATCACGCGGTGATGCTTGGTCCTGGACAACGGACGGCACTCGGCGATACGCACGAGGTCACCTTCGTTCGCGCCGATGTCGTCCTGCGCATGCAGCTTCGTCGACCGCCGGATCGTCTTGCCGAGCAGCCAGTGCTGCTCCTGGCGCTCGACCAGCACGGTGACCGTCTTGTCCATCTTGTTGCTGGTGACACGACCCTCGAGGGTGCGTGCCTGTTTCTGGTTGTCGCTCATGTCGGCCGTCCCTTACTTCTTGCTGCCAAGCACGAATTTCGTGCGGGCGATGTCACGCCGAACGCGGCGAAGCTGGTGCGGCTGGGTGAGCTGGCCGGAACCTTTCTGCATGCGCAGATTGAACTGCTCCTTGCGCAGGTCCAGCAAATTCTGCTTCAGCTCATCGGCCGACTGGTTGTTGATCTCTTTGCTGGCCATCACATCACCGCCCGGGTCACAAACTGGGTCTGCACCGACAGTTTGGCGGCGGCCAGGCGGAACGCCTCGCGTGCCGTCGTCTCGTCGACACCCTCGATTTCATACAGCATGCGGCCGGGCTGGACCGGGGCGACCCAGAACTCCACACTGCCCTTGCCTGAGCCCATGCGGACTTCGATCGGCTTCTTGGTAATCGGCTTGTCCGGAAAAACCCGGATCCACAACTTGCCACCGCGCTTGACGAAACGGGTGATGCAACGACGCGCCGCCTCGATCTGACGTGCGGTAAGCGCACCCTGGGTCGTGGCCTTCAAGCCATACTCGCCAAAGCTGACGAGATTGGAGCAATGTGCCAGCCCCGCGTTGCGGCCTTTGAACTGCTTGCGGTATTTGGTTCGCTTGGGTTGCAACATGGCAACTCTCCTTACTTCGCAGACCGCTCGCGGCGGCCGTCACCGGCCTCGCGACGCGAATCATTTCGACGACCTTCGCCACCTTCGCGGCGCGACGGCGACGGCTCGTCCTTCGACTCCTGGCTGGCTGCAACCAGATCGAAGATCTCACCCTTGTAGACCCACACCTTGATGCCGATGATGCCATAGGTGGTGCTCGCCTCGGCAAAGCCGTAATCGATGTCGGCCCGCAGCGTATGCAACGGCACGCGACCCTCGCGGCTCCACTCCGAACGGGCAATCTCGGCACCGTTCAGACGACCGGACACGTTGATCTTGATGCCCAGCGCGCCCAGGCGCATGGCATTGCCGACCGAACGCTTCATCGCGCGCCGGAACATGATGCGACGCTCCAGCTGCTGCGCAATCGATTCGGCGACCAGCTGTGCATCCAGCTCGGGTTTGCGCACTTCGTTGACATTGATGTGCGTGGGAACGCCCATCATGTCGCTGACTTCCTTGCGCAACTTCTCGATATCCTCACCCTTCTTGCCGATCACCACGCCCGGACGGGCGGTGTGGATCGTCACGCGTGCGGTCTTGGCGGGGCGCTCGATCTGGATCTTCGAGATGCCGGCAGCAGCCAGCTTCTTCTTCAGCATCTCGCGGACCTTGATGTCGGCCACGAGATACTTCGCGTAATCACGCTTGTTGGCGAACCACTTCGAGTTCCAGTCCTTGGCAATGCCCAGGCGGATACCGGTGGGATGAACTTTATGACCCATCGTCTCTATCCTCGGTTAGTTGCCAACCACCACAGTGATGTGGCTGGTGCGCTTGAGAATGCGCGAACCGCGGCCTTTGGCGCGGGCGTACATGCGCTTCATCGCCGGACCTTCGTCGACGAAAATGCTGGACACTTTCAGCTCGTCGACGTCGGCACCGAGATTGTTCTCGGCGTTGGCAACGGCCGACAGCAGCACCTTGCGGACAAGGTGCGCAGCCTTCTTGTTGGTGTAGGTGAGCACGTCGCTGGCCCGACCCACGGGAAGCCCGCGGACGAGATCAGCCAGCAGGCGTGCCTTTTGCGCCGAAATGCGGGCGCCGCGCAGGATCGCTTTGGCTTCAGTGCTCATCACTTGCCCTTCTTGTCGCCGACATGGCCTTTGAACGTGCGGGTCACCGCGAACTCACCGAGCTTGTGCCCGACCATGTTCTCGTTGATCAGGACGGGCACGTGCTGGCGACCGTTGTGGATGGCAATGGTCAAGCCGACCATTTCCGGCAGGATCATCGAGCGGCGCGACCAGGTCTTGATCGGGCGCTTGTTGTGGGCGGAAACCGCAGCTTCCACCTTCTTCACGAGGTGAAGGTCGACGAACGGACCTTTCTTCAAAGAGCGAGGCATGTCGGCTTCCTGTTACTTGGTACGACGACGCACGATGAACTGCTGCGTGCGCTTGTTGTTGCGGGTCTTGTAACCCTTGGCCGGCGTGCCCCACGGGCTGACCGGATGACGACCACCGGAGGTCTTGCCTTCACCACCGCCGTGCGGGTGATCGACCGGGTTCATCACCACGCCGCGAACGGTCGGGCGAATACCCAGCCAGCGCTTGGCGCCGGCCTTGCCGAGCTTCTTCAGGCTATGTTCGCCGTTGCCGACTTCACCGATGGTGGCGCGGCAATCGACCGAGACGCGGCGCATTTCGCCGGAGCGCAGACGCAATGTCGCGTAGCCGGACTCACGGGCCACCAGCTGCACCGAGGCACCGGCGCTGCGGGCGATCTGCGCACCCTTGCCCGGGCGGAGTTCGATGCAGTGGATCGTGCTGCCCATCGGGATGTTGCGCAGCTGCAGGCAGTTGCCGGCCTTGATCGGCGCCTCGTGGCCCGAGACCAGGCGATCATCCACCTGCACGCCCTTGGGCGCGATGATGTAGCGACGCTCGCCATCGGCATAGCACAGCAGCGCGATGTGTGCGGTGCGGTTCGGATCGTACTCGATGCGCTCGACGCGGGCGGCGATGCCTTCCTTGTCGCGCTTGAAGTCGATGATGCGGTACTGCTGCTTGTGACCGCCGCCACGATGCCGCACGGTGATGCGGCCATGATGGTTGCGACCGCCGGTGCGCGACTGCGCCTCGGTCAACGGCGCGTACGGGGCGCCCTTGTGCAGGCCTTCCGTGCGTACACCGACGGCGTCGCGACGACCCGGCGAGGTTGGCTTGTGGTTGATTAGTGCCATTTCACAAAACTCCTGGCTCAGGCCTTGGCGGACACGTCGATGGTCTGACCATCGGCAAGGCGCACATAGGCCTTGCGCTTGCCCTGGCGGCTTCCAGCGCGTTGGCGGAAGGCTTTGACCTTGCCCCTGGTGTTGACGAGGTTCACTTGTTCGACCTTGACCTCGAACAACTCTTCCACGGCAGCACGGACATCGGCCTTGGTCGCCGCGGGGGCAACCACGAATACGTACTGGTTATGCTCGGCCAGACGCGTCGATTTCTCGGAGATATGCTGCGCGCGCAGGGTATCGAGGATGCGTTCGTTGTTCATGCCAGCCACCCCTCGACCTTCTTCACGGCATCAACCGTCATCACCACATGGTCGGAACCAACCAGACTGACCGGGTTCAGGCCCATCACATCCAGCACGTGGATATACGGGATGTTTCGCGCTGCCAGAAACACCGACTCGGACGCATCCTCGGACACCAGCAACACGCGACCGGAAACCTCCAGTTCGGCCAGCTTGGTCACCATCGCGGAGGTCTTCGGCGTCTCGACACCAAAGCTCTCGACGACCTTCAAACGACCCTGACGTATCAGCTCGGCGAAGATCGAGCGAATCGCGACCCGGTAGGCCTTGCGATTGACCTTCTGCTCGTAGCTGCGCGGCTTGGCGGCAAAGGTGCGACCGCCACCGACGAAGATCGGCGCACGGTAGTCACCGTGACGGGCACCGCCGCCCTTCTGCTTCTTGAATTTCTTGGTGGTGCCGGACATCTCGCCGCGCGACAGCTGCGACTGAGTGCCCGCACGGCCGGCCGCCTGATAGGCGATCACGACCTGGTGAACCAAGGCCTTCTTGTACTCACCGCCGAACACCTCGTCCGACACGCTAAGTGCCTGCTCGGTAGGCGATGAGGCACCAATAACATTGAGTTCCACGGTGTCTCTCCTCAACTCTTCGTCGTCGGGCGGATGATGACGTCGCCACCGGTAGCACCCGGTACCGCACCCTTCACCGCGATCAGATGACGCGCGGCGTCGACCTTGACCACTTCCAGGCCCTGCTGCGTACGGTTCACCGCACCCATGTGGCCAGACATCTTCTTGCCGGGGAACACGCGACCCGGGGTCTGGCGCTGGCCGATCGAGCCCGGCGCGCGATGCGACAACGAGTTGCCGTGGGTGGCATCGCCCATCTTGAAGTGCCAGCGCTTGATCGTGCCCTGGAAGCCCTTGCCCTTCGAGACGCCGGCAACATCGACAATCTGCCCGACCGTGAACACGTCGTCAGCCTTGATCTCGGCACCCACGGCGTACTTGCCAAGGTCATCGGCGGCCACGCGGAATTCCCACAGGCCACGACCCGGCTCAACCTTGGCTTTCGCGTAATGGCCCTTCAGCGGCTGCGTCAGCAGGTTCGCGCGCTTGCTGCCCGCAGAAACCTGGACGGCGCTGTAACCATCGTTATCGTCCGTCTTCAGCTGGGTCACCCGGTTCGGCGTCGCTTCAATCAGCGTCACCGGAATCGAGTGGCCATCTTCAGTGAAGAGTCGGCTCATGCCGCATTTGCGGCCCACCAATCCGATACTCATCTTCCCGCTATTCATAAGAATGCCCTGTCTGTCGCTCAACCGAGCTTGATCTGAACATCGACGCCAGCGGCGAGATCAAGCTTCATGAGCGCGTCCACGGTCTTGTCGTTCGGGTCGACGATGTCGAGCACACGCTTGTGCGTACGGGTTTCGTACTGGTCGCGTGCATCCTTGTCGACGTGCGGCGACGTCAGAATGGTGTAACGCTCGATCTTGGTCGGAAGCGGGATCGGGCCAAGTACCGTGGCACCCGTGCGCTTTGCCGTCTCGACGATCTCGCTGGCCGAACGATCAATCAGCCGATGATCGTATGCCTTCAGCCGAATCCGGATCTTCTGGTTCGCCATAACCGTGTCCTGTTGTCGAAAGAACGTAATGTGAAACGAAGCGGCTTCTCACCGCCCCGCACTGCCTTTTGCCGCGGTACCGAGGTCGAAAATTGCGCGATCTCTGGTCGAAAAGCCCAGCCGAGCACGGTAAGGGCTCGGCTGGACTGAAAATCCCTGTCACGCAGAAAACGCAATCAGCAGGGCGCACCCTGTGATGACGTTGGCTTGCAAGGGCCGATCCGCGGCCCGCGAACTCGAAGCACATCCTGCGCCTCATTTCGCGGTAGGTTGGTACCGAGCCGAGGCCATGACCAACAAGTGAGCTGCGAAGTATACCGGTAAAAATCTACTTGGGGAAGTAGTCCAGAGTATTTGCTGCCCCGACGTTATCCGGCCGACAGGTCGGATAACGTCGGGAGTTATCCCGGCAGCTCGCTGCGTGAGCTTTGCTTTAGCCATCCTCCCTGATGGCGAAGGTCAAACCGACACCATGCCGGACTTCTCACAAAAGCCCTACTTGATGACCTTGGCCACCACACCGGCGCCGACGGTGCGGCCGCCTTCGCGAATGGCGAAACGCAGGCCCTCATCCATCGCGATCGGGTGGATCAGGCTTACCGCCATCTTCACGTTGTCGCCCGGCATCACCATCTCCACGCCTTCGGGCAGGGTCACCGCACCGGTCACGTCGGTGGTGCGGAAGTAGAACTGCGGACGGTAACCCTTGAAGAACGGCGTATGGCGGCCACCCTCGTCCTTGGACAGCACATACACCTCGGCCTCGAAGTCGGTGTGCGGGGTGATCGTGCCCGGCTTGGCCAGCACCTGGCCCCGCTCCACGTCGTCACGCTTCAGGCCGCGCAGCAGCAGACCGGCGTTGTCGCCCGCCTGACCCTGGTCCAGCAGCTTGCGGAACATCTCCACGCCAGTGACCGTGGTCTTCTGCGTGTCGCGGATGCCGACCACTTCGATTTCGTCGCCGACCTTGACGACGCCGCGCTCGATACGACCGGTCACCACGGTGCCGCGGCCCGAGATCGAGAACACATCTTCGACCGGCATCAGGAACGGACGGTCGATCACGCGCACCGGCTCCGGAATGTAGCTGTCCAGCGCATCCACCAGCTTGATGATCGAGGGTATGCCGATCTCGCTCTGATCTCCTTCCAGCGCCAGCTTGGCCGAACCGTGGATCATCGGCGTGTCGTCGCCCGGGAAATCGTACTTGGTCAGCAACTCGCGCACTTCCATCTCGACCAGCTCGAGCAGCTCGGCGTCGTCAACCATGTCCGCCTTGTTCAGGTAGACCACGATGTACGGCACGCCGACCTGACGCGACAGCAGAATGTGCTCGCGCGTCTGCGGCATCGGGCCATCCGCCGCCGAGACCACCAGGATCGCACCGTCCATCTGCGCCGCACCCGTGATCATGTTCTTCACATAATCCGCATGGCCCGGGCAGTCGACGTGCGCGTAATGGCGCTTGGGCGACTCGTATTCCACGTGGGCGGTCGAGATCGTGATGCCGCGCGCCTTCTCTTCCGGCGCCGCGTCGATCGCGCTGTAATCCTTGAACTCGCCACCGAAACGCTCCGCACCGACCTTCGTCAGCGCTGCCGTCAGCGTCGTCTTGCCGTGATCCACGTGACCAATCGTGCCGACGTTGACGTGCGGCTTGGTGCGTTCGAATTTACCCTTTGCCATGGCTCAAACCTCTGAGAGAACTCGTTTAACAATGCGCCCACGTATGGCCGCTTCTTGATTTTCATGTTGCGATCAGGAAGACCGCACCAAGCTACACCTTCTTCATCACTTGCTCGGCGATGTTGTTCGGCGCCTCGGCGTAATGATCGAACTCCATCGTGAACGTCGCGCGGCCCTGGGTCAGCGAACGGATCGTCGTCGCGTAACCGAACATCTCGCCCAGCGGCACCATCGCCTCGATGGTCTTGCCCGACGGCGTGTCCTCCTGGCCTTGGAGCAGGCCGCGACGACGGCTCAAGTCGCCCATCACGTCACCGACGTATTCCTCCGGCGTCACCACCTCGATCTTCATGATCGGCTCGAGCAGCACCGGGTTCGCCTTGTTGAAGCCCTGCTTGAACGCCATCGAGGCAGCCAGCTTGAACGCCATTTCGGACGAATCGACGTCGTGGTAGGAGCCGAACACCAGCTTCACCTTGACACCCACGACCGGAAAGCCGGCCAGCGGACCACTGGTGATGGTCTCGCGCAGGCCCTTTTCGACGGAAGGAATGAACTCCTTCGGAATCACGCCACCGGTAATGTCATTGATGAACAGGAAATCGTTCTTGATCGTCGCGGCGATCTTCTCGTCGGCGCGGTCCTCGGCACTGATCGGCGACAGCTCGATCACAACATGACCGTACTGGCCCTTGCCGCCGGACTGCTTGGCATGCTTGTAATCGGACTTGACGTCGCTCGAGCGAATCGTTTCGCGATAAGCCACCTGCGGCTTGCCGACATTGGCCTCGACATTGAACTCACGGCGCATGCGGTCGACCAGGATGTCCAGATGCAGCTCGCCCATGCCGGAAATGATGGTCTGGCCCGACTCCTCGTCGGTGCGTACGCGGAACGACGGATCCTCCGCCGCCAGCCGACCCAGCGCGATACCCATCTTCTCCTGGTCGGACTTGGTCTTCGGCTCGACCGCCATCGAAATCACCGGCTCCGGGAACGTCATGCGCTCCAGCGTGATGACGTGATCCTGTGCGCACAGCGTATCGCCGGTCGTCACGTCCTTCAGGCCGACCGCCGCCGCGATGTCGCCGGCACGGACCTCCTTCAATTCGTGCCGCTCGTTCGCGTGCATCTGCAGAATGCGACCGATGCGCTCTTTCCTGCTCTTGACCGGGTTGTACACGGCATCGCCCGAGTTCAGCGTGCCCGAATAGACGCGGAAGAAGGTCAGCGAACCGACGAATGGATCGGTCATGATCTTGAACGCCAGCGCGGAGAACGGTGCCGTGTCATCGGCTTGGCGGGTGACTTCCTGCTCGTCGTCGTCGAGACCTGCAACCGGTGGGCGGTCGGCTGGCGACGGCAGCAATTGCACTACCGCGTCGAGCATCGCCTGGACGCCCTTGTTCTTGAACGCCGTGCCGCAGAACACCGGAATGATCTCGTTCGCGAGCGTGCGTTGACGCAGACCAGCGATAATCTCTTCGATGCTCAGTTCATCACCTTCGAGATACTTGTTCATCAGTTCTTCGGTGGCTTCGGCGGCGGACTCGACCATGAAGGCACGCGCCTGGGCAGCCTTGTCGGCAAGATTCGCCGGGACGTCGCTGAGCTCGAACTTCATGCCCTGGGATTCCATGTCCCAGGTGATCGCCTTCATCTTGAGAAGATCGACCACGCCCTCGAAACCATCCTCGGCGCCGATCGGCACCTGCATCGGCACCGGGTGCGCACCCAGACGCGATTTCAGCTGCTCGACGACCTTGAGGAAATTGGCGCCGGTACGATCCATCTTGTTGACGAAGGCCAGGCGCGGCACCTTGTACTTGTTGGCCTGGCGCCAGACGGTTTCGGATTGCGGCTGCACGCCACCGACGGCACACAGCACGAAGACCGCACCATCGAGCACACGCAGCGAGCGCTCCACTTCAATCGTGAAATCGACGTGTCCGGGGGTATCGATGATGTTGAAGCGATGCTGTGGCATCGAGCCGTCCATGCCCTTCCAGAACGCCGTCGTTGCCGCCGACGTGATGGTGATGCCGCGCTCCTGCTCCTGTTCCATCCAGTCCATCGTGGCCGCACCGTCATGCACCTCGCCGATCTTGTGGCTGACGCCGGTGTAAAACAGGATGCGCTCAGTCGTGGTGGTCTTGCCGGCATCGATGTGGGCCATGATGCCGAAGTTGCGATAGCGCTCGATGGGAGTGATGCGTGCCATGGATAGATACCTGTCTCGGGCTACCTGCCCTGGATTCACGCCGCCGTCCGGGCTGCGCTCTTGTTTGGAAGTCCGCCATGGAGGGCGGCTGAAACTTCATGATTCCGTCACGACCGGTCGTCTCGATCTTCGCCAGCGGGAAGGTCGGCGTGGATCGCAGTCGGACTCTTGCTTGTCGTCAAAACCAAAGCACGGGAATCGCCGGCCTGCATGCTGCCCTCAGCGACAAGGAACAAGCATCGACACTTACCAGCGGTAGTGCGAGAACGCCTTGTTTGCCTCGGCCATGCGATGCGTTTCCTCACGCTTCTTGGCAGCGCCGCCGCGGCTCTCCGAAGCTTCAAGCAACTCGGCAGCAAGCTTGCGCGGCATCGATGTCTCGCCACGCTTGCGCGCCGCATCGATCACCCAGCGCATCGCCAGCGCCATACGGCGACCCGGTCGCACTTCGACCGGCACCTGATAGGTGGCGCCACCGACACGACGGGACTTGACCTCGACCGCCGGAGCGATGTTGTTCAAGGCCTTCTCGACCAGGGCCACCGGCTCGGCGTTCTTTTCGCCAATTTGCTGCAATGCACCGTAAACGATGCTTTCGGCCACGGACTTCTTGCCGCTCTTCATCACCATGTTGATGAATCGGGCGATCAGCTGGCTGCTGTGCTTGGGATCCGGCAGGATCAGGCGGGCGGGATGTGAACCTTTACGCGACATATTTGTAGTCCGCTGTTTTTTTACGAGCGTGCATGCCCGTTCGACAGAGCGGTCATCTTGACCGCACGATTGTTTTCTTGCAGGCATCCTTGAGTCTGCGGCGCAAAAACGACCCTCCGTGGCCGCATTCTTCAAATAAAGCTACTTCTTGGGACGCTTGGCACCGTACTTCGAACGCGACTGACGGCGCTTGGTGACACCGGCGCAATCGAGGCTGCCGCGCACGGTGTGGTAACGCACGCCAGGAAGATCCTTGACACGGCCGCCGCGGATCAGCACCACCGAATGCTCCTGCAGGTTGTGGCCTTCACCACCGATATAGCTGATGACCTCGAAACCATTGGTCAGGCGCACCTTGGCAACCTTGCGCAACGCCGAGTTCGGCTTCTTCGGGGTGGTGGTGTAGACACGGGTGCAAACACCGCGACGCTGCGGGCTGCTCTGCAGCGCCGGCGAACCGCTCTTGTAGGTCTTGGGGCTGCGGGATTTGCGCACCAACTGGTTGACTGTCGTCATGCGTAGCTGTTCCTGAAAACCTGATTCTAAAAACCAGATACTAGAAATATTAAAGGCAGCCCGATCATGCTCGGTCTGCCAAGAAGCGGAAATTTAACATGAGCCACTTGCCATAGGCAAGCCAGCGCTCCGCCATCCTTGACCCGAACACGAGGTGCGTCCTTGCACCTCTTTTCGTATGTCAGCGAGTGCAGCCCTGGACGGACTTACTCGACACCGTCGTCAACACCAGTCGTCGCCTCGGCAACCGCGGCTGCAGCAGTGGATCCGGAAAGCGTTTCCAGTTCCGTGGCGGTCAAACCGCCCTTGCGACGGCGTGAAGCGTGGTATGCCAAGCCCGTACCTGCCGGAATAAGACGGCCGACAATAACATTTTCCTTCAAACCACGCAAGGTATCCCGCGTGCCGCGCACCGCTGCCTCGGTCAGTACACGGGTGGTTTCCTGGAACGAGGCTGCCGAAATGAACGATTCGGTCGCCAGCGAGGCCTTGGTGATGCCCAGCAGGATCGACTGGTACTCGGCCGGACGCTCGCCCTTGGCCTCCGCCTTTTCGTTCTCGCCATTGATCCGTACGCGCTCGATCTGCTCGCCACGCAAGTAATGGCTGTCGCCCGGCTCGACGATCTCGACCTTGCGCAACATCTGGCGAATGATCGCTTCGATGTGCTTGTCGTTGATCTTCACGCCCTGCAGGCGATACACGTCCTGGATTTCCTTGACCAGATACGAGGCCAGCGGCTCGACGCCAAGCAGGCGCAGGATGTCATGCGGGCTCGGCTCGCCGTCGACGACGGTTTCGCCCTTCTCGACATGCTCGCCCTCGAACACGATGACCTGGCGCCATTTCGGAATCAGCTCCTCGTGCTCGTTGCCGTCCACATCCTTGATCACCAGACGCTGCTTGCCCTTGGTGTCCTTGCCGAAGCTGACAATACCCGAGCGCTCGGCCAGAATGGCCGGTTCCTTTGGTTTGCGCGCCTCGAACAGGTCGGCCACGCGCGGCAGACCACCGGTGATGTCGCGCGTCTTCGACGATTCCTGCGGGATACGGGCAATCACGTCGCCCACGCCCACTTCGGCACCGTTCTGGATCGACACGATCGCACCGGCCGGCAGGAAGTACTGCGCGGCGATGTCGGTGCCCGGCAGCTTCAACTCGCGGCCCTTGGCATCTTCCAGACGCACGATCGGACGCAGATCTTTCGCCTGCGCACCGCGACGCTTCGGATCGGTGACCACCGCCGACTCCAGGCCGGTCAGCTCGTCGGTCTGGCTCTGCACGGTGACGCCATCGAGGAAGTCGATGAAGCGCACCACGCCGGTCACCTCGGTGACGATCGGATGGGTATGCGGATCCCAACTGGCCACGGTCTGGCCCGGCTTGACTGCTGCGTTATCCTTGATCGCGATGGTGGCGCCGTAGGGCACCTTGTAACGCTCGCGTTCGCGACCACTGGCGTCGATCACGCTCAGCTCGCCAGAACGGGAAACCGCCACCAGGTGCCCCGACTTGTGCTGCACCGACTTCAGGTTGTTGTACTTCAGCGAGCCGGTGGTCTTCACCGTCACATTGTCCACTGCCGCCGCACGCGAAGCCGCACCACCGATGTGGAAGGTACGCATGGTCAGCTGGGTACCCGGCTCACCGATCGACTGCGCGGCAACCACACCCACGGCCTCGCCCATGTTGACCAGGTGGCCACGCGCCAGGTCGCGACCGTAGCACAGCTTGCACACGCCATGCTCGGCTACGCAAGTGATGGGCGAACGCACCTTGATCAGTTGCACGCCGGCCTTGTCGAGCTTTTCGACCAACGCCTCGTTGAGCAGCGTGTCGCGGGTGACGATCGGCTGGTCGTCGTCGCCGGGGGCGTAGACGTCCTCGACCACCACACGGCCCAGCACGCGATCGCGCAACGGCTCGACCACGTCGCCGCCTTCGACGATCGGCTGCATGGTGACGCCGTTTTCGGTACCGCAGTCGTCCATCGTGATGACCACGTCCTGCGCCACATCGACCAGGCGGCGGGTCAGGTAGCCGGAGTTGGCCGTCTTCAACGCGGTATCGGCCAGGCCCTTGCGGGCGCCATGGGTCGAGTTGAAGTACTGCAGCACGTTCAGGCCTTCGCGGAAGTTGGCCTTGATCGGGGTCTCGATGATCGAGCCGTCAGGGCGCGCCATCAGGCCGCGCATGCCAGCCAGCTGGCGAATCTGCGCCACCGAACCACGCGCGCCGGAGTCGGCCATGATGTACAGCGAGTTCATGGATTTTTGATTGACCGTCTTGCCGTCGGCATCTTTCACCTGCTCGGTGCCGATGCCATCGATCATCGCCTTGGCCACCAGCTCGCTGGTACGCGACCAGATGTCGACCACCTTGTTGTAGCGCTCGCCGGCGGTCACCAGGCCCGACTGATACTGCTGCTGGATCTCGACGACTTCCTTCTCGGCCTCCTCCAGGATCGGCTTCTTCTCGTCCGGGATCAGCATGTCGTCGATGCCGATCGAGATGCCCGAACGGGTCGCGTAGCGATACCCGGCATACATCAGCTGATCGGCGAAAACGACGGTGTCCTTCAGCCCCAGCAAACGATAGCTGGAGTTGATCAGGCGCGAGATGTTCTTTTTGGTCAGCTCGGTG